>OMFQ01000813.1_pt1 | contig 15314 bp, 9 predicted proteins | sample 1645671 | NCBI WGS metagenome assembly OMFQ01 (sample SAMEA103958119, study PRJEB25191) | human gut metagenome | biome: human-associated habitat [ENVO:00009003]; feature: intestine environment [ENVO:2100002]; material: feces | place: Germany | collected 2013/2015
GTTTCAGATTTTTTAGAGGAACTTCCAACAGCAGTTCATTACCACCTCAGCCCTTCAGCCGAAAGCTATTTTTCCCGTTACGGAGAAAATATGCAATACACTTTTTTCAAAAGAAGCAAGTCACCCCGTACAACATGGTATATCTTTTTCATTAAACAAGACGAACGTATTCTGGTTAAGTATATAACAAACAATCACAAGGAAGGACAATACATACGTTAAAATTTGCTACGAGCTACCAGTAACGAATTGCTGCGCTGTACTCGTAGGCTAATAATTATTCGCCCAGCTATCACACTGAAAGGTACTTGTCACTGGTAGCTTGTAGCTCGTCACTATTTAAACCTCGACGTATCCACCTCCTCTCTCTTCTTCTCCCTGTATCCTCCGAATTTATACGTAAACGACACCCCGATTTCCCTGAAACAAGCATAATGATTCGTCACGTTCTGTGTACCAAAGCGGATACGTGGTTTTATCTGTCCCGTCTCAAAAATATCATTGCAATAAAGATTCAGAATAGCCTTTCCTTTGGCAAAGCCATACCGCAAAGCAGCATTTACATACCCTGAAGACGGTAAATCATAAATTCCCTGAGTCGCCTTACTACGAGCCATTCCTGTCAGTGTCAGTTTCAGATCAGGCTTCTTAGAGAGAGTGAAAGTATTTGTCAGTACGGCAATACCATAACAAATATTCCGGTTAAAAGGAATATCCCAGAAATCATCATCCTTCTCATGATGCCACACACCAATCAAAGTTAAACGAGAGTTTAACCATTGCTTTATATCAAATGGTATAGAAGCTTGTACTCCTGCTTGTTGCTGGTAATTAAAATTCAAATGCTTATAGATTTCCACCAGACGTTCGGAAGATTGATAAAGAGTCTGGGTAGAGTAATCTTTCGTATGGGCAAACCATGCGAAAGATTACTCTTCAAAATATGTGTCAACTGAAGTTGATATTCCTGAGCCGGTTTCAGGAACGGGTTCCCATGTATTTCAGAATACCCACCGCCCAGATAAGAGATAGCGTCCTGCACCGCCCAATAATCAGGATAGTCCTTATCACTGCTCAAAGCCAATTGCCAGACATAGCCGGGGGCAAGCATATAACTCAGGTTAATGGTAGGATACCAATCCCACTGATTCCATACCGGCGTCTTATAATGTTCTACGGCAAGTGAAGCGTCCAGGGAAAGTTTATCACCGAAACTTTTATTGAAACCCGCATAGAAGTTCAGAGTTTGTTCGCGACGGCGGGATTGCATATTATCGGGAATACCTGTACTCACACCTGTCTTTGTTCCCGCATCCTTCTCCGTATCATAATAATATTGATAACTATGGTCGATACTGGTCGTATAAACGGCACCATAATTCAATCCCCATCCACGACCCCCAGATTATGCTCTTGGGCAAGGAAGAATTTCCAGCGATTGATGCGCTGACAGTCTTCGGTATAAAAGGCAAGCTCTTCATCTTGCATGCTGCTATGCAATAACTGATCGGACGGAGAACGGTAATAAGTCAGTTCAGCACCGGCTTTCAATCCGAAAGGTGTACGGTAATCCAGACGCCCGTTGTGCAGCCAATCGGTACTGTTGCTACGGGTATTGGACTGCTGCGTACCGTAAATATCCATCAGACTATGATGAGTCGAATAACTTCCATTATAAACAAAGCTCAACTGATGGTCCTTGGCAATATTATAATCCGTTCCTACCCGGAAACTATGAGTATGTGAACGGCTTCGGCCCATCTCATCGGTTGTGATGTGATGAACCGAACCGTCCGCCAGAGAGTGCATAGCTTCTTTATCGGTTAAAGAATATCCCCGTCCGTGGTTGTGTGAGTAAAGAAAATCTGCTGAGAATTTATTTCCGTTATAGATCAGGCTGGCACGTTCGTTGAAGCCCTCGTAATGTTTCTGATTATATTTGCCATAAAGCTCTCCCTGCCAGGAAGACGGGCCTCCGGTGCTTTGTTTCAGTGTGATATTGATGAGTGCACCCCGCACCTGATAGCGTGCCGGAGCATTGTACATCACTTCCGCCTTCTCAATGCGACTGGACGGGATGTTTTTCAATAAAGAATAAAGCTGTTCGGCACTCATGGTGGTAACTTTGCCATCCAATATTACAGTTACCCCCTGCCCTGCCAACATCAACCCGCCATTCATCTCGGTTACGCCCGGCAATTCCTTCACAGCGTCATAAGCATTATCTACGGGTAGATTACCGATAAGACGCGGAAGATCGTACACCAGTTTGCCTTGCTCCGCTTTCACGATGGGACGTTGTCCGGTAATCATTACTTCAGGAAGAGATTGGTAAAGACTGTCCAGCTGCTTGTCTTGTGTTATAATACTGTCCGCGTCCGTTCGCTCTCTACATCTGTACTCTTCGTTATTTCCTGAGCGGAAACTCCTGCACTCAATGCACATAGCATCAGGGAAAGATAGTAATAAGACTTCATGTTCATTTGTTTTAGATACGACATAAATGTGTTCAGACTTAGAGATGATTGGGTGTCAACCTTGGTTGACAGGTCGATTAAGCTTGGTTGACAGATCCATTAACCTTAGTTGACAGGCCGGTTGACCAAGGTTGACACCCAATTATGCAAGGGACTGCACAAGATTCTCCCTATACCTTTTGCAAAAGATGCCTTGTGCAAAACCGAATCATCCCTTAAGCTCTTGCACTGCAAAGTACGGTGAAATCTTCCGGACTTTGTGTTATCCGGAACTTACGTAGTCTTATCTAGTGTTATCTGAAGTGTTATTTAGTCTTATCGCCAATTACCAAACAAAACAAAGAAAAATAAGGTAATATTATCACTAACAAGCTGATTAATAACTTTATATCTCATTTGGGGATTTTGTGAAGATAGGCTTTAAAAGCCCCCAACAAGCCTGTTTCGGACAAGTTTTAGTTACCAAATCGTTACCTATTTTCAAAAAATTAGTTACCGGTAACTAATAGGCAATAAGTTGTATTTCAGCATATTACAAAGATGATATTTCATAGCACTGCTTCGTTTTTCATAGAGAACCACAGAAAAGAAAGTACTATTTTTATCACCAAAAAAAATGTTCTTATGGAAGAAAAGAAATCGACATTCAAAGTGCTATTCTATTTAAAGAAAAATGCACCTAAAAAAGATGGGACAGTACCCATCATGATCCGTACCACTATTGATGGAGTTGAGAAAACAAGAAGTGCAAAAGTTAGTGTAAATCCCGACCGGTGGGATAAAGCAAGAATGAGAGTAACAGGAAGGGACGCCTACGCTACAAAAATCAACAATGCGCTAGATCTCTGGGAACGTAACATTGGAGCCAAATATGATACGTTGTTCCATTATGAGGGATATGTTACTGCTGAGAAAGTGGATAATGCAGTAATGGGGACAGATGCTAAGAAAATGACTCTCTTAACATTTTTCAAACAACACAATGATGAATTTAAGTTGAAGGTAGGAAGGACCAGAGCCGAAAATACCCATCGCATGTACTGTGATGTATATAATCATGTATCCAATTTCCTGAAGTTGAAATATAATTTATCTGATATCCCATTAATTGAGCTCAAAGAAAGTTTTATTAAAAATTTTGACTTCTATCTACGCTGTGAAAAGAATTTCAAGGCCAATACCGTACGCCTCTATATGGTTCCATTGAAAAGACTCACAGCAATGGCAAAGGATGATAACATCATAGCCATTGATCCATTCAAGCATTTTGTAGCAGAAAAAGAAAGTGTTGATATAGGATATCTTACAATGGATGAAGTTGAAGCTATGATTTCCGCTGATTTACCGACTAAATTATTAGAAATTGTCAGGGATATGTTTGTCTTCTGTTGCTTCACCGGTATTTCTCATACTGATTTGAAAAAGCTCACCAGGCAAAATATTCAAGACTTCTTTGATGGGAATAATTGGTTGATATATAGGCGAAGAAAGACCGATATAAAATCTAGTATACCATTATTAGAGATTCCAAAGAAGATCTTAGAAAAATATCGTGATTATCAAATAGGAAATCGCGCTTTCCCTGTCCCTGAGTACGATCCGTGTAATAACCTTATAAAAATTGTTGCTGGATTTGCCCGTATAGATAAGCACTTGACATTTCACATGAGCCGCCATACTTTCGCAACGATGATGTTGTCAAAAGGAGTTCCTATCGAAACCGTTAGTCACATGTTAGGTCATTCCAATATAACCACAACACAAATATATGCAAGGATCACCAATCAAAAAATAAGTGATGACATGCAGAAACTATCTGAAACATTACACAATTTTGAGAAAGCGCTAGTTGATAAAATATAATAAAAAAGTCTGTTAGACAACCATTTGTCTAACAGACTTTTTTAATCTCGATAGGACTCTTCTTATTCCTAATCTAATACGTCCAGTCTACTCCTTATATAGTTTTCTTCCAATAAGTTCTGTATATCCGATTCTTTATAAATTACCTTTCCTGGTAATTGAATATATGGTAAAAAACCATCATTCCTGTAAGATTGCAAAGTCCTTTTTGAGACATGCAGTATTTTACACACCTGTTCATGATCCAAATAAACCTCTCCATTCATAGAGGGTCTACATGTAATTGATATACTCTCGATCTCAGCCTTCAACCGATGGATTATCAAGAACAATTTCTGGGTTACCTCATGGTCTTTTGTTATCAATTCCATTGTTGTCTTTTGTTTTATTTTTCAATAAGTTCTCTACATCACTCAATTTGAAATAACTCTTCCGAGAAACATAACTATAAGGCAAAATACCCTGATCCTTATAATTTTGTAACGTACGCTTACTGATATTCAACATCATGCACACATTCTCATTATCCAACCATTTGGGATGATTGGGCTTAAACTTACTTAATAAACTTTCAGCCATTGAGATCGCCTCAATGACTTCATTTTGAATTTCTTCAAATGTTGCTTTTTCTATTGTAACTACTTCCATATGTTCATCCTATTAATTTTCATACGACAAATATAAATGGAATGGCAAAGTATTATATTAATGTATAGACTGCTGTGTCACTGTTTGCATATCTTTGCTTCTATTTTCCAATCCGTCGCCACCACGTTATACAAATCAAAGGTAAAATCATGCTGTTTTGATCCATTTATGCTTCTCTTTAACTAATGTATAACTTGTCTACCCTCCATTTTACATCGGTTACCATTTGGCTGAATTTGTCTAAATTCTGTCCCGTTTTGTCTGTAACGAAATTATGCAGTTCCGGAAGAACAACCTTAACTTTGCATTCAACAAAGTCTATCAAATATGAATGGTGATTTAAGAGTATCGTTCAAGCCTGTTCCGGCTACAAATTACGCTCGCATGACGGTTAGCGTAAACGGCACACGTTTTCGTATGACCTTGAAGCATATAATTCCGTCCGGTTTCCAGGAAGAACTGATGTCCCTATCATCAACCCTGTTTCGTATTTACAAAGAGTCACTATTGCAGCACAAGCCTATTACGGCTAAAGAACTGAAAAAGCAGTTTACGACCTCCACTCCTTCGTTATTATATGACACCATATATCGATCCTGTACTTCTCATTTTCTCAGTATTGGTAAAACAATATCTTTTGAACAATATCAGTTCCAATTAAAAACCATAAAGTCCATACCTATATTTTGCCAACTAACCTATGGAATCCCGGAGATATCCATATTGGCACTACCTGATACATTTTTAGACCAGTTAGAAGCATTCTTTGCTAATCATTCGACAGAGAAGCACCGAAGCCGGGAACAAGTACAGTTGATCCGCACCATCTTATTGAAAGAATACCGAAAAGGCAATATCAAACTATCCGATCCTTTAAATCAGCAACTGACTCTACATAACATTCTGGAAGAACTCACACCGGAAGATGTATTTTACCTTCAGGAAGTCCATCTTCCTTGCCACTATGCAGCCATAAGGGATATTTTCATATTTAGTTGCTTCACTGGTTTGAATTATGCTTCAATCAAGTAACTGACGTGTCGCCAATTACGAACAATGTCCGACGGTTCTTTATGGCTGTTTCTGAAAGAGAAACAGATTCCCCTACCCGACTTGTCGAAACAGATATCTAATAAGATATCAACGATCAGCTACTATTCAACAAAATACCAACGATACAATTAATCAATCGAGTCCTCCATATCATCGCTTTAAAGAGCAATATATGCAAAACCATCACATTCAAATCAGCAGGCAAATATTACCTTTCCCAGCAGTCTGTGACAAAAACAAAAAGATGAAACCTAAAAATTCTTCTCTTCCTTTAATCAGAAAATATAATTACCATGACATTTTCTTATTTACTTTTAACCCTTTATCAGTATCACTTACAGTTGAAATATAGCCAACACTTTTAAGAACTCCGAGTAGTCTTGAGTTAAAAACGGTATTTTCAAGAATAGGATGTTTTTGATCATGTTTCGCAATATCCGCATAAGGAGATGGTAATTGACATAATAAATTCTCAATAAGGTCTATATTATCACCTTCGTTCTCAATGGTGTAAGTAGCGACAGTAATCCGGTCGTTGATGTTACTGGCTATCCTTAGGACTGTATAAAGAATATTCTCATTCAAGTCTATCCGTTCCTTTGTAAGAAGAGAACAAATCTCTGTCGCCAAATCGCTATTATCCTTTATTGTATCAAGATTCAGTGCTGATACAATTTGAGACTTCTCATGAATCGTAAAAGCACTCGATTTCAAAAGGCATATCGCAAGATCTGCCGTATATTTGAAAGTTTTTACTTCCTGTAAAAAATCATTCTTATGGCTAATTAGGTATTTTGCCATTATTGGTACCTTATATGAAAATAATGCAAGTGTATTTTCATTCGTATATTTAATCTTATTTCTATCAATTAGAAAATCAACTCGTCTAGGCTCAAGGTTAAAGAGAGAATCACCATCGTCAATTGTATTATCAAACGAATTAAATAACTTCTTGAATGTATCTATATTCAATTTATTTGAAACCAAGAGTAAATTAAACAACAGATATTTGACCTCTATCGAATCAACACATTCTAAATATCCTAAATCATCTCCATAATGTTCAATGTATGATATCAGATTCTCTGAAACAGATTTTTCAGAGGAACAGAAATATGACGCAACATTCTCCCAGGTTGGCTTTACCAGGAAAAGCTTAACAGCCATATCTCTAAAACTTTCTGTTATGTCCTCTATATTTTCTATTCGATTACGTTGATTTGTCAGATAATTGATCTTATCCTCTTCATCTATATTTTCATTATTCAAAATGTACAAGAGAGAGTCCTCCTCTTCATCATTAACTGTGTCGGAGAACTGCTCCAGGCAGTAATCAATATTATTCTCTATATACAAGATGAAAGCATTGTTTCCCGTTCTTTTTATGCGTGACAAATTAAGATTACCGGCATTGACATCATCATCTTTATTCAAATAGTTTGTTATTATGCACAGATTCTCCTTATTCGGTAAATAGAAATTATTGGCAATTATAAAATCCAATAGCTCACGGGAATCCGTATTAAGGATAACATATCTTTGTTCCTTTGACAGTCGTTTTGTCTGCTCCAGTCCGATTACCTCCATATGATCCGTCAAGAAAGTATAATTGTCATTTAGCCATTCTTTTTGTTCATCAAGTAAATTAGCGGCATCACAGAATCTAAGCCAACCTTCTATAAGGACTGTACGTCCTACAGTATCACCGTATTCAATGATTGTCGTCCAACTATCTTTTATGCTCCATTCTATATAACACTTGAATAGACTTCTGGCATATTTACTGTTCTGATAGTACTGAATCATAAAATCTAAAGGAACATCTGCTCGTTCAATCCGTTTCACCAACAACTCGTATTTCTCCTGGAAGGCAGGTTTCTGACAAGAAGATATTAGAAAATCAGCCAAATCATTATTCAGAACGCAATCATGATTGAATACATACAATGGAACCTTCTTGGCAAAATTTTCGACTTTATCAATATGGGCTTGATAATCTCCTTTTATCGTCTGTTTCATGGCCAGCAGCAAATCCCTGTCATTCTGTGACACCATATCCGGATAGAAATAAGAGATATAATCATAGTATTCCTCATCAATATACCCCCGACGTATAAAGACATTCATCAACGGTTCTAATTGGATTCGAGTAAAATCTTCACACTGAGTAAAATCAAATGCAGAAAGTAACTGTGATAACTTTAACGATTTGATACGTCTTTCCTTATATATTATATCTTTCCGTTCTTTTATAATTTCTTTAGGAAAATCTTCAATAACCTTTTTCCGTTCCCAGTAAGACTTACAGATAGATTCCGGTATATTTAAAACGCGTCTACCATTTAGGTGATTATAATCTTCATATACATACTCAATTTCTTTCAATGATAATATATTTTCAAAGATTGTCTCGTTATCTATAATCACCTGAATATCAGACTGGTTATCGTTTGTTATTATTAATTTAGGATATCGATACATTTCCTTTATAATCTGATATGCTATTATACTTCTTAAGTCTCTTTTAGAAAGATGGGCATTTTCAGTATGTAGCTTAATTTTTTCTTCCAAGGCTTTTTTCTGATTATCAAGTGTCCGTTGGGCATATGCCACAAATTTACTTTTTGATGAAATACATTGATATACTTTTTCTTCACGGTTATGTAACAATGCAAAGTCTCTTGGGAAATAGTTCTTATAAACAATCATTGCTAAAAGTTTTGTCGGATTCAACGATATTTTTCCGGCAACACAAAGTCGTTTACGATATTGCTGGTATTCATTTGCAATATTGCGTAACAGACGCATATCGTTAATAAAAAAAGCAATCTCTTCCAAATCATCATCTGGTATATCTTCATATCCTCGTATGCGGAGTTCCTCTTTGAGCTTATCTTTTGAATTTGAAGGATTTATCACAGGGATAACAGTAGATATATAATCAAAAAATTTAGCTCTTTGTGAATCCTTGAATACATCATCTTTAACTGCATATATAAAAGTGATATGTCGTCCGATTTCTTTGGAGTCATTAATCAGTTGATTCAACTCTCTAAGTTTAAGATATATGTCTGACGTATTAAAACGATCGAGATCCTCAATAATTAATACATCGTAATTCGTGACTTGAAAAAAATAAATGATTTCGTCCAGATGTTTGTTGAATATGGATGTTTCTTTTTGTAACTCAACTTCTCCATCTTTCAGATTGAGTTTGCTAAGTTTATAGCCGCAATAGGTCAGAAGCGCCTTCCGGACGCAGATAAACAAACAGGCAAGCATATATAAGACACTAATTATATCAAATATTGTATTGGTAGTCACACCCCAATCAAAAACCTTATACATCGCATCTACACGTAACCACATAGGTTCAAACGCAATAAGGTAAGCAATAAAGAATCCGACAATGCCCAAAGTCCATTTGCATAACTTCCCTTTTTCAAAGTGAAAAATTCTTCTGAATCGGGAATTTGGTAGGTTCTCATACTTCTCACGATATATCAATTGTTGAAGTATACTGTACTCGATCAAGCGGTTTAGCTTCTCGACTTCTTCTTTCTGCTTCTTGTCCCCGTCAGGAATATCATATGACTCCAATGTTGCCAAAGATATCTGCAAATAGTGATGATTCGGATAATGTTTCTGTAAAGTAAATAGCACTGAACTTTTTCCAGAGCCATAAGGCCCGGTCAAAGCTATATTTCGTAAATTACTATCAGACTTAAGTTTATCTCCTATCTCCTTGACGGGAAGATATTGCGGCTCTTTTTCATCTATAATCGTGGGCATCATTGTCTGTTGTTGGACATTAATGTCAGTAGAGTCTTGTTGCATAATTCTATTTGTCATATTCTTAAAAATACTAGGTATATTCATGCTGTCTAACTGCTTTATATATGCAAATTTACAATATATTTCCGGAGCAAAAAAATGTCTGTATATATTAAATTATTTCATTGATTTCAGTTTCGCTTTCCAATATTATGTGAGAAGCTTGTTGCAGTGATTGGCACTTTGAGTTTTATATTCTTCTTGTGAACTGAAATATAGCTATAACGAAATCCGAAAACTCCGCATTGCAGGAATACATGGAAAAATTCAGGAATTTGCCTCCCGCTGGCACAAGGCCGCAGATATTAAAAATGACATCTTTAGAAAGTTTATTCTCAATTATCTATCCCCGCTTTTCCCAACCTTTCAGATTTTCTCTTTACTTTTGCCCACGAATAGCAACCTTAGATACATCAAATATGAATAAATTCGTTTTCCAGTGCTCGCTTTCAACTGACCAGGTGAACTTGCTGAAAGAATTTTCCGACAAAATACATATTTTAACGGCGATGCAGTCGTACAGTTCGAAGAACGTGGACAATTTTATTTCCTCTGTTCTAAAGATAGCAATCTTCAGCAGCACTATACTAACGATAACGGCTGGTTAATTACTTATAGTTATCCATTTAACGATGAATTAATTATTGGCCAGGGGTTACATGAAAGCACCACCTATGCCGGCTATCTACATACCTTTGAAGACAAGGATAAAGTAAGAATGTGGAATGACATTTTAGACTTCGTCTTCCGCAGTGATTTTCATCGGGTATTCTTTCCTATGGAGAATTATTTCAAGGGCTGTCTGAAGTTGGATAACAGCCTTTGTTTTTATCTGTACGATTATGTTCTCTGAAAGCCAGTACAGATCTAAAGAAAACGACCAATCTTCTCTTCCGTATGAAAGAGGGTCATGTTGTTTCCCTCACAGCGAAACTCTTTTCGTTAGCAATGAGCCGCATCTATACCATCACCGATAAGAAAGGCAATTCTATTTTAATTCCGATCCCGGCATCCACCCGCGACAGGCACATGCAACGATTTTCATATTTCTGCCATCTGTTGTCCGAAAGGACGGGCATCAGGAACGGTTACAATGCCATCCAGATAGAATCCGATCGGGCTGAGCTCAAAGGTGTCCGTAACGTAGATAAAATTTTCAACCTGAAATTCAATCCATCACTATTCAGCGACAAACAAGTTATACTCATCGACGATGTCCTTAATTCCGGAACCGGCTTTATCCAGATCAAAAGAAAACTTATCGACTTAGGCGCAAAGTCAGTCATTGGGGTTTTCCTGGTAAAAACAAAAGAGGAAGAATAAGCCCTTCCCCTAGGAAAACTATCACAGATATAAGATTATGGGGTCGAGGTTATTTCTTGAACCCTTTAATTATATCCTTTTTCATTTTAGCGAAACATCGGTTATTATCGGATATAAATTTCTCACCGAAGAGATCCTCTTTTATTTTTTCTTCCGTATAGCGGGTACTAGGATCACTTTCGGCAAAAACATTGTGCAACATCTTTATTTGTGCCGGAGAATAATCTTGTAAAAGATCAAATAAACGCAACGCTTCTCCTTTGTGATAGTTATAGCGTTCCCGAAGATGAAACATATCGACAGATTTTTGATATAAGGGATTATTATAATGAAACGTGATTTTAAAATCATCCGGACGCGCCTGACTATTAAGTATCGCGAATGTGTCTTTGGGGGTTATAGAGATTTCAACGGAATTGTCAAAATTATAAGTGGAACTAGTCGGGCTAAGCAAACTCATTTCCGTTGCATCAGTACCCAATACATCAGTACCCTTTAGTCGCTCATTACATATCGGACAGCTTGGCACAAAGTTAAATAACGAAAGCCCTACAATCGGACATTTGCTTTTCGGCAGCACATGATCCAGATCGTAATGATTTCTTTTATAGTTATCTACTTGTTGGCTCTTCTTAATAGCCGGAGAGTGCCAAATTGATAGTGCATCAAATTTTCCTATATTACCGGAATAAGGACGATTTATAATCACTGTTTTTGCACTTTTCAAGGAAATAGGCTTTCCGTTTGCTTTGGGTATAAAATAAGTCAAATCCTCAAGAGAGGCTTTATCTAATAATTCTTCCACATTTTGAAATAACATTTTATATCCGTAGGCATTTATATAAGAAATCTCACAATAATGACAGGTATGAATTTTCAATTTATCCGCACGTCTCATAAAGAAAGCGGAAATATCTGGTTGAAACATTCTGATCTTGCTCGTTATCTCATCATCATCTTCTTCTTCACCGCTCTTTTTCTTGGTAGTTTTGGAATAGTGAAAAATCATTTCTAAATCTTTGCAGTCCTCTGATGATATTTGTTTTGTCTCTACAAGCTTTGTGAAATCGCAATACAATTTTGCCAAAAAATCAAAGTCAGCGATCAGAATATCATCTATATTGTCTTTATACAAATCAGGCTTAGAGCTTTTTTTTCGCAATTTATCTCGCAATGGCTCCCATAGCTTTTGCATCTCACTTCTTTCCTTGTCAAATATTTGAAGATATTCCTTTTTCAAAGTGGTAATATCTTCTAGTTTATATTCAATTCTTCTCATCTTTTTCTAACTCAGCTATCTGGTTGTCGATATTCTTCAATTTAGATTCAGTTTCTTCACGTTCACGATGCAACTTCTGTAATGGAGTTTCATCAAGTGAATATAATTCATTGAGCATTCTATGAATAGTTGATTTCAGATAGGGATCTGCTATGATACTTTCCACATAATAGTAATAATCTTTATTGTCAGACAAGTCCTTTAGGGCACGTTCCCTATCTTCATCTCTTTTGCCATAAAGTGTGATAATACGATCAAGCACTTCACGAGCAATTTCCCCCATTGGGTATTTCATGAAGAAATGGCTTTGGAGGATTTCATGAATATTTGCGCTGAATGTCTGCTGCATCTTTTTAACATGACGCCCATCTTCCAAATAGAGGATGTTCTCAAGCGGAACATCACTCAAGACAAAGGGGGAATGTGTCACAATTATAATGTTGATAGAACGTATTTTACGGCGATCTATATGGCACCAAGAAATCATTTTTAATAACTCTGAGACGAAGCTACGTTGAAATTCTGGATGGAAGTAAAGCTCTGCTTCATCGAATATCAAGTTTATATGACGATAAGGCATTCTATATTCATCCTTTTTGACACTTTGTATATTCTTTATGTGATAAATCACATAGCTTAGATTAAACAGCATTTGTTTTTCCCCACTACTGAGCCGGGATAATCTAATCTCTTCTTTTATTTTCTTCTTTGTTTCACTAACTTGAACTCTGCGGTGTAATGTCATGTCACAAAAGAAAAAAGGAGGAGGCAATAATTTGAAAACCTGATCGTAAGTGTCATATTTCGTCTTTTTTTTATCCTCGCTCGATAAAAACTGATTATCAAAATCAAGGTTATGCTTAATAAATTCCTTTGCATTAACTGTTATTGGATTTTCTACAGCCAAATAGCCCCGCTTTAAAAAGGTAAGACACTGATTGATTTTTAGTGTAATATGATTATCCTCTTCAAGAGAGCGGATCTTTTCAATTATCGTATTAACTTGTTCTTTACTAATAAAAGATGCATCCGAGAATGATTCAATGTTTATTATTCGACCAAAACTCTCATAAGTCATACATATTTTCAGAGTTTTGTACCCAAGGTAAAATAATATTGTTTCTTCAACAATGGGGTTATTATGTGCACATTTAAATTCCTTATTTATAATCTCTTTCCAACGTTTGGAAAATGCATTAATAAGAGAATCCACATTAGAAGAACTCAATTTTTTCCTTACTTTGTCCTTATAAATTTTTAGGGTATCATTTTTATAATTCTGATTGAAACAATATTCCAGTTCTAATGGTCTGTAGCCATTGATAAATGCCTTATTTTGGGATTCAAAAAGTAAAAAGAGTGTCATAAGGCGTTGACGTGCCAATTCTTTTTCATTAGTGACATCAATAATTCCACCTTCTTGTCTATACGGAGTCATTGTTATTGGTGCGAGATATCCATCGTTCTTGTGAAAAAGCCCATAAAGCCATTTGCCCTCATTACTTGATTTTTCACCAGTTTGAATATCTAAAGAATCATAGTCATCATCATTTAGTGAGTAAATACTATAATTCGTACTGATGGTATAGAAGAAGTTATCTAGTATTTTATAGTTTCTACGTAATGGATCTCTAATCTCGTTAGGTTGCCTGTCTTTATTGGTTCCATAAAAATAGCGAACATAGTCATCTTTATTAAGTATGGAACCCACTGTTCCGTCCGTTTCGAAATACAGTTGCGCATCAAGACCTTCAGCAAACGTCAATTTACGTCCTTTATAGTCCTCACTATTAGGCAATAATTCACTGGCGAAGTTATTAATGATACGGAATAGCATTTCAAGTAGTGTCGATTTACCTGAACCGTTCGCACCGACTACACAACTTACACTTATAGTTCTTGGCAATGGATCACAGGTCTGATATAAGTTTTCGGCCATTGATCCTGGCTTACGCCATTCATAATTATTTTCCCAAACAGGTTCAACAAAGTCACCGAACGGATACCAACCCGGTTGAAGGTTTTTGATCACATTCTCTTTTCCACCATCTAAACGTATTCCTATAATATGCATAAATTTTAAGTTATTAATCTTCGTAATCAATAATTGATAAAGCTAGAAATATTCTCTTTTAACAAAATTAGTATTTTTAATCTTTATATGGAATTATTTTTAGGATTTCCATATCTATTATTTTTCAATCCATTGGTTTACGATATCATTTCCGGCTTTCCTAATTGGATGAAGCGTATTCCTTTACGTTCATTTGCTTTACACTTCTTTTCCCGCTTGATCAACTTTCCACTTTAGGATCAATGTCATTACCACTTTCATCTAATTCTTATTCACCAAATATACCTTTTTTAATTGATTGGAAAAATTCCTTTACTGCCTGGTAAAACATCGTCGAAGGTATATCCGTGGCGGTTACTGTTTAATAATTATTTAAAAATCTCCAGACCTCCCTCCGGGCGCTAGTATTTATAAAATAATTCTTGCCTTGTAACAGCAACAGACCTTCTTATTGCCGATGTTCTTCCCAGTCAGTTAAGGGAAATTTTAATGGTTCGGGGAAGAGCGACAAGCGATATTAAAACAAAAATCAAATCTAACAACATTAAAAAAACAGAAGATGAACAAATTCATGATTTCAAAATTCAAGAGTACTTGCCATGAAACAGGGAATGTAATTTCAAAAGGTGAGCACATACTGTATGACACAGCCAGTCGGAAGGCCTACTGTTCTAAGTCACAAAAATACAAGGCAGAAAAGGAATGTGAGCAAACCGCAGCCTACATACAGGCACAGGAAGATATTAGGCAGATCGGAAGAGCG
>OMFQ01000816.1_pt1 | contig 15287 bp, 14 predicted proteins | sample 1645671 | NCBI WGS metagenome assembly OMFQ01 (sample SAMEA103958119, study PRJEB25191) | human gut metagenome | biome: human-associated habitat [ENVO:00009003]; feature: intestine environment [ENVO:2100002]; material: feces | place: Germany | collected 2013/2015
GTTAACCTGATTACAGGCGAGGCTTATGGAAGCGCATATGTTGCAATGAACTCTAAGTCAATCGGAGCTGATATGGTTTATGCATACCCTGATGCAAAGATTGGTATGATGGATTCAAAGATTGCAGCTGAGATTATGTATCCGGGCGCTGATGCAAAGGAAATTGATGAGAAGGCAGCTGATTACGAGAAGCTTCAGTCTTCTGTTTCATCAGCAGCAGCCAGAGGATATGTAGACCTCATCATTGATCCGGCTGACACAAGAAAATATCTTGTAGGTGCTTTTGAGATGCTTTACACCAAATATGTAGATGCACCAGAGAAGAAACACGGAACTAAATAATAGAAAGGCGCATTTTGTTATGAAGAAAAAAATAACATATATCCTTAGCCTTCTTATGATTGTATGTATGCTTGGAGCATGTGGCTCTGACAATGCCGAAAAGACATATGGCGGATACACAACAGACGAGCTTCATACTGAGGCAACAGACAGCCTTAGCAACATCCAGAACTACATTGCACTCGTAGATAGTTGTGGCGGTTATGACAGCTATGAGAAGAGTGTCAAGGGAGTTGAGGAGAAGACAGGCATGACAGAGGGTGAGGTTGTTTACAACACACTCGGACAGTCGGGAGCAAGCGTTTCAATGAAAAATATCGACGCTGAGCTTGATGCCGTTTCATCATGGCTTGATCTGGTTGACAAATACGGAGACGTAAAGGATGCAACTGATGGCAAGGATTTTACAGTAACTAAGTCAGGTGGTACACTCACTACCGACATGACACTTACATTTGGCAAGCAGGATGTAACATACGAATTAGTATATGATTCGGTTACCATGGAGGTAACAGGTATCTCACTTACTCCTGTTCAGACAATGGGACAGAAGCTTGCTAAGGCAGGACAGAACACAGTAATTTCAATGAGTATTGTATTCTGTGTACTTATTCTTATCTCTCTTATCATTTACTGCTTCAAGTTTATTGCTCTTATCGGCAATAAGCCAAAGAAGGCAGAAGCTAAGAGCGAGCCTGAAAAGAAAGAGGCTGTTGTTGCAGCAGCGCCTGCTACAGACCTTACAGATGATACAGAGCTTGTAGCTGTTATCTCAGCAGCTATAGCAGCAAGCGAGGGTACTACAACAGAGGGCTTTGTAGTCCGTTCAATCAATAGAAGATAATTTAGGAGGACATTTGAGATGAAAAACTATACAATTACCGTTAACGGAAATGTTTACGATGTTACAGTAGAAGAGACAGGAAGCACACCTAGCACAGCAAGCGCACCTAGAAGAGCTGCAGCACCTGCTGCCGCTGCACCAAAGGCTGCTGCACCTGCAGGAGCAGGAAGCATCAAGGTTGAGGCCGGAGCTGCCGGAAAGGTATTTAAGCTCGAGGCTAAGGTTGGCGATGCAGTAAAGAAGGGTGATACACTTCTTATTCTTGAGATCATGAAGATGGAGACACCTGTTGTTGCACCACAGGATGGAACAGTAGCAAGCATTGATGTTGCTGTTGGTGATTCAGTAGAGTCAGGTGCATTACTTGCAACATTAAACTAATTCCAGGAGGTAAACTAATTTGAGTTACGTAGGTGAAACACTTTCAAACCTCCTACATCAGACTGCCTTTTTTAATCTGTCAGTCGGAAACTATGTTATGATTGCCGTAGCATGTGTATTCCTGTTTTTGGCTATTAAAAAAGGATTTGAGCCTTTACTTTTAGTACCTATTGCTTTTGGTATGCTCCTTGTTAATATCTATCCTGATATTATTGTAAGTCCAGAGCACTCAAGCAATGGAGTAGGTGGTTTACTTTATTATTTCTATACACTTGATGAGTGGTCAATTCTTCCTTCACTGATTTTCCTCGGTGTCGGAGCTATGACAGACTTTGGTCCGCTTATCGCAAACCCTATCAGCTTCTTACTCGGAGCTGCAGCACAGTTTGGTATTTTCGGAGCTTATTTCCTTGCAATCCTTCTCGGATTTAATGACAAGGCAGCAGCAGCCGTATCTATCATCGGTGGAGCTGACGGACCTACATCTATTTTCCTTGCCGGAAAATTAGGTCAGACAGGTCTGATGGGACCTATCGCCGTGGCAGCGTACTCGTACATGGCATTAGTACCTATCATCCAGCCGCCAATTATGAAATTATTTACTACAAAGAAAGAGCGTGCGATCAAGATGCAGAACCTTCGTCCTGTAAGCAAGCTTGAGAGAATTCTCTTCCCTGTAGTAGTTACTATCGTTGTTTGTACACTGCTTCCAACTACAGCACCACTCGTTGGTATGCTCATGCTTGGAAACCTTTTCCGTGAGTCTGGTGTAGTACGTCAGCTTCAGGAGACAGCAAGCAATGCCCTTATGTACATTGTAGTTATCTTACTCGGTACATCAGTAGGTGCTTCTACAAGCGCAGAGTCATTCCTTAATATGAGCACAATCAAGATCGTTATCCTTGGTCTTATTGCATTCATGGTAGGAACTGCTGCCGGAGTACTTTTTGGAAAGCTTTTATGCTTCCTTACAAAAGGCAAGATCAATCCACTTATCGGTTCAGCCGGTGTATCCGCTGTTCCTATGGCTGCCCGTGTATCTCAGAAGGTCGGTGCAGAAGAGGATCCAACAAACTTCCTTCTTATGCATGCTATGGGACCTAACGTAGCCGGTGTTATTGGAACTGCCGTAGCGGCCGGATGCTTCATGGCTATATTCGGTATTTAGATTTAATTAAGGAGGATTAATCATGTCAGAAGTGGTAAAGAAACCATTAAAAATAACAGAAACTGTTCTTCGTGATGCACATCAGTCACTGATTGCAACCAGAATGACAACAGAGCAGATGCTTCCAATCGTTGACAAAATGGACAAGGTTGGATACAACGCAGTAGAGTGCTGGGGTGGTGCAACATTTGATGCCTGCCTTAGATTCTTAAAGGAAGATCCATGGGATCGTCTCAGAAAATTAAGAGACGGCTTCAAAAATACAAAGCTCCAGATGCTTTTCCGTGGACAGAATATCTTAGGATATCGTCCATATGCAGATGATGTTGTTGAGTATTTCGTACAGAAGTCAATCGCAAACGGAATCGATATCATCCGTATTTTCGACTGCTTAAACGATATCAGAAACTTACAGACAGCAGTTACAGCATGTAACAAGGAAAAGGGACATGCCCAGGTAGCTCTTTCATACACACTTGGAGATGCTTACACACTTGATTACTGGATGGATATGGCAAAGAGAGTTGAGGACATGGGTGCTGACTCACTTTGTATCAAGGATATGGCCGGTCTTTTAGTTCCTGCAAAGGCTACAGAGCTTGTTCAGGCTTTGAAGGATTCTACAAGCCTTCCTGTCGAGCTTCATACACATTACACATCAGGTGTTGCTTCAATGACATACATGAAAGCTGTTGAGGCCGGAGTTGATATCATTGACACAGCTATGTCTCCATTCGCTCTTGGAACAAGCCAGCCTGCAACAGAGGTTATGGTTGAGGCATTCAAGGGCACAGAGTTTGATACAGGTCTTGATCTTAATCTCTTAAGTGAGATTGCTGATTACTTCAGACCAATGAGAGAGGAAGCTTTAGCTTCAGGTCTCATGAACCCAAAGGTACTCGGAGTAAATATCAATACTCTCCGTTATCAGGTTCCTGGAGGAATGCTTTCAAACCTTATCTCACAGCTCAAGGAGCAGGGCAAAGAGGACAAGTACGAGGAGGTTCTCGCAGAGGTACCTCGTGTGCGTAAAGACCTCGGTGAGCCACCACTTGTAACTCCTTCTTCACAGATCGTTGGTACACAGGCTGTATTTAACGTACTCATGGGCGAGAGATACAAGGTTGCTACTAAGGAGACTAAGGATATCCTTCTTGGTAAGTATGGACAGACAGTTAAGCCTTTCAACCCTGAGGTTGTTGACAAGGTTCTTGGTGATGATAAGAAGAATGCCATCACATGTCGTCCGGCAGATCTTCTCGAGCCTGAGCTTGACAAGATTGAGGCTGAGATGAAGCAGTGGAAACAGCAGGATGAGGATGTTCTTTCTTATGCTCTCTTCCCACAGGTTGCTACTGATTTCTTCAAGTACAGACAGGCACAGCAGACAGGTGTTGATGCAAAGGCCGCTGATACTGAGAATAAGGCTTATCCTGTATAGTATTTAAAAATATAATTCATGCTTTTGAATTTCAAACAGGTCCGGCTTTGCCGGGCCTGTTTTTTATATTGTGTGGATAGGGGAACTTACGAGTCTATTCTATGGCAAAAATAAAAAATATAAATTCGCTCTTTCATATAGATGGAAAAAGTGATAATATTTTAAGGTATGAAAAAATCGCTGCAGGTCACACAAATGTGTGAAGCACAGCCATAAACGGGAAAGCTCAGGAGTATATGATGTCAAATACTAACGACTTACTTAACAGGATAAATGCTAAATACAGTACGATGAGCAAGGGGCACAAGCTGCTTGCTACATACATAACTGATAATTATGATAAGGCTGTCTTTCTGACAGCGGCTAAGATGGGCGAGACGGTAGGAATTTCTGAGTCTACGGTTGTCAGGTTCGCTACATCGCTCGGATATAAGGGATATCCCGATTTTCAGAAGGCACTCGAGGAGCTTGTAAGGAACAAGCTCAATTCGGTTCAGCGCATGGAGGTCACATATGGGCGTATCAGCCAGTCACAGATTCTTGAGACTGTACTGCAGTCTGATCGTGACAAGATTAAGACCACTCTGGAAAAAATTGATGCGGATGCATTTGACCTGGCGGTAGATACTATTTTACAGTCAAGGAAAATTTATATTGTCGGAATCAGAAGCTGTGCACCTCTTGCGAGCTTTCTTGCATTTTATATGAATCTGATGTTTGAGGATGTGTGTCTGCTTACGACAAACAGTTCGAGCGAGCTTTTTGAGCAGATGGTGCGCATTGGCAAGGATGATGTGATTGTCGGCATCAGCTTTCCGCGTTACTCTATGCGTACTCTTAAGGCATTAGAATTTGCCAACAACAGGAGCGCAAAGGTTATCACTATCACAGACAGTATACACTCACCGATGAATCTGTATTCTTCATGTAATCTGATTGCCGACAGCGATATGGCCTCTATAGTTGATTCACTCGTGGCTCCGCTTTCTGTTATCAATGCCCTTATTGTAGCTCTTTGCATGAAAAAGCAGAATATTGTCGCAAAGACACTGACAGAGCTTGAGGATATATGGAATGAGTATCAGGTATATGAGAATGATGAGATTGATTACATTGATGACTCTATAAAGGTACATTATGCAAAGCTGGGGGATTCGCAGGATGAGTAAGAAAATTATTGTGGTAGGAGGCGGAGCCGCCGGAATGCTTGCAGCATATTTTGCTGCAGATGTAGGAAATAAGGTTACGCTTCTTGAAAAAAATGAGAAACTTGGGAAGAAAATATATATAACCGGAAAAGGCAGATGCAATCTGACCAATGCGTGCGATGTTGAGGAGCTTTTTTTAAATGTAAAGAGCAACAGTAAGTTTTTGTACAGTGCATTTTATGGCTTTGACAACAGCAGGGTGATTGATTTTTTTGAGAGTCATGGCATGCCTGTAAAGGTGGAGCGTGGCAATCGTGTATTTCCGGTGTCTGATAAGTCGTCGGATGTGATTTTTGCTTTACAGAGAGCTTTGAAGGAAAAGAAAGTGGAGGTATTGCTTCATACGGAGGTATCGAAGCTGTGCTATGAGAAAATCACTGATACTAGGGCAGATGAGGAAGCTAGTGATAAAAAGCCTGAATTAAAAATAACAGGTGTCATATTAAAGGATGGCACCAAAATGGATGCTGATGCAGTCATTGTTGCCACAGGAGGACTTTCATATCCGTCTACAGGCTCTACAGGTGACGGCTACAAAATGGCAGAGGATGCAGGTCATACTGTGACAGAGTGCACACCTTCACTCGTTCCTTTTAATGTAAAGGAAGAGTGGGTAAAGAGTCTTCAGGGGCTTTCACTTAGAAATACGGCTATTTCCATATATAGTGGCAAAAAGAAGCTGTATGAGGATTTTGGAGAGATGCTTTTTACGCATTTCGGGGTCAGCGGCCCTATGATTTTGTCTGCGAGTGCATCAATTAAGCAAAGCCTTATTAAGCAGCCTCTTGACATGTATATTGATTTGAAGCCGGCTCTCACACAGGAGGCCTTGGACAAGAGGATTCTCAGGGAGTTTGAGGAGGCGAAAAACAAGCAGTTTAAGAATTCGATAAACAAGCTTTTGCCTGCAAAAATGATTCCGGTGATAATTGAGCTTTCAGGCATTGACCCGGATAAGAAGGTTAATGAGATATCGAAAGAGGAAAGAAACAGACTTCTTATGCTTTTTAAGAAGCTGCCTGTCACTCTTAATGGTCCAAGAGGATATAATGAAGCTATTATCACAAAGGGCGGCATAAATGTGAAGGAAATCAATCCATCCACTATGGAGTCGAAGCTTGTGAATGGTCTCTACTTTGCCGGCGAGGTGCTGGATCTGGATGCATATACGGGAGGTTTCAATCTGCAGATAGCATGGTCCACAGGATATCTGGCAGGAACAAGTGCAGCGGTTTGATGATTTGGAAAACTATTTTGAGACACTTATAATAACAGTTATTTATGCGCATAGTGAATTGAGCAGCTGGGATTTTAATAAAAATGATGAACAATAATATTTTAAGGAGAAATTATGAGATACAATATAGCAATTGACGGACCGGCAGGAGCCGGAAAAAGCACTATAGCAAAGAGACTTGCAAAGGAACTTGGCGCAATTTATGTCGATACAGGTGCCATGTACCGTGCTATGGCATACTATTTTATCCAAAAGGGTGTGGACAAGGATGATATTGACACCATCACGAAGTTATGTAAGGATGTTGAGGTTTCAATCAGCTATGAAAACGGTGAACAGCAGGTTATCTTAAATGGTGAGAATATCACAGGCTTTATAAGACAGGAGACTGTCGGCAATATGGCATCAGCTACCAGTGTCTATCCTGTAGTTAGAGAAAAGCTTGTTGAGCTTCAAAGACAGCTCGCTGCCAGAGAGAATGTGGTGATGGATGGAAGAGATATAGGAACTGTTGTGCTTCCTGATGCCAATGTCAAGATATTTTTAACAGCAAGCTCTAAAGTACGTGCAAAGAGACGCTTCGATGAGCTTACTGCAAAGGGTGAGAAATGCGATATTGATGCAATCGAGAAGGATATTATAGAGAGAGACCACAGGGATATGACAAGAGAGACATCACCTTTGAAGCAGGCGGATGATGCTGTGCTGCTTGATTCGTCTGATATGACAATCGATGAGGTGGTAGATAGAATGAAACAGCTTGTGAAAGAGGCATAGCGTATGGGAGAGCTTACTATCGCAAAGAGCGCAGGCTTTTGTTTTGGAGTGACGAGAGCAGTAAATATGGTCTATGAGGCAATTGAAAAGGAAAATGTGCCTATATACACCTATGGCCCGATTATTCACAATGATGAGGTCGTAAAGGATATGGAAAAAAATGGCGTAACCGTCATAAACGATCTCGATGAGCTTTCTTCTCATGAAAAGGGTGTGATGATTATCCGTTCACACGGTATAAGCAAGGCTGAGTATGACAGGATAAAAAACTGTGGCTTTGAGGTGCTTAATGCAACCTGTCCTTTCGTATCAAAAATTCACAGATATGTGGAGGATTACAGCTCAAAGGGCTATGATATTATAATTGTCGGCAGTCCAAAGCACCCTGAGGTGTGCGGAATAAAGGGTTGGGCAGACGAAAAATGTCATGTAACCATCATAAATTCGCCTGAGGATGCCGAAAATTACATGAAAAATAGTACAAAAAAACTATGCATAGTGTCACAAACGACATTTAACTACAATAAATTTCAAGATATAGTTGAAATTATTGCAAAAAAAGGTTATGATATAACTGTTTTAAATACAATCTGTAATGCTACAGAGGTCAGACAGACCGAAGCAAGAAAGGTAGCACAGTGCTCAGATGTCATGATTGTCATAGGCGATAGGCACAGCTCCAATACACAGAAGCTATTTGAAATATGTAAAAACGAATGCAAAAATACTTACTATATACAGACAAGTGACGAAATGGATTATACACAAATCAGGTCCAACAATAACGTAGGTATTACAGCAGGGGCTTCAACCCCAAATAATATCATTGAGGAGGTTTCAAAGAATGTCAGAAATGAGCTTTGAACAAATGCTGGAAGAATCTTTTAAAACTATAAGAAATGGAGAAGTGGTAGAAGGTACCGTTATTGATGTTAAACCTGACGAGATTTTCTTAAATATTGGATACAAATCAGACGGAATTATTACTAGAAACGAGTACACAAATGAGCCTAACGTAGATCTTACTACTGTTGTAAAGGTTGGCGACAAGATGGAAGCCAAGGTAGTTAAGCTTAACGATGGCGAGGGCCAGGTTATCCTTTCTTACAAGCGCCTTCAGGCAGAGAAGGGCAGCAAGCGTCTTGAGGAGGCTTTTGAGAACCAGGAAGTATTAAAGGCAAAAGTTACACAGGTATTAGCCGGTGGTGTATGTGTCAGTGTTGATGAGACAAGAGTATTCATCCCTGCAAGCCTTGTATCAGATACTTATGAGAAGGATCTCAACAAGTTCAAGGATCAGGAGATTGAGTTTATCATCACAGAGTTCGATCCAAGAAAGAGACGTATTATCGGAAACAGAAAGGTATTACTCGTTGAGCAGAAGGCTAAACAGCAGGAAGAGCTTCTTGCAAATCTTCATGTTGGCGATGTAATCGAAGGAACAGTTAAGAATGTTACAGATTTCGGTGCATTCATCGATCTTGGCGGAGTAGACGGATTACTTCATATCTCAGAGATGTCTTGGGGCAGAGTAGAGAACCCTAAGAAGGTATTCACAGTCGGACAGACTGTAAGAGTATTTGTTAAGAACATCAATGGTTCTAAGATTGCTCTTTCAATGAAGTTTGATGACGAGAATCCATGGAATGGTGCAACAGAGAAATTTGCTCCTGGCAATATCGTAAAGGGCAAAGTAGCCAGAATGACAGATTTTGGTGCATTCATCGAGCTTGCTCCTGGTGTTGACGCACTTCTTCATGTTTCACAGATTTCAAAGGATCATGTTGAGAAGCCATCAGATGTTCTCAAGATTGGTCAGGAGGTTGAGGCTAAGGTTGTTGAGTTCAATGAGGACGATAAGAAAATCAGCTTAAGCATGAAGGCTCTCCTTGATTCAGAGGATGATGGAGCAGATGTTGCAGATGTAAATATTGACGAGGTTGCTTCTGATAACGAGTAGTTTTTGATTTTAAAGCTGTCATATATAATTATATGACAGCTTTTATTTGTATCGGGTGGCACATATTGGAGAATTTCAGGAAGCCATGATATCTTATCAGAGATTAAACAGATGGTCTGTTATGTGTTTTACATATGACAGTACCATCTGTTTTGAATTTATAAAATCGTCAGTCAGCAGGAAATAGCTGTACTTATCCTTTATATCGAATCGAAACTCGGGCTTCATGAAGTCAGAGTACTGTCTGATGAAGGTACCGGTTTTGCGCACATAGCAGTTGTACGCTTTGCATTTTTCGCGGTATTCGTGGTCAACATATGCTGCGACGCTCTTGTGTATGGCCATGTCCTCCTTTGGCAGATAGTAGTAGTTTTTGTAATCGCTGTAGAAATGGCGCAATTCCCCCTCGAATATCTCTGCACGCAAATAGCTTTTTGTAGTGCCTATGGTCAGATAGATATCATTGTCATGGAAGCTTACAGATTTTGGAACGGAGAATTTATTTTCAAATGATATGATAAGCTCATTCATCAGACTGCCGTCGTAAGCTGTATATGGGTTTACGGATACACCGGTGATATCTGCAATGTCATGTATGCATTCTTTATACGAAAGTATACTAAGGAGCTTTGTCATGCCAAGGACATCCTCGTAGTTATGTGTCAAAAGCAGGGATAGCTTTTCATCATCCTTTTGGGCAAGATATTCATAATAAACGTTTATGAGCTCACCACCGGAATATTTATCCTCCCTATCTATACCAAGAAATGCTTCGATGCTTTTTTGCTTGTAGTTTTCGAGGCACAAAAGAGGCTTTATCGGGGAAAGCTCCTTAAAGATATCGAGTATCTGCACATTACAGAAGGGGTCATCCTGCTTATATTTCTTGTATTTATTCTTTAAAAAGGGTATATCAAAACCGACGCCATTGAAGGATATGATAGTGCTGCAACCTGACAGACTTCCTGCGAAGGCTTCAATTACATCTGCTTCGTCATCGACAGATTCGGCAAAATACTGGTCTATTACAATACGATTTTTAATGCGCCTTGCACAGCCTATCATGTAGACAATCGCTTTCACCGGTGAAAAGCCTGTTGTCTCAATATCAAAGAACATAGTGCTTTCTTTAAATATGCTGTCTGAAAAATTATCGGTTTTTATGTAAATTTCTTCATTGTGAAATAGTTTCATTTTTCGATTCCTGCCTTGAATATCATTTGTATAAACATTATAACATAAAGTATTAAAAAAAGTACATAATATACTATTTAACTAAAAATCATAAGTGGTATAATAGGAATAGTAATGTGCAATAGCATTTCCACGTTATTAATCTAAAAGAAAGAGGGACACAAAAATGGGTCATAAAACGTTTATTGGCGGTGTTCATCCATATGATGGCAAAGAGCTGTCTAAGGATTCACCAATTAAAGAAGTTTTGCCCAAGGGCGACATGGTATATCCGGTTTCGCAGCATATCGGCGCACCGGCTAAGCCTGTTGTTGCCGTAGGTGACACTGTGTTGAAGGGACAGATGATAGCAGAGGCCGGTGGCTTTGTTTCATCACCTATCTATTCATCAGTGTCAGGAAAAGTTAAGGCTATTGAGAAGCGACGTGTGGCGGTCGGCGATATGGTTGACAGTATTGTTATCGAAAATGATGGCATGTTTACTGAGACAACATATAAGAGCGTCGAGGATGTCACTGCGCTTTCAAAGGAAGAAATCATCGAGAAGGTCAAGAATGCGGGAGTTGTCGGCATGGGCGGTGCCGGTTTCCCTACACATGTAAAGCTTTCTCCAAAGGAGCCGGACAAGATTGAGTATATTATCGCAAACTGCGCAGAGTGTGAGCCTTACCTCACATCTGACTACAGACGTATGCTTGAGAATCCTGAGGAATTAATTGGCGGCATGAAGATCATACTTCAGCTTTTTGACAATGCAAAGGGTATCCTTGGTATAGAGGATAATAAGCCTGACTGTATCGAAAAGCTCACAGAGCTCACGAAGGATGAGCCACGTATTGAGGTTTGTCCGCTTATGACAAAGTACCCACAGGGTGGTGAGAGACAGCTCATCTATGCTACAACCGGCAGAGCCATCAATTCTAAGATGCTCCCTGCTGATGCAGGCTGTATCGTTGATAATGTAGAGACAATTATTGCTGTATATAATGCTGTAAAGAATGGACAGCCAGTCCTTAAGCGTATTTCAACAGTTACAGGAGATGCTGTGAAGAATCCTTCCAATATATTATATAGCATCGGTACCTCATATCAGGAGCTGGTTGATGCTGCAGGTGGCTTTAAGAGTCAGCCGGAGAAGATTATATCAGGTGGTCCTATGATGGGCTTTGCCATGTTTAGTCTTGATATCCCTACGACAAAGACCTCTTCATCAATACTGTGCTTCACACATGATGAGGTGGCAGCATTTGAGCCACAGGCCTGCATTAACTGCGGTCGTTGCGTGGAGGCATGTCCTGAGCAGCTCATTCCAAGCCGTCTTGCGAAGTTTGGTTTGCGTGGACAGATGGATGAGTTTGAGAAGTGGCACGGACTTGAGTGTATTGAGTGTGGAAGCTGTTCATTTGCATGTCCGTCAAGGAGACAGGTGGCTCAGCCTATTAAGACAATGAAGAAGCTTGTTCTCGCTGAAAAGAGAAAACAGGCCAGCAAAAAATAAAGAAAGAGGTGGATTAAAGTGAGTGATTTATATCATGTTTCATCATCACCACATGTACGTGCCAAGGATTCCACTGACAGAATAATGCTTTATGTCATTATAGCATTACTCCCGGCAAGTCTTTTTGGTATTTACAATTTTGGATTTAGGGCGCTTTTTATCATTCTGCTTACCATCGCATCGTGTGTGGCATCAGAATGGGTGTTTGACTACATAGTTAAGAAAAAGAGCACAATTACAGACCTTAGTGCGGTAGTTACAGGACTGCTTTTAGCACTAAACCTTCCGGTTTCACTTCCATGGTGGGAGGCTGTACTCGGTGGAGTATTCGCAATCATTATTGTCAAGTGTATGTTCGGAGGACTCGGACAGAACTTTATGAACCCGGCACTTGGTGGAAGATGCTTCCTTCTCATCGCATTTGCGGCTGACATGACTAATTTCAATGTCACAAGAAACGGTGTGGATGTATACTCAGGAGCAACACCACTTGCGCTCATCAAAAACGAGGGGCTTTCAAGTGTCAATGTAAGGGATATGCTTATAGGAAATACTGCAGGAACAATCGGTGAGACATCAGTTATAGCTATTTTAATAGGTGCTATCATCATGATTTTACTTGGAGTCATTGATTTAAAGATTCCTGCATCTTACATTATTACATTTGCCGTTTTCATGTTCCTTTTCGGAGCACAGCAATTTGATATCAACTATGTTGTTGCAGAGCTCTGCGGTGGCGGACTGATGCTTGGTGCATTTTTCATGGCGACCGATTATGTCACAAGCCCGATTACGCCGATGGGAAAGATAATATTCGGTATCTGCTGTGGTATATTGACAGGAGTATTCCGTTGCTTCGGTGCCAATGCAGAGGGTGTTTCCTTTGCTATCATCTTAAGCAACTGCCTTGTTCCTATTATTGAGAAGGTTTCTATCCCAAGAGCCTTTGGTATGGTAAAGGAGGCAAAGAAGAATGAATAAACGTATTGTACATGACGCTTTGATTTTAACTGCCTTTACTTTGGTGCTTGGTTTTATTCTTGCCCTGGTTCAGGGAATCACGGCAGAGCCTATCGACAAGGCCAATAAAGCAGCAGCACAGAAAGCATATCAGGCAGTATTTTCGGATGCAAAATCATTTGAGAAATATGATTATGATGTTGATGAAGCTGATAAGCTTGTATCTGATGCGGGCTACAAGGATACAATCGATGATATTGAGACTGCCCTTGATTCAAACAAAAAGACATTAGGCTATGTCATCACAGTTACAGCCAAGGATGGAAGCCAGGGAAGTATCACATTCTCTGTAGGTATCAAGAATGATGGTACTGTAAACGGCTACTCGATCACAAGCATCAGTGAGACTCCGGGACTTGGAATGAAGGCCGAGGAGGCTGATTTCTACAAGCAGTTTGAGAACAAGAAAGTAGACAAGTTCGACGTTGTAAAGGCCACACCTTCAAAGGATGATGAGATTGAGGCCATCACAGGCTCAACCATCACATCAAAGGCTATGGCCAACGGCTGCAACGCAGCTATTACTTACTTCCAGAATAAATTACAGGGAGGTGCCAACTAATGAACAAATATGTAGAGCGTTTATATAATGGTATCATTAAGGAAAATCCTACCTTTGTACTTATGCTTGGTATGTGTCCTACACTGGCTGTTACATCCAGTGCCATAAACGGACTTGGAATGGGACTTTCCACCACGGTGGTACTTATATGTTCAAACCTTTTGATTTCACTTTTCAGAAAAGTGATTCCTAACGGAGTGCGTATGCCGGCATATATCGTCATAGTTGCATCTCTTGTTACAGTAGTACAGTTTTTAATGCAGGCTTATCTGCCTAGCCTTTCAGCAGCACTTGGTGTATACATCCCACTTATCGTGGTTAACTGTATCATCCTCGGACGTGCCGAGAGCTATGCTTCAAAGAATCCGCCTGTAGAGTCTATCTTTGATGGAATGGGAATGGGACTTGGATTTACCATGGGTCTTACAATTATCGGACTTATCCGTGAAATTTTAGGTGCAGGAACATTCTTCAACATCAAGATTTTCGGTGACTGGTTTACACCAATCACAATCTTTATCATGGCACCGGGAGCCTTCCTCGTACTTGGCTTCCTCGTTGCAGGCATGAATATCATCCGTAAAAAGATGGAAGCAAAGGGTACACCTCTTGCTGAGCCGGCAGGCTGCCTTTCAGGAGATTGTGCACATTGTGGAGCATCATGTCCATCAGCAAAAGCAGCACATGCCGCTGTTGCGCCTAAAACTACAGAAGGAGGGGATAAATAATGGGTACATTAGGTCATTTACTGCTCATTGCAGTAGCATATGCAATAGTTAACAACGTAGTACTTAGCCAGTTCCTTGGTATCTGTCCTTTCCTTGGCGTATCAAAGCAGATGAAATCATCTGTGGGAATGGGCGCAGCGGTAATATTCGTTATGATATGCGCAACAGCTATCACATATCCTGTATACAGACTTCTTGAGCATTTCGGTATAGAGTATCTAAAAACAGTGGCATTCATACTTGTTATAGCAATGTTCGTTCAGCTTGTTGAGATAGTCATGAAAAAGATGATGCCGCCTCTCTATAAGGCACTGGGCGTTTATCTGCCTCTTATCACAACCAACTGTGCAGTTCTCGGTGTTACTATCGGAAATATAGACAACGGCTATAATTTTCTTCAGTCCCTTACAAATGCACTTGGAACAGGACTTGCGTTTACTCTTGCCCTCTTGCTTTTCAGCGGAGTAAGAGCAAGGATAGAAAACTGCGATTTTCCTGAAACTTTCAAGGGCGTGCCTGCAACGCTCATTGCGGCGTCTATCGTTTCGCTAAGCTTTATGGGCTTTTCGGGAATAATCTGATAATAATTTATCGATATGAAACGATCAAGGGTTGAATTTACAAAGCCGATGAAAAAGACCCACACTATATTGATACCATCAATGCTTGACTTCCACTTTCCGCTGCTTAAATATGCATTTCTTAGCGGCGGATATAAGTGCGACGTTATCGGGGTGAACGAATACAGTCGGTCACAAATGATAAACGCAGGCTGGGAATATTCAAATAATGATGTCTGCTTTCCCTGCAACCTCATAATAGGACAGTTCATATGTGCATTGAAAAGCGGCAAATATGACACCGCAAAAACAGCCCTGCTGCTGCCTCAAACAGGAGGAGGGTGCAGAGCGTGCAATTACATTATGC
>OMFQ01000820.1_pt1 | contig 15209 bp, 9 predicted proteins | sample 1645671 | NCBI WGS metagenome assembly OMFQ01 (sample SAMEA103958119, study PRJEB25191) | human gut metagenome | biome: human-associated habitat [ENVO:00009003]; feature: intestine environment [ENVO:2100002]; material: feces | place: Germany | collected 2013/2015
ACTTAATGTGGCCTTCGTCTTGCGCAGGACTGTTCGAAATTTTGAGGAAGCACCCCGCCGCTCCGGGGGCCTTCCCCGCCCTGACGACTCGGCCTTCCGGGTCAGGTGGGCTGAATGGAATAGAGTGAATGGGCGTGCCGTCGGCACGCCCATTTTTGTGAATGTGATGAAAGTGTGGTGAAATGAGCTTAAAACTTCCGTAAATGTGATAAATGTCACGTTTTACCTAGGGTAAAATGTGGGAAATATCACGTTTACGGAAGTTTCTTTGCGGGAGGTTCGGTCATGCAGCGAGATATCATTGCCAAGCTTAACGCTTGGAAAGCGTCAGAATATCGTAAGCCGCTTATCCTTAAGGGGGCGCGCCAGGTTGGAAAGACGTGGGCGCTTAAGGAGTTCGGCCGAACCTCGTACATCAATTTTGTGTATCTGACGCTCGAGGAGCCGTCACCTGGGGTACAGAGCGAGTACGCTCAGTTTTTCGAAGGTACGCGCGATCCTCGACGGATCATCTCAAATCTTTCCCTGGCACTTGGACAGCCTATCGAGCCCGGCGAAACGCTGCTTATTATTGATGAGATTCAGGATTGTCCTTCTGCAGTCGGCGCCCTTAAATACTTCTGTGACGAGGCCCCCGAGTATCACGTCGCATGCGCAGGGTCTTTGTTGGGCGTTCGCTTGTCCCGTGAGACCAGCGCTTTTCCGGTGGGAAAGGTCGAGTTCATGGAGATGCGCCCCATGAGCTTTTCCGAGTTTCTGAAAGCCGAGGGCGCTGCAAACTACGACGAATACCTTGGCGGCCTGGATCAGATCGAGACAGTGCCCGATTTCTTCCATGTCCGTCTCGTCGAGCATCTTCGTCGTTATTTTGCATGCGGTGGCATGCCAGAGGCTCTTGGCCGGTGGGTGGAGACGGGCGATATCGTTCAGGTCGATAAGGTGTTGTCTGATCTCTTGGATTCCTACGAGCGCGATTTTGCCAAGCATGGTGGCCGTGCGCAGTTCGCCAAGCTTTCACAAATATGGAACTCGATTCCAGCTCAGTTGGCGCGCGAGAACAAAAAGTTCGTTTGGGGTGCGGTGCGCGAGGGGGCTCGTGCTCGAGAATACGAGGATGCTCTGGAATGGCTTGCCGATGCTGGGCTCATCACGGCGGTTCGCCTTAATGCTGCTGGTGGTGTGCCGCTCTCTGCGTACGATGACCTCAAGGCATTTAAAGTCTACTGTCTTGATGTCGGCTTGCTGCGCCGCATGGCAAGGCTGGATGCGTCCGCTTTTGCCATCTCGGATGCGCTATTTTCGGAGTTCAAAGGTTCGTTCGCCGAGAACTATGTGCTTCAGGCATTACTTTCACAGTTAGATGCTGCTCCGCGTTATTGGACAAACGAGAAGCCGAAGCACGAAGTCGATTTTTTGATTCAAGTCGGAAACGAAATCGTTCCCGTCGAGGTCAAATCGGGAGAGGTCGTTCATTCCAAGAGCCTTAAGTACTATGCCGACAAGCATGCGGAGACGACTCCATTGAGGGTCCGCTACTCACTTAAGAACCTAAAGCTCGACGACGGGGTGCTCAACATTCCGTTGTATTTGGCTGATCGATCTGTCCCTCTTATCAAAAAGGCGCTTGATCGTGCACATCTTGACGTTTAGATCCTGGGTGAGCTGACGGGCGGCGGCTAATTAATCGCTCCGTTACGGCCAGGGAGCTTGGGCCTTAGCGATGCTTGCTTCGCCAAGCCGTGGGTGTCATGCCAGTGTGTTGTTTGAAGGCTTGGGCGAAGGCGGCTTGCTGAGGGTAGTCGAGCCGCTCTGCCACCTGCGCTATCGTGAGCGAGCTGTCGGCCAAAAGGTCCTGTGCTCGCTCCATACGGCGTCTGCGAATGTAGGCGCCCAGGGATTCGCCAGTTTGGGCCTTAAAGGTGGCGCATAGTTTGGAGCGGCTTGTGTAGAGCCTCTCGGCCACCTCGTTGATACCCACACGTCTGCCTGTATCGAGCGTGCGCTCAATCATTGCCGTTGCTTCTTCGGCAATGGTTATGCTGACGCGTGTGTCCGCCGCCTGCCGTGCCTGCTTGTGGGCCGCGCGCGAACAGGCGAGCTCCGCGACCATGGTCTCCACGATGCCCTGCATATAGACGTGTCCGCCTACGGTGCGGGCGCGTTCCTCGTTAACCCGGCGCAGCGTGTGGCAGATGGCAGACGTCGCTTCCTCGTGCCATGGCTCGGCAAACGCCTCAAAGATTCCCGCGAACTCGGTAGGATAGCGGTGCTCCAGTTCGTCAAAATATCCAGGCAAAAAGAGCACCGAGCGCGAGTGATAAAGCTCCCCCGCAAACAGCGGGCTTAATTCCTCGCCACAGCTATCTTGGATAAAGCTGCAAACGGCATTGTTTGGCCACGGTCCATGCAATGGTTTGAGGTTCGCGGGCGTTATGCCAGCCTCGGGCATGCATGTAAGTGTGGGCGCGCTGACCTCGCTCACGCAGGCGTATGGCTCGGACGTGTATTCGGCTAGGTACATATCGTGCGTCGGGGTTATGAAATGCTCCATGACGATGCATGTGGGGGAGAGGGGCATGATCCATGCGCGTCCGTACGCCCGATCGTTTGCCACCTCGCCGGTAAAGACGGCGCCCTTGCCGGTAAGCTCCAGGCCAAACTGCTCAAATTGCGGTGCGTAGAGCTCGGTTATGTCGGTCGCTGCCCGCCGTATTTTCAAAAGCGTCCCCTTCCTTTGCGGAAACGTCCACGCCTGGCTCGATTGTGTGCCTTGGCTAACATATCAATGATAAGTTGATTGAGGTTAACTCTCAAGCCGTCAGAAGGGAACCTCATGGCAAAGGGATCAAAAAGGGAAGGCGGCGGTATCGGCGAGCTGCTTGCATATGCCGGCGACCGTAAATTCCTAACTTATTTGGGCATGTCTCTCTCGGCGCTCTCGCAGCTGCTGAGCTTTGGCCCGTACGTGTGCATTTGGCTTGTCGCGCGCGATCTGATCGCCGTGGCGCCCAACTGGAGCGAAGCCACTAACATCGCGATGTATGGTTGGTGGGCCGTGGGTTTTGCCCTGGCAAGCATCGTAGCTTATTTCGTGGGGCTCATGTGCACGCATCTGTCCGCGTTTCGCTGCGCGTCCAATATCCGTAAGACTACGAGCGAGCACCTGCTTAAGCTGCCGCTTGGCTACTTTGACACGCACGCCACCGGTGAGCTGCGCCGTATTGTAGACGGATGCGCCGCCTCCACCGAGACCCTGCTCGCGCACATGCTGCCCGATATCGCCGGCGCCACCGCCATGGTCGCAGGTCTGCTCGTGTTGCTTTTCGCCCTCGATTGGCGCTTGGGCGCGGCATGCCTTATCTCGGTCGTCGTTTCGTTTGGCGCCATGGCCGCCATGATGGGCGGCAAAGGCGCCGAGTTCATGAAGGCCTACATGGGCGCGCTGGTCAAGATGAACAAGACCGGCACCGAATACGTACGAGGCATCCCCGTGGTCAAGGTGTTTCAGCAGACGGTTTACTCCTTTAAGGCCTTCCACGATGCGATCGCCGAATACGCCGACATGGCACAAAACTATGCGGGCACGTTCTGCCGAGGTCCGCAGGTGCTCAACCTTACCGCGCTCAATGGTCTTGTGGCATTCCTGTTGCCCGTGGCGTTGCTGTTGGCGCCGGGCGAGACGGACTTCGCGCATTTTGTGGTCAACTTCACGTTTTACGCGATATTTTCGGCCGTGGTACCGACGGCCATGACCAAGCTCATGTTTGTGGGCGAGGCCTCTCAGATGAGTGCCGATTCGCTGGCTCGTATTCGAAGCGTCATGGATTCCAAGCAGCTCTCCGTGCCCGCCCAACCCAAACACCCTGCCGGCGGCGACGTGCGATTTGAGGACGTGAGCTTTACGTACGAGGGTGCCGAGGCACCTGCTGTCAGCCATGTGAGTTTCAGCGTTTCCGCGGGTAGCACCCTTGCGCTTGTGGGTCCTTCGGGTGGCGGTAAGTCAACCTGCGCAAGTCTGATCCCGCGTTTTTGGGATGTTTCCTCGGGTCGAGTGCTCGTAGGCGGTGTGGACGTTCGCGATATGGATCCGCACGAGCTTATGGACCAGGTCGCCTTCGTGTTCCAGACCAACCAGCTGTTCCGGCAAACACTTGCCGATAACGTGCGCACCTCCAAGCCTACAGCCACTGACGACGAAGTGCGTGCGGCACTCTCCGCAGCTCAGTGCGACGACATTGTGGCCAAGCTCCCGCAGGACATCAATACCATGCTCGGCGCCGGCGGAGCATATCTTTCGGGCGGCGAGGTCCAGCGCGTGGCACTCGCCCGCGCGATCCTTAAAGACGCGCCTATCGTGGTGCTCGATGAGGCCACGGCGTTTGCCGATCCCGAGAACGAGGCGCTCATCCAGCGCGCCTTTAGCAAGCTGGCGGCGGGTCGCACGGTCATTATGATTGCGCACCGACTCTCGACTGTAGTGGGCGCAGACCAAATCGTGGTGCTCAACCAGGGCAGCGTGCAGGAGTCGGGTACCCATGCCGAGTTGCTGTCCCAAGAGGGTCTGTATGCCAAGATGTGGGCCGAATACGAACAGGCCGCGAGCTGGAAGATTACTGCTGCGGCCGCGGATGCCGCCGTCACGAAGGGAGGCGAGGCCTAAATGTTCGCCTCATTCCAGAAGAAGTATTTCCTATCCGATAAAGGCGTCGCAGGCGTAAAACGCGGCATTTTCTGGACCACGCTCACCAATCTCATTACCATGGCCGGCATGGGCTTTTTATTCCTGGTTATGGCCGGCTTTGTCGAGCATCTCGCCAGCGGGGCTGACCTGCCGGATGCCCTGCCGATCGTGGGTGGCCTCCTGGTCTTTTTCGTGTTGCTCTTTGCCTCTAACTGGCAGCAGTATTACTACACCTACTGCATCTTTTACGAGGAGTGCGGCAAGCAGCGTATGGAGATCGCCGAGCGCTTGCGCAAACTGCCGTTGTCGTTTTTTGGTCGTCGTGATCTGGCCGATTTAACCGAGACCATCATGGGTGACGTCCAGGCCATGGAGCACGCCTACAGCCACGTGCTGGGAGAGCTTTGGGGTGCCATCATCGCAAGCGCCATTGTGTTCGTGGCGTCGCTGTTCTTTTGCTGGCAGCTGGCGATCGCGGCGTTTTGGAGCGTTCCCGTGGCCTTTGCCGTGCTGTATCTAACACGCGGCCCCATGACCCCGGTGTTCGATCGCGTGCGCGCCGAGAAGGTCAAGGTTACCGAGGCTATTCAAGAGACACTCGACTGCGTTCGCGAGATCCGCGCCACCAACCAGGAGGCCCATTATCTTGAGGGGCTCAACGCCGTGATTGATGCCGAGGAGCGTGAGACCACCAAGGGCGAGCTCGCTAACGGGCTTTTGGTCAACTCCGCCTTTGCCATCCTGCGTCTGGGCATTGCCACCACGCTGGTCACGGGTGCCGCGATGGTCGCCTCCGGGCAGGTCGACTTTTTGGTGTTGTTTGCCTTCCTGCTTATGGTGAGCCGTATCTATGCACCCTTTGACCAGGCCCTCATGCTCGTTTCCGAGCTGTTCGCCGCCGAGTCCTCCGCCAAGCGCATGCGTTCCATCATGGAAGAGCCTGTGGCGCGGGGCAGCGAGAAATTTGAGCCCGCGGGCCACGATGTGGTGTTCAATCACGTGGCATTTGGCTATGGTGCGGGCGAGGACGGACGCGCCGGCGAGAAAGTTCTTACCGATGTGAGCTTTACCGCCAAGGAAGGCGAGGTCACGGCGCTGGTCGGTCCTTCGGGTTCCGGTAAGTCTACGGTGAGCCGCCTGGCCGCGCGCTTTTGGGATGCCACCGAAGGCACGGTCACCGTGGGTGGCGTGGGTGTTGCGAGCGTCGATCCCGAGGTGCTGCTGCGCGATTACGCCATTGTGTTCCAAGACGTGCTGCTCTTTGACGACACGGTGATGGGAAACATCCGCCTCGGGCGTCGTGATGCCACCGATGAGGAAGTGCTTGCGGCTGCGCGTGCCGCCAACTGCGACGAGTTTGTGAGCCGCATGCCGCAGGGCTACGACACCATGATCGGCGAGAACGGCTCCAAGCTGTCCGGCGGTGAGCGCCAGCGCATCTCTATCGCCCGCGCGCTGCTCAAAGATGCGCCCATCGTGCTGTTGGACGAGGCGACGGCGAGCTTGGACGTGGAGAACGAGACCGTGGTACAGCAGGCACTCTCCCGTCTGCTCGCAGGTAAGACGGTTATCGTTATCGCCCATCGTATGCGTACGGTGGAAAATGCCGACAAGATCGTTGTACTCAAGGATGGTGTGGTTGCCGAGCAGGGCGCTCCGGCGCAGCTCAAGGCGGCAGGCGGAGAATTCGCCCGCATGGTTGCGCTGCAAAAGGAAGCGGCTACCTGGCAGCTGTAGGAAAGGGGACCAAGATTTCCAAAGGTTAACTTTGGTTGACCATAATAGTTCGACTAAACTAGTCTCAAAGCGTGCTCGAGCAAACTAATGAACTCGGGTGCTAAGGCACCATGCCGCGCTTGTGCGGCAAAAGGGAGAAGCAACATGAAGAAGTCGACTTTTAACACCCTGCTTGTCGGTGGCGGTTTTCTGCTTGGCACGGCCGGCATCAAGCTGCTTACCAGCGCTCCGGTAAAGAATGCCTGCGTGCAGGGTATCGCGTGCGGCATGCGCATCAAGAACGGCTACCAGGACATGGTCGAGCAGGCCAAGGCTAATGTCGACGACATGGTTGCCGAGGCTGCTTACATCACCCAGAGCGAGGCCGCTGCTGACGAGGCAGCCGAGTAACGCTCTCAGGCACAAATTATGAGATTCTCGATTATTAGCGAGATCCCCGGCAGGACCCGTCTTCAATTGGCGGGTCCTGTGCCAGAGAGCGATCTCGATGCACTTCTTAAGCTCAGCGGCGATATCGACGGCGTGCACAAGGTGCGCGTGTATGGCCGCATTGGCCAGATGGCGCTGGAGTACGACGAGCCGCGTCGTGCGAGCGTGCTCGACGCCCTGGGCGCACTCGATGCTCAAGCTATCGCCGATGCCAAGTCGGGCTATGTGATGCAACTCGAGCCGCGCAAGCACAAACTCGTTATGGACCTGGCGACACTCGTCGGCGCCCATTACGCACGTCGCTGGTTCTTGCCGACGCCTCTGCGTGCGGTGTTTGTCGTGGCCGGTTACATGGCATTTTTGCGCGCTGCCCTTCATGAGCTGGCGCAGCCACGCCTGACCGTTCCCGTGCTCGACGCTTCGGCCATCGGCATTTCGTTCGTCAAGCGTGATGTCGACACTGCGGGCCAGACGATGTTCCTGCTCAACGTGGGCGAGCTGCTCGAGGACTACACCCGCGCCATGAGCGAAAACGAGCTCATCAACTCGCTGCTCGATGTGCCCGACAAGGCGCAAAAGGTCGTCGGCGACACCGAGGTGAGCGTTGCTGCGACCGAGCTCGAGCCCGGCGATCTGGTCGCCGATCCATTTGAAGCCCGTAAGCACGTTTCGGCATTCCACCCCGTAATGCGCGGCCACAACGTCCGCCAGCGGCGTGGAGACGATGGATTTAACGCACACCGGGGCTTTGGGCATGGTGCCGTTCTCGGTGCGGCCCTTGCAGATATAATCCAGCAACAGCACGCCCACCTCGTTGCCGGAAAGCAGCTCATAGCTGCCATCCTTGCACTTAACGGCAATGCCAACGCGGTCAGCATCGGGGTCCGTGGCCAGCATCAGGTCTGCACCAGACTTTTCGGCCAGTTCCAGGCCAAGGCGCAGAGCCTCGAAAATTTCGGGGTTGGGGTACGGGCAGGTGGGGAAATTGCCGTCCGGCTTTTCCTGTTCCGGCACAACGGTGATATCGGTAATGCCGATGTCATGCAGAACATGGGTGACCGGAACCAGGCCGGAGCCATTCAGCGGGCTGTAAACCAGCTTCAGGCCGGCGGTCTTGCAGATACCGGGACGGATGGAGCGGGCTTCGATTGCTTCGTACAGGGCGTTGATGCAGTCATCGCCAACGTCAACGCGGCAGTTCAGGATGCGCACATCGCGGCAGCTTTCGGGGTTGATGCCGTCGGTGTTGGGAGAATTGTAAGGGTTGCAGATGGAGACATCCTCGATCAGCACATCCACACAGTTCAGCGGATGGACGGTCCACGCCGGGCTGTTGCGCAGCTGCACGCCGCAGACGCGCAGGTGGGTGACGTTTTCAAAATGCAGCAGGTAGGGGCGGCCATTGGCCAGGGTGCGGGCGCGCTGGGCAGCCCACCACGGTGCACCGCAGCCATCCAGCACACCGGAGCCGGTCAGGGCCACGTTCTCGGCATTGAAAGCGGAAAGGCAGGGTTTGGGCCGGTGGGAGATGCGCCCCTCGTACTGGCATTCCTGCAAAGGGAAGGCTGCAGGGTCGTTCAAAAAGCGGATGACCGCGCCCGGTTCCAGGTGCAGCTCCATATTGCTGCAAAGCTCAATGGGGCCGGTGGAATACTCCCCTGTCGGTACGGTCAGCACACCGCCGCCCGCTTTGTGCAGTTCGGCAATGGCCTGGGCAAAACAGTCGGTCCAGACGGCTTCGGCGGTATTGGGGCGGAACTGGGTCAAGGTGATCTTCATGGTTTGCTCCTTTATCTTAACAGGTCACAGATACAGGAAAAGAGGCCGGGGCAATCGCCCGGCCCCTTTTCCTTTGTATTTAGAAGGACTAGAGAATGGTAAGGTTATGCGTTGGCGTTCATTTCTTCCAACGCCTGTGCAACGTTCAGGGTCTCGGCCTGTGCCTTGTACTCGGCCATGCCTTCTTCCGGGGTAAGCTGACCCATGGCTACGCGGGAGATGATGTTCTCGCGGGCAGTGGTCAGGTCAGAGGTAATCATGGTGCGCTGCTCGGACACGGGGAACACGGAGATGTTCTTGGCGTTGGCAGAGACAACGGCCAGAGAATCGGTGACTTCCTGAGAAACTTCGACATTTCTATTGGTGGCGGTCATCGGGGTGATTGCCAGCCAGGGGGTGATCCATGCCTTGCGGAACAGTTCGGCGGGCTTGGAGATGGTGGGCAGCGGGTCAATGTTGTTGCCGTCCTGCTGCCAGTGCACGCCCTCAACGCCGCTCTGGAACAGAACCTGACCCTCGCCGCCGTCGTGCATGTACTCGATGAAATACTTGTAGACAGAGGCAACCTGCTCATCGCTGAGCTTGGAGGAAATAACCTGCACGCTGGGGGCGCTGTACAGATAGGTAGCGCCCTCGATGGGAGGCAGAGCGATGACTTCGGCGTCGGGGACATTCTGCTTCAGGCGGACGGTCAGCGTCTCGCCCCACAGGCCGCCCCAGTACGGGAAGCAGCCGACGGTACCGGCGTACCACTCATCACGGCAGGAGCTGGTGGTGTTGGTGATGGCTTCCTGGTCGATCAGGCCGGCGGTGTAAGCATCCTGCAGGTTCTGCAGGGCGGTCAGCATGTTATCCTGTGCCATGCCGTCGACCCACTTGCCGTCAACTTTCACATAGTCAGCGGTTGCGCCCTGGTAGAACTCAGGCAGTGCCTGGGTGCTCTTCAGGCCGGGGGCCGTGTAAGGTGCGGTGCACTCCGGGATCTCGTTCTTAAAGCGGGTCAGCATCTCGATGAACTCGTCATAGGTGGTGGGCACGTCCATGCCGAGGCGGTCCAGCCAGTCCTTGCGGACATAGGTCACGATAGCGGAAGGCGTCTCGCGGGGGACGCCGTAAATCTTGCCGTTGACGGTCAGGGCATCCCACAGGTTCTTGTCGACCTTGTCATACAGGCCGCTCTCGTGGACGAGGTCGGTCAGGTCGGCGATAGCGCCCTGCGCGGCGTAGTTGCCCAGCGTCTCGCCGTTCAGGTCAAAGGTATCGGGAACCGTGTCAGAAGCGTAGGCCAGCTCGAGCTTCTTGGTGTACTCGTTATTGTCGATGAAGTCCAGCTCCAAGTCGATGCCGGTCTTGGCGTCGAAGTCGGCGATCCACTGCTCGGAGCCATCTTCCTGGTGCATGCCGTCATGGACCCACCAGACGAGCTTGTCGGGCTTCTGCGCGTTCTCGTAGAGGGAAGCGGCGTCGGCAGCCGTCTCCTCGGACGATGCAGCGGTGGAATCGGCCGCAGACGCGGAAGCCGCCGTGCTGCCGGAGCCGCCGCAGGCGGCCAGCAGGGAGGCTGCGCAGGCCGTGGCCAGCAGCATGGAAATCTGTTTTTTCATGGTTTTCTCCTCCGTTTGATATAATTCTATTTTACCTGGCGGATTACTCCGCCGCAAGTACGAGTTTTTAGCCCTTGACAGCACCCAGGGTAACGCCCTTGGTGAAGTATTTCTGTATAAAGGGATAGATGAACAGGAATGGCAGCACGACCACAACGACCGTTGCCGATTTTAACATATCAGCCGATAGTGTGATGGCTGTGCCGGAAAGGCCATCTTCCAGAATCAGGGAGCGGACCTTGACCTGGAAGTTCTGCCAGTTGGGGTCGGTGATGTAAAGGATGAAGTGCATATACTCGTTCCACAGGCCGACCGCGATGAACAGGCCAACGGAAGCCAGCGCAGGCTTGGACAGCGGCAGCATGATGCGCCAGAAGCAGCCGAAGGGCGAGCAGCCGTCAATGGTGGCGGATTCAAACAGTTCGTTCGGGATGCTGGCAAAGAAGCTGCGCATCAGAATGGTGTTGTAAGCCGAAACGCTGCACGGAATGATAACGGCCAGCATGTTGTTCATGAGCCCCAGGTTCTTGATGGTCAGGTAGGTGGGAATCATACCGCCGCTGAACATCATGGTGAACAGAACCATGCGGCCCATCAGAACATGGCCGGGCATATCTTTCTGGATCAGGACATAAGCACCCATCGTGATGATGAACAGGCCGGTAACGGTACCGACAACGGTGGTGAGCACAGAGACCAAAAACGGGCGGTAAAGGCTGGAGGTGGTCAGGATCATCTCATAAGCCGAAAAATCGATCTTGCGGGGCCACAGGCGCACGCCGTAACTGGTGGGGTCGATGGAATCAACGATCACTTTCAGCAGCGGCAGCACCATCATGCACATCAGGATGCCCAGCAGCAGGATATCAAAGATCAAAAAGATCGTGCGGGCACGGTAGCCCTTGGCAAAAGAGAAACGGTCTTTGGAATTGATGCCGTTCATATTACAGTACCTCCTCGCCTGTCAGCTTTTTGCTCAGCTTATTGCCGATGGCAACCAGCAGGATAGAAATGACGGATTTGAACAAGCCTGCTGCGGTGGACAGACCGTACTGCGAACCGGAAATGCCCATGCGGTAAACATAGGTTTCCAAAACGTCCGAGGTGTTGATGACCATGGAGTTCTGCAATACCCACACCGGGTCAAACAGGTTCAGAACCTTGGCCAGGTTCAGGATAAAGACGGTAACAATGGTGCCGGAAATGGCGGGCAGCGTTAAGTAGATCACGCGCTGGAAGCGGGTTGCACCGTCCAGAACGGCGGCTTCGTGCTGCTCCATATCCACGCCGGAAAGCGCCGCAATGTAGATGATGGTGCCCCAGCCGATGTCTTTCCAGACAGCGATCATATAAAAGATGGGCCGCCACCATTTTTCGTTGGCGAGGAAATAGATGGAATCGCCGCCCAAAGCGGTGATAACGCCGTTGATCAGGCCGTTTTTCGGCGAGAGGAACATGGTAAAGATGGAAGCCACAACAACCCAGGACATAAAGTGCGGGATGTAGATGATGGTCTGGGAGATCTTTTTGAACCATTTGAAATGCAGCTCATCCAGCAGCAGCGCCAGCACAATGCTGCCCAGCGTATCAATCACCAGCTTGGTAATGCTGATCTGCAGGGTGTTGAAGAACGCTTTCCAAAAGCCGGCCTGGGAGAACAGCTTTTGGAAGTTCTGCAGTCCAACGAACTGGGCCGGTTTGAAGGGGGTATAATCCGTGAAAGCGTACAGGATGCCGAACATTGGCAAATAGGAGAACAGGATCAGGCAGAGAAAAAGCGGGATGAACATAATATAGAACGCCCGGTACTTTTTCATTTTCTGCCTGGTCGTCAGCCCCAGGTGTTCCTTGGGTGCCGACTTGGTTTTCAGTGGCATGGATGAATTCTCTCCTCTCATGGTGTGGATTGCTCTGCAGCGGGTTTGTCCGTTCCGCTTGCTGTATCTGCATCATACCACACCAAAATCCGCCGCATAAGGGGCAAAAGCCCTGTTCTATGCAACTGTTCCCCAAAAGAAAAAGGGAACGATTCTTGTGGAGAAGAATCGTTCCCTTTGCAAAATTATTCGATGCTATGTCTTTTGCTTTGCTATTACTGCCGCTGTGCATTCTGCACTGCAGGGGGCGGCGTCCCCGACGATCCGGATACGTTCCGGCAGCATGCTGTTCTCGGCGGCCGGGGGGATCGGCCGCCCTACCGCTCGCCATGGGTGTGTTACCCGCGGTATTCGCTGGGGCTGACCCCCATCACGCGCTTGAACGCACGGCGGAAAGACTGGATGCTGTTGTACCCCAGCCGCTCCGGCAGATCCGAAACCTTGCAGCCATCCTGCAGCAGAACACAGGCCGCCTTGACGCGGAGCTGCTCCAGATACTCGGCAAAGTTGGTGCCGGTCTCCTTTTTGAAAATGGCAGACAGATACCCCTCCGACAGATTGAATTCAGCACTGACCATGGCCAGGCCAAGATTCGGGTTGTGGTAGTTCTTGCGGATATACTCCTCAATGGCTTTCACGTTTTCGCTGCGGCGGGCGTTCTTTTGCTGGGTCACCTCGCTGCACAGCGCCTGGCACAGGGTGTTCAGCCGCTCAAAATAGGGTTCGCAATCGCCTTTATAGTCAAACGCCAGTTCGTTCAGCGCCATCAGGTCAGCGTTTTCTTCCACTATAACGCCGGTCTGTGCGGAAAGGATTTCCACAATGCGGCGGTTCAGCTGGCGCATGCGGCTGCGGTTCAAACTGCGGCGCACAAAGTTTTCCGTCTGCAAAAGGCTCAGCACATCTTCCACAGCTTTGGCATCGCCTGCGCTCAGGCTCTGGGTCAGCCGCTCTTCCACTACATAGGGGAAGTAATAGCCATCGCGGGCGCCAAGCTGGCTGCCGTACACCTGCACCGCTGTTCCGCCGTCCGCATCGTGCTGGGCGGCTGCGGCTTCCTCGGCGCTTTTCCAGAACTGCATCAGGTCATCGCAGGGGGTGCCAACGCCCCAATGGGCTTCCACATGGTATTGCTCATGCAGCCACGCCGCAACGCGGTGCAGCACGCCCAGCAGTTTTTCCTGGTCCTGGATCTCAAACATATACAGGGTTTCCAGGGTATTGCGCTTGTAGTTGTGCACAGGGCGCACGCACAGCTCGTCCACATAGGCGCTGATGGCCTGCTGCAGCACCTTGGCGTCCTCCACGGTCTGGCCGTCAATGGCGTCAATATCAATACCGGGGAATAGGCGTAGCACGGCGGCGCAGTAGGTTTTATCTGTCAGTTCAATGCCCGCGCGCTGCGCCATATACTCCATTTCCGGGCGGGAGACAAAGTTCGATTTGAGCAGGTTGTGGTAAAATGCCGTCTGCAGCGCGGGGCGGTCGGCCGCCTGCTCCTGCAGCAGATGGGTGTTATCCTGCACAAGCTGGCTGACCGCGCTGCTGATAAGGTTCAAATCGGTGTTCACCGCGCCGTCAGCCGCCTGCAAGGCGCGCGCGATCTCATTGACGGGCCGCCCGCGCCGCACCGAAAAGTAGAGCGATACCGCCGTGCCCAGCACGACCGCGGCAAAAATCAGGAAAAGCATCTGGTTGCGCAGGGTATTCAGCTGCCGCATTGCCTGCTGTTCCGGCAAAACGAGCAGATAACTCAAGCCCAGCGAGTCACTGCCCGCAAGGTGCAGGACCAAATCGTTGCCGCTGTTCCATGTGCCCTGCGCGGTCAGCCAGTCTTCGGGCAGGCTGTCGGCCAGACTCAGGTCATCGTGGCTGTACAGGCAGACCCCGCCGTTGTCATCGTCCAGCACAAACAGCGAATAGCCGTTGTATTGCTCCAAAAGCGAGAACTTTTCCTCCAACCAGTCCGAATCGATGCGGAAGAACACGGTCCCGGTCTTGCTGCTCATCAGGCGGCTGCTGGGGATGCCGTAATAGATGTCCTGCCCACCCAGCTTGCAGAAAAACGGTGCGCGGTTGTCATCGGTGCAGACCGCCTGCCACAGCGCGGCGTCATCGCCCCATTCCAGCAGGTAGCCGCTGAAAATGTCCGGCGCATAGACCGCGCGGTTGTAGATAACGCGGTCCATGCTGTTTAAATAGATAAAGGTATTGTTCACCCAGTTGGGCGAGTAGTATAGCATCCGCTGGTAGTACTCGTTGATAGCGCGGATGATGTTTTGGTAGTAGTTATCGTCGGTGTGGCGCAGATTTTCCAACCGATAGATTGACTCGCTGCGGGCGGTCTGCATGCCCAGCGTGCGCAGCTCCGTCAGGCCGTTGTCCACGCTGGACACGGCCTGCGTCATGGCAAACATTGTGCTGTCCAGCACATCATTGCGCACAATGACGAACGCGCTGCGGAATCCCACCGCACAAATCAGCAGCGCCGCCAGCAGAATGATCAGGTGGGAGAGCAGGAACCGCACGACAGAGTTTTCCCGCACATGTTTTGTAATTGTTTCAAACATTCCGACACTCCCTTTTTAGTACTATACCATTTTTCACTGCCAAAAGTCAACGCGCTCGCCAGTGCAGGGGGAACAATTTCGCATTTATAAATACTGTGTCTTGTGTTGGCACGCGGCAGCGTGATATGGTTAGTATTAAAAACTGTTGTACGGGAAGGACTGCCGAAAAATGCCAAAAATGAGTTTTACTGACTTTTTACCAGCCGGAGCTTACCGCCTGCGCCGCGCCGCTGTCATGACGGTGGGCGTGCTGTTTATGGGCTTTGCCGTGGCCGCCCTTGTGCTGGCCGACCTCGGCACCGACCCATTCACGACGGCCTGCCTCGCGTTTGCCGCCCGCATGGGCTGGCTGCTGGGCAGCGCCGAACTGCTCATCAACGCCGTCATGTTCTGCCTTGTGTTGTGGCAGGACCCGCACCGCATCGGCCTTGGCACACTGGCCAACATGGTGTTGGTGGGCTACACGGCGGATTTCTTCGGCTGGGTGTTCCGCCTGTACGGCATCACGGCTCCCACAGGCGGGGCTGCGCGG
>OMFQ01000850.1_pt1 | contig 14684 bp, 10 predicted proteins | sample 1645671 | NCBI WGS metagenome assembly OMFQ01 (sample SAMEA103958119, study PRJEB25191) | human gut metagenome | biome: human-associated habitat [ENVO:00009003]; feature: intestine environment [ENVO:2100002]; material: feces | place: Germany | collected 2013/2015
GAATTCGAAAACGAGGCGCACCAGGTCTTCAGACCCCAGAACTCGCTCGTCTGGAACCGCGAATTCTTCGGTTGGCTCGACAAATACGTGAAATAACGGGCGGGGGCGTCCCCGCATCGCAAGGCCATCCGGATTTCCCGGATGGCCTTTTTTGTCCACCGTGCATCCTTTTACGTTCTTTATCTCATCATTTCAGCCCGATCGCTATCCCTCAAATCGGCTGGTTCATTGGAAAAATCCACCGGTTCGTTGAATTTATTTTCATCTGCCTTCGCATAGTCCTATTTTTGTTCTCGACGCTAAAAAACATTTGACTATGAAGACAGTAACCACCAATCGGGAGGGGAGACCATGCTATGTCGCACCCCTGCTCGAACAGATCGACGTGCAAACCGAGAAGGGGTTTGCCGCATCAGATTACCCCGGAACCGGGGGAGTAAGTCCCATGGGCAGCTACGATGACTATTACGACAACGAATAAACAGCAGCTGCCATGAAAAGATTTTACATTTCCATTCCGGTTCTCCTTGCAGCTGTCCTCGGCGCAGCATGCAGCAATTTCGACGAAGCGACCCCCAAGCCGGGTGCAAACGAGGCCGTCGTCGGGCTCCGCGCCGACATCGCCCCCCGCCAGCAGACCCGCGCCGAAATCGACGTAGACTTCGAAAACGGGCTTTCGGGTTCGTGGAACGAGGTGGACATCCTCGGGGTCATCCACAAGGCGCCCGGCAGCCAGGACTTCTCCGCCCTCGGGCAGTTCGCCTTCGACCCGGAATCCCGCACGTTCAAAGGCACGCTGCCTTCCCAACCCGGCGAATGGCACTACCGCGCATTCTACCCGCACAACGGTACGGCGAGCGTCTCCGGATCGAAGACCACGGTGACCGTTCCGTTCAGCGCGCTCCGTACGCAGGAGGGTAACAGGTACAACAGCGAATACGACCTGCTGGCGGCCGATGCGATCCTGTACCCGAACGCCGCCCCGGGCATGACACCCCAGGGCGAAGCCCTCAGATTCAACCTCAACCGTTTCACGACGATCCTCGCACTGCGCATGCAGGGCGGCGCAGCGTCGGAAAAGGTGGCTTCGGTTATGCTGACGGCCATAAAACCGATCGCTTCCGAGCAGCTGACCTTCGAACTCCCGACGAGCGCATACGACATCGCCGCAGTCAATCCCACGCTGGTCGCCGAGGGCCCGTCGCCCGCCGGCGGCACCGTGTCGATCGACTCGGAGCGCATCACCGTCACCTACAAGGACGGCACGGCACCCTCGGCCGATCTGAGCGAGACGTTCTTCAACGTGCTGCCCGACGAGAACTACGGGGAACTGGTCTTCACCGTCTGCACCGACAAGGGCAACACCGCGAGCGTGACGGTAAACCGTACCACGCCGATGGTCGCCAACTGGGTCTACACCAAAATAGCGACGGGAACCTTCGCCAAAGCCACGCCCCCGACCATCGAGTGGCTCGGACACGACCTCTCGCAGCGTTACGAGCTGGCAGACACGGGCAACGAGGCCGATATCGAGGTCAGTGTCCCGGGCGGCATCCGTAAAATGGAGGTGGAAATCATCGCCCCGGTGCTGACCGAAAGCGGATTGCTGGAGCTGGCCGGACTTGCCCCCACGATGGAGCTGACCGCCCCGGCGACCGAGAATATGGCCGAGATGCTCACCCAACTCGGATTCCCGACCCCTTCGCAGCTGCTCGACCAGCAGTACGCATTCTTCCAGATCGGAGGGCTGATCGACCTGCTGGCCATGGTCTGCGCCGAGGTGACGGAAACCGCACACTCCGACTTCAGGTTCACCGTCACGGACAACGCAGGGCAGCAGACCACGGTCACCCTGCAATACGCCAAGACCATCGCCTCGGCGATCACCCCGGGCGCGGCCTACAACGACGACGCGAACTTCTGGACGAACACCGCGACGCTCGCATGTGTGGTCGCCCCGGAAGACTTCCAGCACACGACGGTCGAATACAAACGTACCGACGGCACCTGGCAGGCAGCCGTCAAGGGGACGCAGAATGCCGAAGACGGGACTTTCACAGCCACGATCAGCAGCGCCTACAACGCCGACAACACGATGATAAGCGAAACCGGCATCCGCCCCGGCCACCGATACGAATACCGGCTCGTCATCGACGGCACGACGAAGGCTTCCGGCACGATCGACCTCACCGCCGAGAAAGGCGACCCCATCCAAAACGGCGGCATGGAGGACTGGAGTACGACGACCCTGGGCAGCAACAAGAACATCGTATATCCGAATGCGAGCGGCAACAGCTTCTGGACATCGGGCAACAACGGACAGACCACGGGCCTATGCACCAAGAACGAAAACATCTGGATCGGGAATACCAGCGGTTCCTACTGTGCATACCTGAAGCCGAACCTGACCTCGATCGGGTCGATCAAGATCTTCGCTGCCGGCAACCTGTTCACCGGCTCCTTCGACTATACGGTTTCCATATTCGGATGGAGCGGCGGAACGGCCAGCTTCGGTTCGCCCTACGCATGGACTGCACGTCCCACGGCGCTACGGGTCAAAGCCAGGGCGACGGTCGGCAACATTCAGACCCTGGGGGCGAAGAAGAACGAGCTGTCCACCTCGGACATCTCCCCCGCACGCATCTTCGTATGTATCTGCGACAGGGACACCCGAATCGACAACGTATCCCAGACCAAGGCGCTTAGCGGGGAATACAACATCAGCGGGACGTTCGAACCCTCGGACACCGGCATCGGCATCCTGGCGTACGGCGACCACAAATTCACGGCCTCGACCGACGGTTGGCAGACCATAACCATCCCGATCGTCTACAACGACCGCGACGCGACGCCCATCCCGTCGAAGGCTTACAACATCATGATTTCGTGCTCCTCGGACTGCTACGGGGCATTCTTCTGCGGCAGCCAAAGCAACGAACTGTACGTCGACGACTTCGAGTGGGTATACTAAAACCCCGGCAATAACAAACCCCGGCGGCACCACGGCCTCCCTTTCGAAACCTCCCTGCACCTGCGGGGAGGTTTTTTGTCGTATCGGGCGATATGACAACAAGTTATGGGGCTCCTGCGCCCTTCCCGGCGGATCGGCACACATACGCGAGGACGGGAAATAGTGAAACAGCGGGCGTTTATGATGAAATTGCCCGGGTTCGTTGAATTTATTTTCATTTGCGGCTGCGCAAACCTACTTTTGTTATGTCACTTTAAACTTTTGCATATCATGGGAATTGAATTAGCCAAACGAGGGGGGGGAAATACTCCGTCCCTACCATCGAAGTAATCGAGATCACGACTGAAAAGGGATTTGCCACATCACCGGTAGGCGGGAGTGTTCTTCCGATGTCCTATGACGACAGTTACATGGACGAATCCGACGAAGCCTAACACCTCAGCGCCATGAAAAAATCCCTCAAACTCCTCTTCTGTGCAACGGCCCTCGCATCGCTGGCCGGCTGCAACAAGTTCGACGAAGCGGACACCGCCCCGGACTCCGGCAACGGTTCGCTTATTAAAGTCTATGCCAAGGTCGCCGAAAACGACGGCACCCGCGCCAACATCCATGTCGGCGAAAGTGCCTTCACGGCCGAATGGGAAGCCGGCGACGCCCTGGGCATCCTGCCTGTCAAAACCGGCGGCACGGCACCGGCCACGGCTGCCAAATTCGACTACAACGCCACCTCGGCCGCATTCGAAGGTTCGCTCAACGATTTCGCAGCGGGCGGCGGCAATTACTATGCCTTCTTCCCCCACGCGCAGGTCTCCGGCACCACGGCCAAACTCCCGTTCGGGAACCTGCGTACGCAGGCGGGCAACGATTTCAACAGCGCCTACGACGCGCTGGTCGCCACCCCCAGGGCCTACACCGCTGACGACGAGGCGGGCAAGGCCGACGGCAAAGACGTCACCTTCACGCTGCACCGCCTTACGTCGATCCTCAATTTCTCCATCGCCACGCCGGCCGACAAGGTGAAATACCTGCTGCTGACCGCCGGCGGGGAAACCCAGAAGCTTTCGGCCTCGAGCCTCGATTTCGCCCTCGAAAACGGGGGTGCCGAGACAGTTGCCAGCCTCAGCACAACCGACCAGTCGAACGTCATCGCACTGCAATATACGCCCGATGCGGCGAGCGGCGACCACGTCGAAGCCTTCTTCAACGTCCCGGCTGACCTCTACCCCACGCTGACGCTCGACGTAATCGACTCCGACAACCAGATGGCCACGGTCACGGTCAACCGCACCGAAGCCTTCAAAGCCGGAACGCTCTATAAGAAAGCGGTCGACGCCCCGCAGTTCGCCTCCATCGCGCCCCCGTCGCTCGTATGGCCCGGGGAAGACGGGAAAACAATCGACCAAGTGCATGACCTAACTACCGATGATAGCGGAATGAGCCTAAATTATTCTGCGGCCGTCGACATCGTGGTTCCGGGCGGTATCGCCGGACTGAAAGTCGATATCGAATCACCGGCCCTGAACGCGATAGGCATTACAACACTGAATATTTTCAACGAAACAGAAATCCCCGGCTTAGGTGATATTTCATACGAAGCTTTGGGATTGAGTTGCGGTGCGCAAGTCCAATATCAAAAAACTTGCGTATTCAATATCACAAACCTCGTTCCGATGATTCTCGTACTCGAGCAGATGGTCGGAGCCAGCAATGTTTACTGCCAACATACATTTAACGTCACGGTCACCGACCTTGCCGGCCAATCCACGACCCAACCGTTGGTTTTCGACGCATCACCCAAGGTCGCTTTGACATCTGCTGACTTGTGGGCCAACACGGCAACACTCGCTCTAAATAGCATTCCCTCAGAGGCAACTTCTGTCAGTGTACAATACAAAAAATCGACAGAAACGACTTGGCAGGATGCAGAGGTCAGCAGCGATAAAAAAACCGCAAGCATCAAGCCTGAATGGGAAGATAAAACGGCTGCCGATTGGACTACACCCAATACAGTACTGGCTTATTCGCGGATTAAAGCAGGCACCGGTATCTTTGCCGACAATACCTACGACTATAAACTTTCCGTAGACGGAACAGAGTATACCGGACAGTTTACGACCGACCCCGGGGACATTATCCCGAATGGGGATATGGAAGACAGTACGCTCCCCTGCTTTACCCAGGACGGAAGCGCCTCGACAACTTTCTGGGGCAGCGGCAACAACAGTTATGCAAAATCATTGTGCAGTCCGGCAACATTCAACGGAATGGGAGGAAGGCAGTGTGCAAAATTAGCAGCAGCGATGGCCGGCGTAGATTTGGGTTTTATTAAAATTATGCGCTTAGCTGCAGGTAATTTATTCACAGGAACCTTCAAAAAGCCGACTACAACCGGTTATGTCAATTTTGGACAAGAATATATGTTTAAAGCGCGCCCGACAGCATTGAAAGTAAAATACCATGCAAAAGTCGGGATCGTCGACGAAAATACTCATAACGGCCCCCTCAAAAAAAATGCGAATGTTCAGGATAAGGCAAGAATCTTCGTATGTATCGTCGATTGGGATCAGAGACACGAAGTTACATCCGGAACATCAGATCCTACTGGCATTTGGGATCCTGAAACTACCACTAATCCCGGAGAAGGTGCAATTATCGGATACGGATCATTATTCATCGATCAAACGACCGAAGGCGACAGCATGGTCGAAACGGAATTGAAAATCAACTACTATGATAAAGAAACAAAACCGAGCAAAAACTATCAGTTGATTATTTCGTGTGCAACAAGCGCCTACGGCGATTTTATGAACGGCTGCTCGACCAACGAGATGTACGTCGACGATTTCGAATGGGTATACTAACCCACCGGAAATATCCGGAAGGCCAGAGGCCTTTATCCCCGACCTCCCTGCGATCGCAGGGAGGTTTTTTCTTGCGGCGGGGTATTGCCGCGGCGGGCCGTCGTGCAGCACGGACGGTCGGCACACAGCCCGCGGGCGGATGCATCCTGTGCCGAAAAAGACAAAAAAAGGTTCGAACAGGTTCGCCGGACAGGGTGTTCGTGATGAAAAACCAGGCATTCGTTGAATTTATTTCCAAGATACGCGCCGCATGTCTATTTTTGCACATTGCCAATAAAAAACTCATACCCATGCGCATAAAATTCCGGACATCCCGACCCATGCAAACGCCTCGGGATATTTCATATACCGGTAATCCGACCGGCGGCACAACGGCATATCCCGCCGTACTCCCGGCAGCGCACGAGGCAACCGAGAATCCCGACAACATCTTTTACCGAACGATCCGGACTGCTATGAAAAAACAACTTATATATCTATTGGCATCGGCGGGCCTGCTGGCCGCCGGATGCTCCACGGAAAACGACACGGAAGCGACGGGATACGGCACCCTGTCCGTTAGCTGCACGGCCGACACGTCGATCGACACGGCTTCGGCCGAGGCTTCAGGCACGCCCGAAGCGCCCGCAGCCGGGGCTTTCTCGCTCACGGTAACGGGCGAAACGGGCACGCAGAAATGGGATACGCTCACCGAGTTCGAGCAGAGCGAAACCGTCTTCCGGATGGGCAGCTACACCGTCGCGATCGCCCACGGCGACCCCGATGCGGAAGGAGCCGGCAAACCTTACTATTATGCCGAACAAAAGATCGAAGTGCTGCCCCGGCGCACGGTAAATGCAGACCTGACCGCCACGGTGGCCAATTCGCAAGTGGTAATCTGCGCCACGGAGCAGTTCCTCGCCTATTTCCACGATGCCAGGTTCACCGTGACGACGGCCTCGGGCAATGAATTCGCCTTCACGCCCGGCAGCGACCCTGCCGACGAACCGGTGTTCGTCAAGGGCGGCACGCGGCTCACGGTGACCGGCACGGCACGCCGCCAGAGCCCGACGGGCACGGGGGAAGGCCCCGAGGTGACTTTCTCCGCCCAGACGCTCGACGCCACGACGCCGCGCACCTGCCACATCATCACCTACGATGCCAAAAACGCGGGCAGCGCCACGCTGACCATCACACTCGGCGAGGATTACACCGATACCCGGACGCTCGACTGCGAGGTCAACGAGGGAGCCATCGACGATACCGAAAAGAAATAAAAAACAGGGAAAGATATGAAAACATTTACCAAATTTCTTACGATGTTAGCGGTTGCGGCACTCTTCGCGACCGGCTGTGTAAACGAAGAGCCCCCGTACAAGGAGGATCCGAACCCCGAGCCCGCCGGGATGACCGGCTATCTGTCGATCGGCAACCTCTCGATGACGGTCGTCTACGACGAAACCGAAATCCGTCCCGACGACACGTCGGACGAGACGCAGGCCGCACGCACCGCATCCGGGACGCGCGCCACGGCTCCCGACGTGGACAGCTTTATCGTGGAGATCCTCGACGCCGACAACGCGCAGGTACTCAAAATGAACTATGCCGAGCTGAAGGAGCAGCTCAAGACGCCGATGGAACTGAAGGTGGGCGTCTACCGCATGGAAGTCCGCTCGGAAGACACGATGCCCGACGCGGCCTGGGAACACCCCGTCTACGGGGCGACGAGCGACTTTACGATCACCAAGGCACAGACGACCTCGCCCGAAGAGGTGGTCTGCACCCTGCAGAACATCAAGGTCTCGGTGGAATATTCGTCCGAGCTGGCCGATATGCTGGCCGACACCAGCAAGGCCACCGTATCGCTGGGCGACACCAGCCTGGATTTCCTCAAAACCGAAACCCGGGCGGCCTATTTCAAACCGCAGGCACTGGAAAACACCCTGGACTTCGTATTCGACGGCACTTTCGCCGACACCGATGTCCCCGCTAAATTCAGCAAGCAGATCACCGGGGTCAAGGCCGGGCAGTGGCGCAAGGTTTCGGTCGTAATCGGCTACGCCGACAAGGGCAACATCCTCTTCTCGGTCAAAGTCGACAACAGCATCCTCCAGGACAACAAATTCGTCGTCGACGGTACGGAAAACCTCGGGGAAGAGCTCCTCGAAGACCCCAACGCCCCGGCACTCACCTGGCCCGGGCACGACATGACGCAGCCCTTCACGCTGACCGACGCCATGTTCGACGCGGAGGGGAACTGCATCGAGCCGTTCGCATTCGACCTCTCCTCACCCAACGGCATCGAATCGCTGCAAGTGACCGTCGGCTCCACCAACAGCCAGTTCCTGGCGTCGATGGCCGCCATCCAGTTGCCCGAAACATTCGACCTCTGCGCCCTCGACGCATCTTCGGCGGCAGGGATTATCCTCAAGGGCTTCGGCTACCCCGTAGGTAGCGAGCTCAAAGGACAGACGGCCAAGAGTTTCAACATCGCAGGACAGATCAGGGCGCTCTATGAATTCGACGGTACGCACACCTTCGCCTTCACGATGACCGATGCAAAAGGCGTCTCGTCCGAAGCCGTACTGACGCTCGTAGTCGATAAAAGCTCGGGGCAGACGGGCCCCCGGATCACGTGGCGCGGCTACGACATCGACCAGCAATACGAAGTGCAGAAGGACATGGTGATCGACATCGACATCGAGGCCGACAAAGGCATCAAGTCGTTCTTCGTGACGATCGACTCCGAAACGCTCAGGCCGCTGCTGCCGGTGATCAACCTGCCGGAGAAATTCGACATCTGCGACATCCCCGACGAACTGGTCGAAGTCCTGCACGGCGAATTCGGGTTCCCGATCAACGAGCAGGTAAAGAACCGGACGTCGGTGACCTTCTCGATCACCAAATTCGTCGAGATACTGCTGGAAATCCCGGGCGAGCATAATTTCGTCCTCGACGTGACGGACAACGATAATGTACTGACACACAAGACTGTCAAACTCATCGTCCACTAAAGCCGACCGATAATGAAACGATATATCTCATATTTTGCCGTACTGCTCGCGGTGCTCCTCGGCGCGGCCTGCTCGAAAGACGACTCCGCCGCGGGCAGCGACAATCGCACGGGCGTCATGGCGATGACGGTCTCGACCCGGCAGACAGCCGACACCGGCGAATACGACCCGTTGCAGCACCAGACCGTCTACATCTACAACGACGAGGGCGGCCTGCTGCGCAAATACACCTCGAAAGAGGCCTGTCCCGAACGGCTGGAACTGTTGGCCGGCACTTATCGCGTAGCGGTCGAAGCCGGAGAGGAAGCCCCCGCCGATTTCACGAAACGGTTATACAAGGGCGAGGAGACGTTCACCGTCAAACCCGGCGAAACCACAAACGTTGCGGTCGTCTGCCAGATCGTGAACACCGTCGTAGAGGTGAAATTCGACGATTCGATCCTCCAGAACCTCTCCCCGGGCTATTCCGTATGGATCGCCGGCGGGGAAAAGGTCGACGAGGAAGCCGCCGAAGCGGGCAGCGTCCCGGCGCTCAGGTTCACGACCGAGGGGACGGGTTACTACACCCTGCCCGCAGGCATGACGTCGCTGGCCTGGCTCTTCCGCGGAACGCATGTCGAGGGTAAGAACGTGGAAATGGAAGATTACATCCCCAATGTCAAAGCCGGCGGCAAGTATACCCTCACGTTCAAATATTCGCCCGACCTGCCCGGTTTTATCGACTGCGTGCTGATCAGCGTCGACCCCGATACCGACGACAAGGACGACGAAATTATCTTCAGCCCCGATCCGGCCGTCATCAGCGAAGGGTTCGACATCACCGAAATCCAGAAGTACCGATCCGGAGAGAAGAAATACCGGATCATGGCCTTCTCGGAACTGACCCGGTTCACGGTTTCGGTAGGCGACAAGAGCTACGACGCGCTCAACGGCACGACCGAGGGCATTTCCCTCGAACCGGTCGACAAATACAACGTCCGGCTGACGCTCTCCGATGCGTTCTTCGCTTCGTGCCAAGCCGGCGACCAGAAAGTGACGCTCCGCATCGAGGACGCCAACGGCGGTTCCTCGGAGGTCGCTACGACCTACCGCCTGGAGGGACTGGTTCCCGTAACGGCGGACGACTACGACCTGTGGGCCAATACGGTCACGCTGCGCGTGGTTTCGTTCACGCCCGGCACCACCGTGCAATTCGGCCTGCGCAGCAGCGGCGGCGAATGGCAGCCGATGGCCGGGACGTCGCAGGGCGACGATTTCATCACGGCGACCTATGCGCCCCAGTGGGTTCCGCAAACCGTTAAAGAGCAAACCGTATATACGCAGGCCGCCGGCACGGGAATCATCGCGACACACAGCTACGACTTCAGAGCCATTATCAACGGCACGGAAACTACCGGAACATTTACGGCCGGAGAGGTACAGCCAATCCCCAACGGCGACATGTCGGGCTGGAGCATGACCGGAGGCTTCGCTTTTCCCAACGCCGCGGGAGAATCGTTCTGGAGCAGCGGCAACAATACCATGACAAAAACGCTCTGCACCTCTACCGACGTGAAATTCGGGAAGTCTGCACCGGCTGCAAAACTAACCAGCACCAATATGCTGGTATTGGCCGCAGGCAACCTGTTCACAGGAGAATTCGCCTATAAAAGTTTCACAGGCACCGTCCAGTTCGGACAAACATACGCATTTACGGCACGTCCTTCGGCAATGAAGGTAAAATACCATGCCCACGTCGGCACGGTCGACAAAGTACGCACCTCGGGCGATATTTGTCCCTATATCAAAAAGGGCGATCCGGACATGGCTCGTATTTTCGTCGCGATCGTCGACTGGAACGCCCCGCATGAGGTCGTATCCGGCATGACGACCACCAAAGGTGCATGGGATCCGGAAAAAGGCATCGACAACGTATCGGAAGGCAAAATCCTGGGATACGGATCGCTCTGGATCACGCAATCGACGGAGGGCGAGGATATGCAGGACGCCGAATTAGACATCGTATGGTACGACCACGAGACGCGCCCTGCCGAAGGGAAGTATTCGCTCGTGATCTCATGTGCCTGCAACGCTTACGGCGATTATTTCACCGGTTGCTCGAAAAACGTGATGTACGTCGACGATTTCGAATGGGTATATTAACGATTAAACGTAAACGCACGACAATGCGCAAGATAACCACCAGTACGCTCCTGGCACTCCTGCTCCTGGCAGGCACGGCGCCGGAGAGCCGTGCACAACAGAGGGAGGCCGCGGCGTCCCTCGCCCCGCAGGCCGACAGCACGAGCTGCATGCAGCACGAGGAACGTCCTCAGACCGTCAACGAAATGCGGCGCCAACGCGGCCTTACAGACAAACACAACCTCTTCGTCCCGCGCGGGCAATGGATCTTCGGAGGAACGGCCTCCTACTCGACCCACTCGAACGATACGTACAGGTTCCTGGTCGTCGAGGGCATTGAATCGAAGGGCTACACGTTCAAGGTCAGCCCGATGATCGCCTATGCCTTCCGCGACAACATGGCGCTCGGAGGCCGTTTCATCTATTCGCGCTCGCTGCTCAAACTGGACAAGGCCGACCTCAACCTGGGCGGCGAGGATTCCGACCTGAATTTCGAGCTGAACGACTGCTATTCGCTGCAACAGAGCTATTCGGTGGCCATGATCTGGCGCCAGTACATCCCGCTGGGCCGCAACAAGCGTTTCGCACTCTTCAACGAGATGCAGCTCTCGGGCGGCGGTACGCAGGCACGCTTTGCCAAGGACTCCCCGGTGAAGGGCACCTACCAGACGGGCTATACCTTCTCGCTGGGCATCTCGCCGGGTATCATCGCCTTCGCCACGAACAACATGGCCGTCGAGGTCAACGTCGGCGTGATGGGCATCAGTTACAGCCACACCAAGCAGGTACACAACCAGGTGACGGTCGGCAAGCGCAACGCCAGCATGATGAACTTCAAAGTCAATATCTTCTCGATAGGGCTCGGCATGGCATTCTATCTCTAAACACGGCACGCACATGAAACGAATCATACTTTCCATTTTATCGGTATTCATCACGCTCGGCGCCGCAGCGGAGACGGGACAAGCCCTCCCCGCAGTGCAGCGGGCCGCTACGGCCGCAGTCGAAGAAACCCCCTCCGGCAAAGAGGGCAGCGTGCCCCCGGAGACTTCGGACACCCCCGGAACGGGCACCGAAGCCACGGCGGAAACAGCTTCGGGACTCGCCGCAGAAACGGGCACCGCAGCCGCAGCGGGCACCCTCGGCGCCCCGGCGGCACCCTCGGCGCCGATGCCCGCAGCCATGCCGGCCGAAAAGCACAAGCGTCCCCAGGTGGAGCGTTTCCTGCCCACGCGCCGCCGCATCGACCGCGAGATCAACAAACTCAAATTCGCCTACAAGGGCGAAGTGATGATGGGTCTTACGGCCTCCTACGGTACGGTTTCGAGCGACGACACCGACCTCATGCTGATCTTCGACAACATCGATGCGGATGCCACGATCGCAACGGTAAAACCCTTCGTCGGTTATTTCTACCGCGATAACAACTGTATCGGCATCCGTTTCGGATACAGCCACATGGGCGGCACGCTCGACAACACCTATTTCGATGCGGGCGAGGGCAACGACCTCTCGGGGCAGCTCCCCTACGTCGATCTTTCGAGCGACGAATACTCATTCGGCATTTTCCACCGTTCTTATGCGGGGCTCGACCCCAAAGGACGCTTCGGGCTCTTCGCCGAGTTCGAGCTGGCGCTCTCGACGGGACATTCGAGCTTCGCATACGACCCGGATCATAACGAAGGAGGCGCACCCAACCGCACCTACAACGACAAAACGCAGGTAAAGCTGGCGTTCAACCCGGGAGCTGCCGTATACATCTTCCCCAACGTCTGTGCGACGATTTCGTTCGGGCTGGGCGGCATACAGTATACGAGCATCACCCAGAAGGATGCCGACGGCAACAAGATCGGTTCGCGCAAGGCTTCGAACATGCGTTTCCGGCTCAATATCGCGGCCATCAACTTCGGTATGACGATACATTTGTGGGACAAGAAAAAGCAGTAAACTATGAAATACCTACGCATACTCTTTTCGGCGGCGGCACTCCTGCTGGCAGCGTCGTGCATCGAGAACGACATACCGTACCCCACCATCGAGCTCAACATCCGCAGCATCGAGGGCAAGGGGTTCACGGTGGCCGGCATCAGCCTCGTGAACCGTACCGTGACGCTCACGCTGGACGAGAAGACCGATATCCGCAAGGTCACCATCGACAAGGCGGAATTCGACGTCGCCACATCCAACCCGATGATGACCGACAAAGAGAAATTCATCAGCCAGATCAGGACTTCGCAGCCGCTGAGCGGGGAGTTCGACCTGCGGGCGCCGCTCTATGTCACGCTCTCGCTCTACCAGGACTACGAGTGGACGATCGTGGCCGAGCAACCCATAGCCCGGTCGTTCACCGTCGCCGGGCAGATCGGATCGACACTGATCGACACGCAGGCGCGTACGGCCACGGCCTATGTCGCCGAAGGCACCGACCTGAAGGCCGTCACGGTCACCAGCCTCAAGCTGGGGCCTGCCGACATCACCGCCTACTCGCCCACGGCCGAGGAACTTTCCGCCACGGGCTTCGAAACGGTTCGTCTGGTCGACGTCACCTGCCACGGCCGCACGGAGCGTTGGATGCTCCATGTCCAGCCCACCAACGTGAAGATAGGCGTCCGCGACATCGACCTTTGGAACAACACGGCCGTCGTCACCACGATGGTAACGCCGGAAGATTATGCGACCGCCGAAATCCAGTACCGTCTGAAGGGTACCGCCGACTGGCAGACGACGCAGAAGGGCGCACAGGACGAAAGCGGCATCTTTACGAGCACGATCGCACCCGAATGGACAAGCCTCACCAACGATGCGGGCATCCCCGTAAAACGCCTCGTCACGACCAAGGGCGTCTACGCCGGGCAAACGTATGAATTCCGGCTTCTCGTCGGCGGGCAGCAGACCGAAACCGCCGAATACACGGCACCCGCGGGCGACACGATTCCCGACGGGAACATGGAAAACCCGGGCTTGTCGTGCTTCACGAGCGAAAATACGAATGCGGAGTTCTGGGCCAGCGGTAACAACTCATTTGCCCGGTCGCTCTGCACACAGGGCACCTACGCCGGAATGGGCGGCAGCTATTGCGCGAAGCTGGCCGCGGCAGCCCCTCCCATCGTCAGCATCGCAGCCGGCAACCTGATGTCCGGCATCTTCTACAAGGACGGCCTGACGACGGGCGTAGTGGAATTCGGACAGCCCTACAACTGGACGGCGCGCCCTTCGGGCATGAAGGTGAAATACCACGCGACACTGGGCGCGATCGACGCAAGCAAACATTCCGGGGCTCCGGTCGGCATAGGCGACCCGGACAAAGCCCGCATCTTCGTGGCCATCGTAGACTGGAGCAGCCGCCACCGGGTAGCATCCGGGACGGGCGCCCCCACGGGCACCTGGGATCCGGCGGAAACCACCCAGACCGCAGAAGGGAAACTCATCGCCTACGGGTCGCTGTTCATCGACAAATCGACCGAAGGCGGCCAGATGGTAGAGGCCACCCTGCCGCTCAACTTCTACGACCCTGCGGCGGCACGCCCCACCGGCAAATACAGCATCATCATCTCCTGCTCCACGAGTGCCTACGGCGATTACATGGTGGGCTGCACGACGAATGTGATGTACGTCGACGATTTCCAGTGGGTCTATTGACCCGACGCCGGCCAACTCCGCCGGCAACTCAGAAGATATAAAGAGAAAGAGGCTGTCTAGCAATTATAACTTAGGCAGCCTCTTTTTTATGTTTGCAAA
>OMFQ01000862.1_pt1 | contig 14529 bp, 8 predicted proteins | sample 1645671 | NCBI WGS metagenome assembly OMFQ01 (sample SAMEA103958119, study PRJEB25191) | human gut metagenome | biome: human-associated habitat [ENVO:00009003]; feature: intestine environment [ENVO:2100002]; material: feces | place: Germany | collected 2013/2015
GATGCGGTGCCAGCGGTGGTCGGCACACCGAAAATCGGCACGGACGGGTTCTTGGTGTCGGCCACGCCTTCAAGGGACAGCACGTCGGCGAATTCCGGATTGGCAGTCACGATGCCGATGCCCTTGCAGGTATCCTGCGGGGAACCACCGCCCAGGCCGATCAGGAAGTCGGCTCCGGAGGCTGCGAACTTGGCGACGCCATCCTGGATGCACTCGACCGGCGGATTCGGCTTGACGTTGTCGAACACCTCATACGGCATGCCCGCCTCGTCAAGAACGTCGGTGACCTTCTTGACGGTGCCGGTCTCCAGCAGCACCGGATCGGTGACGATGAACGCCTTGGTGAAGCCATGGGACCTGGCGACGCCCGGAATCTCCTTGATGGCTCCGCGGCCGAAATACGCGGTCTGGTTGAAAATCATGCGATAGACCATAGTGCTCTCCTTTAAGCGACTGTGTGTTCAAGCGAAGACCACGGCATCCATTGCCGCGGCCAACGGTTTCATCATAAGCCCTTTTCCATGCGAGGAAGCACCCACGACACACAATTTTTTCGTCAATATCCCACAACACCGGCAAAACCGGACAGCATGCCGTCCGATGCCCGAAATCCTATTCTTCGGACGGCGTGTCTTCTTTGGCGAACACCCACATGACCTCGTCCACGGAATGGGTGTCGGGGAAAATCGTAATCAGGAACCGTTCGCCGTCGTTTCTGACGTAGGCGTACCGTATAGCGCCTTCCCTGCATATCCGGTCGCGGACGTAATCGTAGTCGAACAGCATGCGGAAGCCGTCCCGGTAGGCCGGCGCCACCAATTTGTCGCAATAGTCGAGCAGCATCTCGTGGAAGGAACCGCCATGTTTGTCAAGCATTTTTTGCACATAGCCGGGAACCACGACCGGCCGTTGCGTATCGGCACGCAGATTGACCACATAAGCGATCGAATACCGTGTATTCAAATGCTGCAGCAACGATTCCATGTCTTTGTTGCGTACCAGGATGTCCTCAAGCTGCTTGTTCAACGTGCGCAACTGCCTTTTGCCGCTGCCGCTGGCGTAGTAGCGCTTCTTGTCTTTGCGCATCTCGTTTTCCGCCTGGTTGACCAGATCCGGAATATCCTCGCCGTCATCGGATTCGGCCATGCCCACGGACAGCTCGCAACCGTGATCAAGCAGATCCTGACGCATATATCCCATCTGTCGGGCGCTCTGCGCCATCGAATGGGCGAAACTGATGATCACGAACTCGTCGCCGCCGATGCGGTAGATATTATCGTCGCCGAAATAGGCGCGCGCCGCGTCCGCAAGCTCGCACAGCACCACGTCGCCTCTGGCATGACCTAAATGATTATTGATCTCATGCAGGCCAATCAGATCTATGTACATCACCGTCAACGGCTTGTCATGGGTGGCTTGGATGAATTCCACATCATCGTCGAAAGCGTTGCGGTTGAGCAGCCCCGTCAATGAATCCCGTCGGTACTCCTCGCCGTTCAACCGGACAAAGGACTCTATCGGCAGGTTCCGGCCAACCATCACCACGGCCCATGGATCGCTTTCGGAGCATTCACGTGAGGGAATCACCGCGAAGGAGATTATGCCGGTTCTGGCCAGCACCTCACTGCGGTACACTCCGAACGCGGATTTCTGCGAGAACAGCAGCGAACGGAGCGAAGCCAGATCCATATCAGCACGGAACCTGTCGGCATCGTCCGGATGCACCACGCGTTCGGCGATCAGCGTCTGCACGTAGGTTTCGAAATCATCGGTTTCCGGCGTCGGCAGTATGCCATCGCGTTTGACCGCGCGGTACTCGCCCGTCTTCACATTCAGTCGGGAGAGTTCCGCCACGCCATTGGCCAGAATCTCGAAGGTGCTGGCGGCGAGCGCGGACGTCTCAAGCATGGTACGGCCGTTGACGGGCACATAGCTGCCATGCATGAAATCGTTTGACATATCCCAGAAATGCCGGTCGTCGGGACGTTCGGCCAACAGCTTCTCCATCCGTCCCACCGGAAGCGGTTCGTGGAAGTAATACCCTTGGATGTACCGGCATCCCACGGACAGCAGCTGGTCGACCTGCTGTTTGGTCTGTGCGCCTTCGGCGATGACCAGCAGTCGCAGCTTTCTGGCCATGTTGACCACCGATTCGACGATTTTCAGCCCTTTGCTGGCATTGTCCTCATCGAGGTCGATGAATTTCATGTCAAGTTTGATCACATCGACGTTGATGTCCTTGAGCATGTTCAGCGACGAATACGCCGATCCGAAATCATCCATCAGCACCGCGATGTTGTCCGCATGCAGCTTGCGGATGGTGCTTTCCACTTTGGACAGGTTCCTGGCCACGGCGCTTTCGGTGATTTCCGCTTGGAGCAGCCGAGCGTCGACATCGTATTCGTTCAGCAGTCCGGTGAGCGTGTCCGCCACATCCATCTGGTCGATGTCCACCATGGAGACGTTCACGGAAATCGGCACCAGATTGCGGCCCTCACGTTCCCAACGTGCCAGCATCCGGACCACGGAACGCCATACGAACACGTCCAGTCGGGAGATTTGTCCGGCCTGTTCCAGCATGGGAACGAACCTGCCCGGAGATACCACACCATATTTGGGGTGGTTCCAACGCACCAGCGCCTCGGCACCGACGATGGCACCCGTAGCCGCATTGCATTTGGGCTGCAGGTAGAAGCAGAACTCGTTGTTGTCGAACGCACGGTCGATCTCGTCGAACGTCAGCTCCGGCACAAGCTCGTCGGTGGACGGCGTCCTGCCCATTTCCGGTGTGTCAGCCAAACAGATTCCTTCCTGTCACCACGTCCTATCCGTGATATTCACCGTTGTACTGTATCAGGGTGACGTCCTCAACACCCTCGATGGCACGAATCCGCTCGGCGAACGTCATGTCCTTGTCGTCGCAGAACACTTCCACGGCCATCTCCACATGGTCGCCACGCATGGTTTTGGATTTGACGAAGAACTTCGTGCGGCCGAACGCGCGCGTGATGTCGTCCCCGACCGCGTCGGAAGCGTAATGGATCACCGCGATGTACACGCGGCCCTTGTCCTGATGCGAATAGAACAGGGCGAGCATGCCAATCATCACCGCGCCGGCGACCACCACCAGCAGATACATGCCCGCGCCGGCCGCGATGCCGGACGTGATGGCCCAGAACAGGTACAGCAGGTCCATCGGATCCTTCACGGCGGTACGGTAACGCACGATGGACAACGCGCCCACCATACCAAGCGAGATCACGATGTTCGTGCTGATGGCCAATGTGACCATGCAGGTGAGCACGCACATGCCCACCAGCGTCACCGCGAAGCTGCGCGAATACACGACGCCCGTGTAGAACCGCCGGTATACGCAGTAGATGACGATGCCCACCAGCAGCGCCACCAGCAGGGCCAGCGCCATTTTGGGCACGTTGTATTGGCTGAAGGAGTTCAGCACCGATTTCTTGATCATGTCGTTTACGCTCATGGTTTCGCTTTCTCTTTTGCGATTGTTCGGTTATTACGTTTTCTACGATTGCCGATGTTTTCGGCTGCGCGTTTTCGTCCGTCTGTTTTCGGTCTTCCGCGATACGTCCGACCGGTGCGCTCAAGTCACACGCTCGGCACGTTCCAGCCTTCCTGCCAGTAGTCGAAACCCCGCAGATACGAGGCTTTGTCATAGCACAGCACGTATTTCGAGGCGGCCGTTATCTCCTGCGCCTTGCCTGGCAGAATGTCACGCACGATCTGCGGCAGGAATTCGGTGAATTTGACCTCCATCACCAGCTTGCCCGGCTCAAGTACCGGCAGAGTGGGCAGACTACGGTCGAAAACGTCGAATCCATCCACCGCCGCGCGCACGTTCATATCGAAGGTGATGCGCACCGTGCCCGCGTCGAGGATCCACGGCTCACGCTCGTAATCGACGATCACCCGCGGCCGCAGCACATTGCTCATGTATTCCACATAGAATTCCCGGCACAACGGCTCTTCGCTGTGTTCCAAAAATCCGACGTCGCCGGCCAATATCCGATCGAACTGCCCATGCGTGAGCGACGCGTCCTCTTTGTATATCCAGCTGTCGCGCTTGCGCTTGCGCTCCAACTTGATCACGCGGTCGCTGTAATCGTAAATACGGATACGGTATTTCTTGCGCATCAGCACGCCGTCCACCTTCTCCTGGTAGGCGGTGTTCCAATAATCGTCGAAATACAGGCTGCGAATCATATAGCAGCCGCCACGCGCGTGGCTGTCCTGTTCAAGCAACGGAGCCAAACGCAAGTTCAGATCGGCTTTCTGCCCGTACGAAATCAGATACTTGAGCTCATGCCGGTAATGTTCCTCACAGCGGCGCGGAGGCATGGAAAGCTCCTCGCCGACACGACGGCGGACCCGTTCCAGCAGTTTCGACGCCCCGCCATCACCGCGCATTGACATCCTCCACTATCTTCCCGGATTTGATGTAGAAGCATCTCGTGCCGTACGTCTTGCCGGTGTCGGTCATGTAGTAGTCGAAGGCGTCCTGCGTCTTGCCGGAGGCGTTGCGCGCCCGCACTCGTATGAAATACTGTCCGTCGCCTGGCAGGTCCGTCACCGTCTCCGGCAATGCCAGATCGGTTTTGGAGAAGATGACGTCCTCACACAGATAGTCCTTGGCGACGGTGACGTCGTAGCTCAGATCCTCGCCACGGAAATCGTACGAGGTGTCCCAGCTGAATTTGAGTTTGCCGTCTGCGGCCTGTGGAGCGTCGATGAAAAACGGCATGGGCTTGTCGAAGCTTTCTTTGTAGATCCTGTAGTTCTGCGCGACCTCGTCGTGCAGCTGCCCCGCCACTTCGTCATACTGGGCGCGCGTCAGCGGCTCGTACATGGAATCGGGCGTCCTCCACAAATACTGCCTGGTGATGGACTCGTAGTGGTCCACCATCGTATTGATGCGTTTTGCGCTCATATAGCGGTATTCCCGCTTCACGGCCTTGTCGAGTTCGTCGCGGAACGATTTGGTCTGCAGGCAGCGTTTGAACAGCACGTTGCCCCAATAGTTGCTGACTCCCTGCTCCCAGCTGGAACCGGTGGAGATATTGCGGATCTGGTTCTCCTTGCGCATGAGCATGCCGTCATTGTCCCAGTCCAGCACATAGAAGGTGTCGGAATTCGTAGGGCTGTACAGGTACATGTTGCGGCTCTGCGTGTCGGTGTTGCCGGTCAGCAGCTGGAACGCCATCCAGTATGCGAGATTTTCCGTATCGAAATATTTGCCGAGGATGCTGCTCATCGGCACCGAATAATCGTTGAGCTGGTTGAGCATGGCGATGAGTTTGGTATGGTCGCTGTTGCCTTTGACCTCCAGCTTCTCCTCGAATTTCGACAGATTGTATTTGGGATCGTCGGCGAGTCTGATCACGTCCGCGTCGCGTTGGAATTCGAAGTAGTTGACCTTGTACAGCTGGCCGTTCTTGTCGAGGCCGTGCGCTTGGAGCGCGCTTTTGTTGAGCTGCTCCACCTGCGTGTACAGGCCATAGTCGTCGAAGGAGTTGGAACCGGAGGTTTCGTCCTTGACGTACAGGTGCACGAATTGCGTGCGCAGTCCCATCATCTGGTCGATGCCGCGGATCAGGTCGTATGCCATCTTGTTGCGGAATCGCAGCCCTTCGCCCATATGCTTGTTCAATGCGATGGTGCGCTGCCCGCGCCATTTGCCTTTGCCGCTTTTCAGCTCGATTTTGTAGTTCTTCTGCTTATTGAGACTGGACGACTGGCCGCGCACCTGCACGGTGGCGTTCGGCGCTTTTTCACCGTAGCCGAGTTCGCCGGATACAGGCCCCTGTTCGTCGCCGACCTGCAGCAGACCGTTGACTTGGTACCGGTTGGTGCGCATGGCCGCGTAATCATCCACGGAATACTGGTTGATTTCGCTCCAACTGTGGTCGGTGCCTTCCGACTTGTTGCCGCGCGAGACCGTCAGATACATGGTTTCCACACCGCTGTCGTCATACACCTTGTACAGCGAGTCGTTGTCACGCAGATGCGCGCCGTCAAGCCCCTGCGTGGCGCTTTTCTTGACTTTCTCATGCTTTCCTTGCGATTGCGCCGCCGATTTGTCTGCCGTGGAACCACTGTCCGCAGCGTTTCCGCAGGCGACGCAGGAGAACGTCGTCACGACCGTGGCGATGATCGCCACGCATTTGAATATGGCATTGCGGCCGCACGGCCGATTACCCATCGTCATTCGTCCGTTCCTTTCCATGCTTTCCACGCTTTCCCTCATGATTCCTTCCGTCCGAAAGTTCCATGCAGCCGTTCGCCGAATTCGTCCAACGCTTCGCCCAGTTTCGTAAACCATCCGCGCTTTTCGGTCGCCACAATCGGCTGCGCGCCGAGCACACGATACGGCAGATTGTCGGTGAACACCGCCAATCGCACGACCGCGGCCAGCAGGAACGCCGACGCGCCCAGCAGGAAGCCGAATCCCATCAGCGCGACCGGAACGAACTGCGAAATGACAGTCAAGACCGTGGCCGACCCGGCGAATATCGCGGCGCAGCACACCGCGCCGAAGTAATCAGTGAAATACAGCAGAATCATCAGCACGGTGTTGCCGACCGCGTACAGGGCGTATCCGACGCACAGCACACGGAAATAACCATGCATGCCATCGTTGAAACCGAGCGGCAGCACGCCCAACACCATCTTTTCCAACGAGATGACCGCCGCGGTGACGAACAGCTGCTTCAACGCGGTGTAGTACAGCTCACGGTTGAGCACGGCGAGCATCTCGCGTTCGGCCACCACGATGTCCTTCACGGTGCCGCCGTCGTTGAGCAGCGCGTAGTAGGCACGGTATTTCGGATAGAAATCGACTTCCACCGACACCACGAAATTCACGGTGGTGATCAGAATCGTCAGGAACGCCAGTAACGCGGGCACATCATAGTAGGGGGCACCGTAGAACAGTCCCTTCACATGCACGCCAAGCGGACCACACCAGGTGATCACCAAGTGGGAGAACAAGCCGAGGGTGGTCAGCAGTCCCGTCAGGGCGAGCGGCAGGAACCGGTCCAGCCATGCGAGGAACGTCCACGGGCTTTCCGAGCTTTGCGGGAAATACCGGTGCAGCAGCACCACGTCCCAGACCATCATCACGCCGTAGCCGAACGCCACTGCGGCCAGCAGGCTTTCCACCTGCGGCAGGCCCAGCGCCATCATCGCGCATGCGGACAGGAACGCCACGACCACCGCCGCGACGAACGACCACATGATGCCTTGGTAATCCTTGATGGCCGTCAGATAGCTCATCGCATTCCAATTGACGATCATTTCCAGGAACAGCCATAGGCAGAGTAACCCCTGCATGAGGGTCGCGCCGGAAAACAGCAGGAACACCGCGTACAGCACCGCACCCACCGCCAGCATGAGGGTCGTGGATCCCCAGAACGATGGAAGAATGGTCTCCTCATGATGTTCGAACAGCATGTCCGCAAGGAAACGCGTCACCGGCATGGACAGGAAGCTGGTCAACACCAATGAGGCGAGCAGCGTGTACGTGATCATGCAGACCAGCAGATTCTGGTCCGCGCGGGGCACGTGCCACCAACCGCTGACCGCCAGCACGCCGAACTGCAGCAGGATGCCCAGCAGCATCGGTCCGGTGCAGATCACACCGGCATAACCGTAGGCGCGCACCATGGCGACCAGGCCCTTGCGGTGGAACAGTTTCTTGAGTTCGAATCCGATTCCCGCCATATCAGTGCTCCAACCCGTAATGGTCGGCGGTATCGAGATACAGCGCACGGTATTCGTCAAGCATGCGCTCATGCCGATAGTAGGTTTTCACGCGTTCGCGTCCCACTTGGCCCATGGCTTCGCGCAGCTTGCGGCTCGCGCACATGCGTTCCATGGCGCGGGCAAGGCCCTCGCGGTACATCGGAGGCACATAGAAGCCGGCCACGCCGAGGTCGTCGCCTTCCTCGCCTTCCAGCAGTTCACGGCAGCAGCCCACGTCGGTGGTCACGCAAGGGCGGGCCGCCGCGAACGATTCCAACACCGACAGAGGCTGGCCTTCGGAGATGCTGGTCAGCACCGTGAAATCCAGTTTGCGCATGTATTCGACCACATTCACGCGTCCGGTGAATTCAAGGTTCTTCACTTCAAGCTGTTTCACCAGCTCATAGCATTCGTCGGCATAGTCCTGGTCGTCCACACCACCGAGGATGTGCAGCCTGACATTATCCACGCGGTTCGACAGTTCGCTGAACGCGTGGATGAGGGTTTTCACGTCCTTGATGGGAGCCAGACGTACCACGGCGCCGATATCCACCCAACCGTCCTCAGGCTTGAGTGGAATGTCGCAGAACCGTTCGTATTGGATGCCGTTGGGAATGACCAGGCATTTGCTTGCCGGAGCGCCCATGTCGATCTGGGTCTGGCGAGCGCGGCCGAACAGGCTGGTCACACGCCATGCCCTACGGTAGATCTCCTGTGACAGCATGGCGAAGAAACGGATCCACCGTTGCCGGAACGCGGGCGCAACCCATTCGGCGGAAAGAATCTCCTCCTCGCGTTCGCGCGTGTAGATGCCATGTTCGGTTAGTAATACGGGTGCGTGGTTGATACTGCCGCCCAAGCATGCCAGCAGGCCGCCGTAACCGGTGGAGATGGCATGGTAGATCTGCGCTTTCGGCACTTCTCCCGTCATCAGGTACAGCACCGGCAGCAGCATGGATCGCACGGTGTGGAACGCATCCGCGTAGGCGACGTACGGGTATTCCTCCATGCAGATCTTCGTAAACAGGTCGATGAATTCGTTGCTTTGCAGGAACGACAGCGGATGCACGCCTTTGTTGTGGAACAGGTTGAACAGTACGTCCCAGTCGGGATCGCTCAGATTCACCAGCTCACGCAGTGCCTTGACTTCCTCGTCGGTGAAGATCACTTTCGCATGTTCACCGCTCAGACGCAACGCGTCGTCGAGGAACACCTCATGCACTTCCACCACGTTGGATGGAAGGTCGTACACGAATTTGCCACGGTCCTTGGCTTTCGCGCCGATCACCCACAGCACGAACTCGTGTTCCTTCATGGCGGTGATGTAGCTGTGCATCCATGTGGACACGCCTCCATGCACGTACGGGTAGCAACCTTCCAATACCAGGCAGACTCTCATGCCGCGCCTCCAGCCTTGCGTTCGACGTGCACTGTGGAGTCCGTGGCCTTGATGAGGTACAGATTCCCCGTCATCCGGATCATGCTTCCGCCTTGGATTCTGCCGGGCGTGCCATGGTTCGCGCGGAGCAGCAGCCAAGCCTGGTCCTTGAAATTGCCCAAGTCGAATTCCCACTCATTGGCGGATTCCCTCATCTTGACAGTCAGTCCAGAAAAGCGTTGCACCGCGGACGCGCATTCCGTGCCTGTCTGCATGCGGATGGACGGTGCGGACGCTTCAAGCCAGTCGAGATAGTTCTCAAGGCCTTTTCTGTAGACCGCCCAGCCTTCTTTCGCGCCACGGTCAGGGTCGAGCATGTCGTCCGGATGCATGAAGTGGGTGCTGACGAAATGCATGTTCAGTTCGGATTCTGCGGCGAGCCGCATGTAATCTCCCACCATGCCGCCGGAGACGATGCGCGGCGCCTCGACGATGCCGTCATCGGCCACACCGAATTCCTGCACGTAAGGCAGTTTGCTGTCGCTTGGCAGGTAGGTGCTGGCGATGGTGCGGATTTCGGGCACGTCTCGTCCGATTGTCTGCCGTCCTTCCTTGGACAGGATGTTGGACGGCGGCACATATACCGACGCTGTGGCCGCCGGCAGCACGGACTTTTGGAATGCGATCAGCTCGCGCAGCGAGGCGACGACAGCTTTGCGATTCGGCCACTGATGGTACGCGTATTCGTCGCCATAATCGGTGTTCGGCAGTACGAGCGGCTGATGGTTGTAGCCATGGTAGCCGATTTCGCCGTTCTGTTTGAGCAGCAGTCCGCCGAAATAGCTGAAATGCGATTCGTCCTTCTGCCGTACGGGAGCGTCTTTCGTATCGTCCCCGTAATTCTCGATCATCACGCCGGTGAACCGAATACCGTAGCGTTCCGCAAGTTTGGTCAGGTCCGGCCACCAGACCTTCGAATAGAAGTCGGCGATGCTCATGCCGTAGTCGCGTTTGATGTAGGTGGCGTCTCCGCTGGGGACCGGGGATGGAAAATCGTCCAGATAGAACGCGGCGCTGTTGATGACCGGGTATGCCGTGGCGGAACCCAGCAGGCTGAACGCGGAGGCATAGAAGCCGCGCACCACCTTGCCATAGATGCCGATATTGCAGGTCACGGTTCGTCCGGAACGCACATCGGCACTCCAGATCAGTGGCGTATGGCCGTTGGCACTGACCGCTTCGACGGCGGCCTTCTCATTGAGGTTCAGACTCAACGACGATTTGAACGGGCCACTGAACATGTAGGTGTGCCCGCCACCCAGCATAAAGTCCCTGGCAGGCTTGATGCCTTTGGTCATCACGTAGTCGTATGCGGAGGATTCGATGCCGATTTGAGGCCCGATCGCGTCCAGATAGCCTGTTTTTTCAGGCGTCATGGCAAGCATCATGTTGCCGCCGCCTTCAACCCATCTCATGATGGACACCAGCTCATCCCCCAGCGAATCAAGTTCCGGCATGACGATCAGCACGGTACGGTACCGATTCAATGGGGGGATGTCGTCGGGATCGGTTTTGGCCAGATCCACGGTGGCGGTCGGCACTTTCATGTCGAGCAGCACCTGTTTCATCATGGTTTCGGCCTCGTCCACACCATCCTGGGAACTATCCACGAGCATCAGGTTCGTGACGCGCTGCCCCATGATGGCGTTCTGGGCCGGAATGGCCTCGTTACGAGCCATGTATTTCAAAGTGAATTTCGTCGCGCCGTAGTGGATTCCCAAGGTTTGCGCCAACAGCACCAAGGCGATGGCCATGAATACGGCCCACACGCGGACCAGGTTTTTCCAACGGAAGCGCTTCCATATGCGCCATATGGAACGTATCATGCGCGCCCAGCCTCCTTGTCGCCGAGCCAGAATCGCAGGATGTCGTGGCCTCGGCCGCCAAGGTAGATGTGGTCGTCCTTGATGTGCCGGACGGTGCGTTGCACCGCCTCGCCATCGTGACGCGCGGCTCCCAATCGCAGTTTCATCAGCCAGACGTCACCTTGACGCGGCCATGCGGACAGCGCCGCTTCGATGGTGCGAGACGCGGCATCGAACGAACCGAGATCCATCTGCGTCTTCGCCAACGAGCATACGGTGCGGTAGTCGTTATGCCGTTTGAGCCGTTCGGCGAGCAGGTCGGCGTATCGGCGCATCTGCAACGTTCTGGCATACCCCTGTTCCATGGAGGATTCCAAGTAGTGTTCGAGCGCCTCACGGTACCGGTCGAGCGCCTCGTCCGAATCGCGGTTCCGCTCGTATTCCTCCATGCGTTGCTGCAACGCGATGTCTTCCTTCGCGCTGATCTGCGCCATGGCCGTGGCCGCGTAATGCACGACTTCCACGTCCTCGTTCAGACGGGCTTGGGAGAGCAGATTGGCGTATTGGCCGGGATTCTCGTTAAGAATGGACAGCATCAGATTACGACGCTGCCGTGGATTGTCCACGATCAGCGCCTCTTCCAACGGCACGGTGTTGGCGTAATCCGTACGGTCGTCCACAAGAATGTTGCGTTGTTCCTGATCCTCGACCTTCAGTTCCTGCAGACCGGCGGGAATCCGTCGTCCCCCACGAAGCACGGCACGCGAATGCATGAGCGCCACGCTCAACGGCCCCCATAGGGGAATCAACGCCATGAACGGGAGCAGCAGTCCATCGACTTTCAGCACTCCGACGTGGTGCAGCAGACACAGCGTCATGCAGACCAGCAGATGCACGGCGATGATGATCAACGCGGCGATAGTCGTCGACCCCATCAGCTTTCACCCCCATCGTCGGCTTGCGCGATATGCGATTGGGCTTCGGAAAGCAGGGCATCCTCTTGGGTCTGCGGAACGTAGGAGCAGTGCAAGCCGGAACGGGTCAGACGTTTGAGGATGATCGGCAGTTCCTTCTCCCCCGCCTGGTTCATCAGCAGATACACGCCGTCATCCGTCAGCATGCCGGCCTCATCGGTCTGGCGGATGCTTTGCATCAGCAGGGAGTCCACGTCCTCAAGGTTTCCCTCGCATTCGACTTTGAGCAGCAGATGGTCGCCCATATGGTCGTGTTTGAGGTCGTTGGCAGCCAGCACCTTCGGCAGGAACGCTTCTGGCTTCAGCAGGTTCGTTCCCGGCACCAGCATGGACCGGCGCGCCACGTCCTCGTATTCGAAGGCCCTGATCATGGCCGATTCGACCAGACCGCACATGATGCTGAACAGATTCTGGAAGTACAGGTTCATCTGGTCCGGTTTGGCCTCTCCCATGGTGATGATCACGGCCAGTTCGCCATGGTCACGCACGCCGACGGCGTACATCGGGAATTCGTCCTTTAACGTTCGGTTCACCCATATGCCGTTGTGTTCCAGCGCGGTGATGATTTCACCGTAATCCGAGACGCGTACGGAGCGGAAGCTGCCGACGTCGAACCGTGGGCTCGCCGCCACAAGACGGGCGAACTGTCCGCCGTTGTCCACTCGGAAGATGGCGAGGCTGTCGCTATCGAGGCTTTCCTGCATGATGCGGATCGCCGTATGGTACAGCTTCTGCGGTTGCACTTCGTCCAATTCTCGGGTCACGGCGTACAGTTTGCCGAAACTGTCGCGTCTGCCGATGATCTGGTCGCGCAACTGTCTGCGGTCGTCGAGCACATCCTGATACAGCCCGCGCAGGAAGTCCAGACGATTGCGCAACAACCCGTTCTCGTCGCGCACGAACCTCACGCTCTCCTGGTTGCGCGACTGCACATAGCCGCATACCGATCCGGCCACGAAATAAATGACGAAGGCAGGCCAGTTCGATGTGTCGTAGAACAACGGGGCGAAGGACGCGCCCTGCGACGCGTAGGACATGGCCACGCCGGCGCAGGCCAGTACGGCTGCGAACACGCCGGCATGCAGCCCGTAGATGGTGCCGACGATCACCACGAACAGCAATCGCAGGTCCACGGTTTCCAGCTGGCTGTTGCCTTGTGTAAAAGTGCGGAGCCATTCCGTCAGCAGGAACGCGCCGATGATTTCCAGCACGGTCCACCATTTGTTGTGGCTGCGTAGGAAATCCCATACCGGATGCTTGTCGGTTTTGTTCTCGCGGAGCTTCAACCAGCCTTCGATGACGTGCGGAAAATCCTCGCGAAGCGAGTATCGTGGCGAAAAGCCGTACCGCAATCGCAATTCGTGGTCGTCGGCGGGGTATGCCTGCGGACGGTCCTCGCCGTATACGACCTTCGTTCCCGGAAAATATCCCGCGATCAGCGTTCCCAAATCGCCGTAAGTGAAGTCGAACACGTTCGGAACGTGGAACAGCTCGCTGTCGGCGGTCCAGTCGTCGAATATGCGGTAGATAAGTTCGGCCAGATCGTCGGCGCATAGGAAGCAGGTGCGTTGTTCGGCGCGTTCATGGAAGCGCAGTTCTCCCGCTTGTGCCTGTTCGAACAAGCCGTTGAAATATGAGGTGACGCCATTGCGTTGCGGCGCGTACAGATAGGGGCAGCGCACGATCTTCACTTCCAGATCGTAGGTGCGCGCATAGTACAGGCCGAGCTCTTCGCCGGCACGCGACATCAGGCTTTTGCTGGTCTCGTGCACGTCCGTTTCCTGCGGATAGGTGAATTCCGATTCCGGCCCGCTCACCATCAGCATCTGGACCTTGCGATTGCGGACGGTGTGCAGCAGTCGGCGCAGGTAGCCCAGATCGCCGTCACGTTCGCTGCGGGGCGTCAGATCTTCGGAGAAGTAGACGATTCGATCGAATTCGTAGTTGGAGAACACTTCCGACACGGCGTCACGGTCGGGCATGTCGATGATTTTGAGATCCTCGCCGCTGGATTCGGTCCCTTTGCGGAGGGCCACCACCACCTTGTCGTGGGGGAACGCGTGCTCGATCCACTGCTTCGTCACGAAGTCGGTGTTGCCGATTAACAGTATCTCCACTCGCCTCACCCCAGGGATACACCCGTTTAGAGGTCAACATCATGGAACAGTACAGCCGTCAACCCCTTGTCTACCTGCACCATAGTTTAGCAACAGAGGGGACAGAACATCCCTCTTCGTTGGGGGTAATGGGCGTATGTCTTTCGCCGATATGGTTCGGATGGCGCTTGTGCTGGAAAACGAGCGGAAATCGCGCAGGTAAATCGGAAAAGATATGCGAGAAAAACAAAACCCCAGATTGCTCCGGGGTGTATCTGGTGGCTCCGAGCGGCATCGATCCGCTGACCTAACGATTTTCAGTCGTTCGCTCTACCAACTGAGCTACAGAGCCATGAACAACTTGCGCTGTTCCAGCGACCACGGCCGGACTTGAACCGGTGACCTCCGCCGTGACAGGGCGGCGCTCTAACCAACTGAGCTACGCGGCC
>OMFQ01000870.1_pt1 | contig 14268 bp, 9 predicted proteins | sample 1645671 | NCBI WGS metagenome assembly OMFQ01 (sample SAMEA103958119, study PRJEB25191) | human gut metagenome | biome: human-associated habitat [ENVO:00009003]; feature: intestine environment [ENVO:2100002]; material: feces | place: Germany | collected 2013/2015
ACCAAGACGCTGATGGTATATATAATGTATTAGATTCCGCCTACAGCCAAAGCTATCGCAATAACTTTATCAGCCAGCGGGCCAGCTTGAGCTTCAAGTCTCAACGGGCAAAGTTCAACTACACGATCGGCTTGAATCTGGACCCATCCTATTCCAGCAGCGAGAATTTCGTTGGCGACACGACCTTATCCAAGATAACCCGTAAGGTGGTCAACCTCTCCCCGATGGCTCAATTCAACTATATGTTCGATAAGCGTACGAATCTTCGTATCATGTATAATGGCCGTACCAGCCAACCGAGCATGACTCAATTACAACCGGTAGCGGATATCTCGGACCCGACGAATATCACGATCGGTAACCCGGATTTGAATCCCCGCTATACGAACAACGTATTTATTCGTTTCCAACAGTTCACGCCGGAGAAACAACGGGCCTTCATGATCATGGCAAACGGTAGTTATATCATCAACGATATCGTAAGTTATACCTCTTATAACCAAGAGACAGGTGTAAAGACCACCACTTACAAAAACGTAAATGGCAACTATAGTGGTAACGTCCGTATGATGTTGAACACCCCCTTGAAGAATAAGAAATTCTCCATCAACTCCATGACAATGGCCTCGTTCGCTAATAGCAACGGATATATCAACGAGGAGAAGAATACGAACCGGAATCTCATATTGTCCGAACGTGGTGGTATCGACTTCCGCTCCTCTTATCTGGATCTGGGCGTAAACGGGAATATTCGTTACAATGCCACCAGCAACTCCCTGCAAAAGGAAAATAACCAAAACACCTTCAATTACGGAGCCGGCGGTTACACGACAATCTATCTGCCCCTCAATTTCAAGATAGAGAGTGACGTGAACTGGTCTACCAACTCTGGCTACGGGGACGGATTCAAACAGAACGAAGTCCTATGGAATGCCTCAGCCTCCAAGTCTTTCTTAAAGAATAACCAAGGGACGCTCCGTTTCAAGATCTACGATATCCTGCAACAACGAAGCAATATCTCCCGTTCCATTACCGCTAGCTATATACAAGACTCAGAATATAACACGCTAGGCAGTTATTTCATGGTACACTTCATCTATCGGTTCAGCATCTTCAAAGGCGGAGCCAGTGCCAGCGACGTGAAAACGCCGGGTAGAAGCGGACGGGGAAGAGGTCCGATGGGTCCTCCTCCGGGACATCGATTTTAATCCCCTAAGTGGAGACTTTATAAAGTCCGTACGCAACAAAAAACGCACCGGACTTGTTTTTACTTAGGATAATATATAAAAAACTTAGGATAAAATAACGCTAACTAGCGCATTAACAGCGGAGTTTCAATGCTTAGCTAACATATATCCTCTATGCCCACAAAGTATTATTAACATTTTAAACGGATTATTTTTACCTTTTTTGTGTAAATATTAAACTAAAACATACGTTATTTGTTGCAATATTAAGAGAAAGATATTGATATGAGGAAGTCGACAATTTGGTTGCTTGCGGTAGTTATGGCTTTTGCCTTCGCCGGGTTATTATACCTACAGGTAAACTATGTGAGCATTATACTTAAGACACGCAGCGAACAGTTCAATGAGACTGTCAAAAGAAGCCTGCGCCAAGTATCTAAGAATCTGGAATTGGATGAGACCCGTAAATACCTCGAGGATGATATCAACCGGGATGAGACAAATTTCATGTATCAAAATGCCCCGGATGCCCAAAGCCTAGGACAAGTGATCAACCATGAGAAATACCAATTACAGATCAAGGATTCTAATGGAACCGTTCAACAAATAGAGATGCAAAGTTTTAGCGCCCATAAGTTCGAGCCGCTCTCTTCCTTGTCAAAACGGCAGTCTGCCAACAGCATCGTAAACACATCTAAAGATTTACAGAAGACACTAAAAAGACGTTACCAGTACCAAGGTGGACTGATAGAGGAGGTGATTTACAACATCTTATACACTGCGAATCTAAAGCCGATCGAGGAACGTATAGATTTTAAAAAGCTGAACAATTACTTAAAAACAGAATTTATTAACAACGGTTTGAACTTGCCGTTTGTGTTTTCTGTTATTAACAAAGATGGAAATGTAGTATACCAGAGCGGAGAATTCCAAAAGCAACCGATCGCCTCTGACGTGATCACCCAAGTGCTTTTCCCGAACGATCCCCCATCGAAACTAAACTACCTGAGAGTTTATTTTCCGACGAAAGGGGATTATATCTCAAGCTCTATTACTTTCATCGTTCCATCGGTTATATTCTCATTGATCCTGTTGATAACCTTCGTCTTCACGATTTACATCGTATTCCGTCAGAAGAAGTTATCCGAGATGAAAAACGACTTTATCAACAACATGACGCACGAGTTGAAGACACCGGTATCCACGATCTCGCTCGCCGCCCAGATGTTGAAGGATTCGGATATAACGAAGAGTCCGGACGTATTCAAGCATATATCCGGCGTAATCAACGACGAGACGAAGCGATTGAGCTTCTTGGTCGAGAAAGTGCTACAGATGTCTTTGTTCGAACGACAGAAAGCAGCGCTTAAATTGAAAGAAATTGACGCGAATGATTTGGTAGCGAACGTGGCTAACACCTTCGTTTTAAAGGTTGAGAAGTACGGCGGTACAATGGATATAGACCTGCAAGCTACAGAATCGGATATATATGTGGATGAAATGCATATCACCAATGTATTGTTCAACTTGATGGATAATGCGGTTAAATACCGCCGCCCGGAAGTTCCGCTTACATTGATGGCACGCACTTGGAACGAGAACGGAAAGCTGTTGATCTCCGTGGAAGATAATGGTATCGGTATCAAGAAAGAATATCTGAAAAAGGTATTCGACCGTTTCTTCCGCGTACCGACAGGCAACGTACATGACGTGAAAGGGTTCGGTCTCGGACTCGCTTACGTACGCAAAATTATTGAGGACCACAAAGGTACGATCCGTGCCGAAAGTGGTGCGGGAAACATTGGAACAAAATTTATTATTACTTTACCTCTTATAAAAAGTTAGTTATGGAAGAAAAACTAAAGATCTTCTTTTGTGAAGACGATGAGAATTTAGGAATGCTTTTAAGAGAATACTTACAAGCTAAAGGGTATGTAACGGACCTATTCTCTGACGGAGAAGCCGGATACAAAGGTTTTACCAAAGGTAAATACGATCTTTGTGTGTTGGATGTCATGATGCCAAAGAAAGATGGTTTCACCTTGGCACAAGAAATTCGCTCTATCAATCCTGATATCCCTATTATCTTCCTTACAGCCAAGACTATGAAGGAAGACATCTTGGAAGGATTCAAGATCGGCGCAGATGACTACTTGACAAAACCGTTTAGCATGGAAGAGCTATTGCTTCGTATCGAGGCTATCCTTCGCCGTGTGAAAGGTAAGAAGATGAAAGATATTCCTTTCTACAAGTTAGGAAACTTCTTGTTCGATACCCAAAAACAAACGTTGGCTATCGGCGACAAGGTTACAAAACTTACCACGAAGGAATGCGAATTATTAAGCTTGTTGTGCGCCCACGCAAATGAGATCCTTGAGCGTAACTACGCCTTGAAGACAATCTGGGTAGACGATAACTATTTCAACGCTCGTAGCATGGACGTTTATATCACGAAATTACGTAAATTGTTGAAAGACGATCCGGGTATCGAGATCATCAACATCCACGGCAAGGGGTATAAATTAATCACTCCTTCCGGGGAGGAACAAGCCCGTGAGGAAGGCATACAAGTGCTTTAATTCACTTGAACAATAACGACAGAAAAGGCTGGCTTACATTTAGCCAGCCTTTTTTATACTTTCCTTCTTTTCCAGACTAAGAAGATCCCGAAAACGATCAATGTAACTAGTAGCCCCAAAAGTTGAGAAAAACCGGAGGAAAGACCAAACCCTTCCGGAGCTACAAAAATATAGGTAGAACATACCGCCGTCATGAATAAGGCGGGAATCAAGGTTATCACATATAATTTTTTTGCTTGTACCAAATATACGGTTAAGGCCCATAGGGTAAATACCGCTAACGTCTGGTTACTCCATGCGAAATAACGCCAGATCATATCGAAGCCGTCCTTATCTTTTTGACTATATAATAAGATTCCTATCGCAACGATAAACATGGGAATACAGATCATCAGACGTTTGGCCACCGTTTTTTGCTCCATATGCAGGAAGTCTGCGACAATCAGACGAGCCGAGCGGAAAGCCGTATCGCCAGAAGTAATCGGAGCTGCTATCACACCCAGTATCGCTAATACACCTCCGACAGCGCCCAGCCACTCTTTCGTGATACTGTCTACTACGACAGCGGCATTGTTCTCCTCCATTCCGTTATTATGGAAGAAATACGTAGCGGCGGCGGCCCAAATCAAGGCTACGATACCTTCGGTAATCATCGCTCCGTAAAATACGGGACGGGCGTATTTCTCACTTTTCATGCAACGGGCCATCAATGGACTTTGGGTAGCATGAAAGCCAGAGATAGCGCCACAAGCGATACTAACAAACATGATCGGAAAAATAGGCAAGCCTCCCGGATGCGTATTACCAAGTCCATCCGTAATCTCAGGTAACGGCGGCTGGTTAATAAATAACATAACCAAGATACCTACGGCCATAAATAGCAAAGCGATGGCAAATAATGGATAGATCTTTCCGATAATCTTATCAACAGGTAATAGAGTAGCCAGTATATAATAAATGAACACGACGATAATCCAGAACGTAGCATCTAGATATTCCGGAGTCAGTTTAGCCAGCAACCCTGCAGGCCCAGCTACGAAAACAGCACCCACCAAGATCATCAAGATAACCGTAAAGCCCCGCATAAATTGCTTAAAGTTGTTCCCCAGATACCGTCCGATCAATTCAGGAAGACTTTCTCCATCATGCCGCAACGAAAGCATTCCCGATAGGAAATCATGGGTAGCGCCCGCAAATATACTTCCCAATACGATCCAAAGGAAAGAAGCTACCCCAAATTTAGCCCCCATGATAGCGCCGAAAATAGGTCCCAGACCCGCTATATTCAAAAATTGGATCATGAAAATCTTCCAAGTAGGCAAGGGTATATAATCGACACCATCTTGTTTCGTGAAAGCAGGAGTAACCCGGGAGGGATCTACGCCAAACACCCGCTCGACAAATTTACCATACGTAAAATATCCAACGATAAGGGCTATCAGACAACATGTAAAAGTAATCATGGTTTTCTAAAGAATTAAATTGTCAAAGGAAAAGGTATATACGAGAAAACCGTACCAAGGGCATTCTAACGAGTAATTGTCAGAATGCCCTTAGTACGGTCTTTGTATGAATCAATTAATTAAGTAAACGCTTAACCGTCTCGGAAATCATCCGTCCTTCGGCTCTTCCTGCCAATGCTTTTGAGGCTACACCCATTACCTTACCCATATCTTTCGGGCCAGCGGCACCAACTTGAGCGATAATAGCTTTCAATTCTTTCTCCAATTCCTCGGCAGACATTTGTTGAGGCAAATATTTCTCAATCACTTTTACTTGCTCCAACTCAACATCCGCTAGGTCTTGACGGCCCTGTTGCACATAAATCGTAGCGGAATCTTTCCCTTGTTTCACCAACTTCTGCATGATCTTCAAGGCATCCGCATCCGTCAGCGTATCATTGGCTCCCGGAGCAGTTTTCGCTTCCAAGAAAAATTTCTTTACATTTCTCAATGTCTCCAAGGCGACTTTATCTTTCGCCTTCATCGCGTTTTTAATGTCTTCACTGACTTGTTCAAATAAATCCATATCCTTATTATATTATTAACTATCGGAAACTGATCACTTGTTTACCCCCCCGCTGAGAATCTTGGCGAGGTTGGTTAGTCGGTTGCTTCGCCGTTGTCGGAACCGATACTTGAATATCCTCTCCCGCTACTTTGGAACGGGCACGGGCTACGATCTTCGGATCCCGGTTATAAGTCGGATTATCCTCTATCAAAGCGATCAAGGCATCATCGTCCAACTCTTCCTGAGTCAAAACTACCGCTTTCGCACGAGAGGTAAAACGACCCGCCTTTTGTGCGGAAGCACCATAATATTTACCAATCAAATCACGCTCCTTACGCTCTTTCTCGATTCGCTCTTCTTCTAAACGCAATTCTTCCTCTGTCATCTGAGCGGCTTCAGTCCTGCGTTTATCAGCGATCAATGGAATATCATCCATCGTAAATCCAGTAGCGAGGATCGTCATTTTCACTTTATTACCTAATGTATTATCCACGGCAGTACCCCAAATAACCTCTATATCGCGGTTGAACTCGGACATAAAGTTATGCACGTCGTTCATCTCCTCCATGCGCAACTCGGCTTCCTCGCTGAAATATACGTTGAACAGGATTTTCTTGGCGTTCTTTACGTCGTTGTTACTTAATAGCGGAGAATTCAGAGCGTCTTCCACCGCTTGGCGAACACGTCCTTCTCCTTCACCAAAACCATTACTCATCAAAGCGACACCACCATCTTTCATCGTGGTGTTAACATCGGCGAAGTCGAGGTTGATAATACCCGGAAGCGTAATGATCTCCGCGATACTCTTGGCGGCGATCGTCAAGGTATCATCGGCCTTGCCGAAAGCGTTCATCACGGAAAGGTCCGAATAAATCTCACGCAAACGCTCGTTATTGATCACCAATAAGGCATCCACGTTTTTCGCGATCTCCTCCACACCATTCAAGGCCTGTATAATCTTACGCTCACCCTCGAACAAGAAAGGAATGGTTACGATACCTACCGTCAATATTCCCATATCCTTCGCGATACGAGCGATAACCGGAGCGGCACCCGTACCGGTACCACCACCCATACCAGCGGTAATAAATACCATCTTCGTACCGTCGTTCAACATACCTCGAAGATCGTCCAGACTCTCCTCGGCCGCCATCATCGCACGTTCCGGCTTATTTCCTGCGCCCAATCCCTGCGTGATCTCACGTCCCAGCAATAACTTGATAGGAACATCCGAACGGTTCAAGGCTTGATTATCCGTATTACATAACACGAATGTAACATCGTGTATGCCCTCCTTATACATATGAGTAACAGCGTTTCCGCCACCGCCTCCAACACCAATCACCTTAATGATTTTGGGAGTATCCGTAGGATAATTAAAATTTAATATTGTATCGTCCATTGTCTTCCGGTTTTATTACATTCGTAGATCACGTTATTTACTCTCGTTATCATCGTCATCGAAGAGGGTTTTACCAAAGGTATCGATTCCTTTTGTCAACCGCCCGAACAAGCCGGGACCTTTTTTCTTCTCTTTCTTCGGCTTCTCCTTGACGGGTTCCGGAGTCGGTTCCACTGTCGGTTCAGGCTCAACCACCGGCTCAATCTTAGGCTCCGGTTTAGGAGGAATATATAACGCGCAATTCTTAGTTCCTTTCGCCAAGAGGCCGACGGCTACCGCATATTCGGGATTGCTGGCAACCACTAAATCACCACTAGCGACAATCCCCTTGCGAACCGCTGAATAGCGAACCTCCATCTTCAAGCGTTCGCTCATAACAGCCGGTAAATTCTTCAAAGCGGCGCCTCCACCCGTAATCACGATGCCAGCACCGAGAACGCTCATCAAGCCTGTAGCCTCCAGACGAGCATATACATTCTCTAAGATCTCATCCATACGGGCCTCGATCACACCGTTCAACTCGGCCAGCTTAATCTCACGCAAGCCCATTCCATCCGCTAAACTCACTTGGATGGTCATATCATTATCCCGGTCCGCTTTCGCGCTACCATAAGTGATCTTCAAGCGTTCCGCCTCAGACTCTACAACCCTGAGATTGGTTATATCTTTTGTTATCAAATTACCTCCAAAGGGAACAACGGAAAGGCTGGCCAACTTACCACCCTTATAGACAGTTATCGTCGTCACGCCGGCACCGAAGCCGATCAAGGCGCAACCCAAGTCCTTCTCATTGTCGCTCAAGACCACATCACCCAACGCTAGGGGCGACACGAGAATACCCGCGATCTCGATCTTCGCTTGTTCCGAGATGCTATTGATAATATTTAATTTCAAGGAAGGACGTCCAACAATCAACTTGTAACGAGCCTCGATACGGCTACAAGGCACGCCCACCGGGTTGGACTCTGGTTTATCATCTAAAAAATAGGAAGGAGAAACCACATCAAGAACGGTCAACATATCCGGACGATAATCCTTACACTCTTGATAAAGAGAGTCTATGATCTCCTCCGTGACCACTCCTTCCGTTCCCAACACCTTGCAAACCGTATGCTCGATAGAACGGAGTGACTGGCCACCCAGTCCCACATATACCTGCCCGATCTTGGCCCCCCCCAGTTTATTCTCCAACTTGAGGATCAAGCGTCTTATCTTACTCGCCGTCTCCTTCACGTTATATACACATCCTCTTCGTATGCAGGTGCCGGAGTTCTCAACTTCGTAGGCGATGATTGAAAGAGCGCCCGTCGCATTCTTAGTCCCCACCATTCCTACCATATGGGAGGTACCTAGGTCAATAGCTGCTATAAAGTCTGTGTATGCCATATCATCTATTTTTTAGTACAAACAATCTGATTCTTATATTTTAAATTAATCATACTGTACTTTTCCCAACCCACTTTAGGGATCGCTTGTTCATAGAAAAGCTTTAAATTCGCAAGCTTTTCTTCGAATTCATCCAAAGTACCCAACATGATCCGGTGGTTACCCACTCTTGGAATAAGTTCTATATCATTATCCGGATAGACATAGATTTGTTCAATCTGGTCATTCCAGAACTCATTCTCTTGCAAAAATAATGCAAATTTGTATAAGTCGGTCACCGCAAGCTCTTTTTCCACATATCCACTCACAATTGGCACATGCGCAGCATACCGACGACTGATCGGCATGGTGGTTCCCAGATTATCCACGTAATAACTACCTCTTACGCCCATAATCCGGAGGATAGGCATCTTTTGCATGACCTCTAGTTTGATAATCCCCGAAGGAGTCTTATACGCCTCCACTTGGGCGATCATCTCATTCTTAAGCAATTCCGTCTCTATCCGATCCGTATTCACGTCGGCCATTGGCCGCTTGATCGGATCTAGCCCGGCTTTCTTCAGTATAGACACAAGGTCACTCTCGCTCACGAAGTGTTTATCCAGACTGTCTTTCACCACGACTTGCAGATCTTGGCAAATAGAGTCTTGACGTATTTCCCGAAAGAAAAACGACACAAACACGATGTAACAGAACAACAACGTGGCTACTACTATGGAAATTATTCGGATCACGGTTTCCTTATTTGTTTACATAAAATCTCTTTTACAGGCTCCACCAAACGGTCGATATTGCCGGCGCCTACCATTAATACTACCTCATATTTCCCGGCGGCAACCACGTCCAAAAGCTCTTCCTTCTTACACAGCGTCTTGGAAGGGATCGTCACCTTATCAAAAATGATCCGAGAGCTCACCCCCGGAATCGGTTCCTCACGAGCCGGATAGATATCCAGCAAGATCAACTCATCCAATAAAGAGAGACTCGCAGCGAAATCTCCAGCGAAATCTCGGGTACGGGTATATAGATGCGGCTGGAAAATACCTGTCACCTTACGACCCGCATATAATTCCTTCACCGACAAGATACTCTGTCGCAATTCGGCCGGATGATGGGCATAATCATCGATCAATACCACTTGATCAGTCTTCAAATGGAAATCGAAACGGCGGCGAGGTCCGGCAAATGTAGCCATACCCTTTTTCAAATCCTCAGGTTTCACTCCGTTCAACCAAGCGATCGCCATAGCCGCTACCCCGTTCTCTATATTAACCTTTACGGGAACACCTAATTCCACATCAGGAATACGGATTTCCGGACCAACGAAGTCAAAGGTAATATTTCCGTCGCAAATACGAATATTTTCAGCGTAAAAGTCCGCTATTTCCGTAACGGAATAGGTATATTTCTTGACACCCTCCTGTAAACGGGGCGTTACGTTGATTCCTTTCTTGATCAGTAGACAACCATCGGGACGAATTAAGGAGGTAAATTTCTCAAAACTCTCCCGGTAAGCCTCCGCCGTACCGTAAATATCCAGATGATCCGGATCCGCGGAAGTAATCACTGCCATATAAGGAGTAAGCCAATGGAAAGAACGATCGAACTCATCCGCCTCGATCACGGTAAAGTCGCTCGTATCCGACAACATCAAATTACTCTCGTAGTTCTTTAGGATTCCTCCGAGGAAAGCATTGCAATCCACCGGCGATTGTTTCAGCAAATGAGCTAGCATAGAAGAGGTCGTTGTCTTGCCGTGCGTGCCCGCCACGCATAAACCCCGGCTGCTTTTCGTGATCTCTCCCAAGACACGTGCCCGCTTCATCACCTCAAAACCGTGCGCCCGGAAATAGGTCAATTCCGTATGCGACTCCGGGACCGCCGGCGTATAAACCACCAGCGTATCATCGGGCGACTTGAACGCCTCCCCGATCAAAGCTACATTATCCTCATAGTGAATATCGGCTCCCTCCTTTTTCAACTCCTCGGTTAAATCGGAAGGGGTCTTATCGTATCCGCCCACTCGTTTTCCCTTAGCGAGGAAATAACGGATCAAGGCACTCATTCCAATGCCCCCGGCACCTACGAAATACACCGCTGTCACTTTATTTATATCCATATTCCTTATTTCTTATCTATAATCTTAACAATCTCATCCACGATACGGTCCGCGCTATGGCGTTGCGCCAAGGTCTCGATATTACGGCTCAACGTACACAAACGTTCATCGTCATGAACTATCTTCAAGGCAGTAGGCACCAAATCCTTTTCCGCATCTTTATCGGCGATCATAACGGCGGCATCCTTATGGACCAAGGCCAAGGCATTCTTGGTCTGATGATCTTCCGCCACATTCGGCGAAGGCACCAAGACCACCGGTTTTCCTAATAAGCAAAGTTCCGAGATAGAACTAGCCCCCGCACGGGATATCACCAAATCGGCCGCTGAATAAGCATAATCCATACGGGTAATAAAGTCTGAGCACCAAACCGGCATTCCCCGGTACGCCTTCAAATGCTTGGAAGCGTCGCTGTAATAATACCTACCGGTTTGCCAAATAACCTGTACATCCGAGGCGAAGAACTTATCCAGATCCCCTTGAATACTCCGGTTAATCGTCCGTGCGCCAAGGCTACCACCTACCACAAGGATCGTTTTTTTCTCCGGAGAAAGCCCGAAGAACGCCAACGCCTCCTCTTTCTTACTCAGCGCCTCTTCCAAATCCTGTCGCACCGGATTTCCCGTAATCACGATCTTATCCGCCGGAAAGAACTTCTCCATGCCCTCGTAAGCGACACAAATCTTGCTCGCTTTCTTCGCCAACAACTTATTGGTCACACCGGCATACGAGTTTTGCTCCTGTATCAGAGTCGGTACTCCCATCATTCCCGCCGTTTTCAGGGTCGGGCCGCTGGCATAGCCGCCTACGCCTACCGCCACCTGCGGACGGAATTGTTTGATGACTCTGCGCGCTTTCCATTGGCTGCGCGCCAGTTTCATCAATACGGCAAAGTTCTTCCACAAGTGTTTGCGGTCGAAACCCGCTACGGGCAGACCGATAATCTTGTAACCGGCATCGGGTACACGCTGCATTTCCATGCGTCCTTCTGCACCTACGAACAGGATTTCCGCATCAGGACGCAATTCCTTAATTGCGTTGGCAATGGATACGGCCGGGAAAATGTGTCCGCCCGTGCCGCCACCGCTGATGATAATGCGCGGCTTGTTGTTCTTTGTTTCCATATCTGAGTTTATCTACTTGCTACTACTGATAATTAATCTTATTCAAATTCGGCATCGCTGTTCAGCATCTTGGCTGTCGGCTCGGCAGCGCTTTGCGCTTCGCTGTAAGTGCTTTCGTTCCCGTTGCCGGTTTCCACCTGCATGGTAATTTGGGCATCGTGCGCTCTCTGTTCTTCCAGCTTGGCGGTGTACCGGCTCACACTCAGTATCATGCCGATATAGGCGCAGTTTATCAACGTCGAAGTACCTCCTTTGCTGATAAGCGGCAGCGGTTGCCCGGTTACGGGAGCCAGTCCCACGGCCACCATCATGTTGAAGATGGCCTGCGACACCAGCAGCAGGGCTATGCTGATGATGAGGAAGGCGGGGAAGGTACGGTCGCATTTCTTTGCGATACGTCCTACACGTATCAACAGACAGATGTAGAGGAATACGACTATGACTCCTCCTACCAGTCCGAGTTCCTCGATGATAATGGCAAAGATGAAGTCGGAGAATGCCTGGCTCAGGAAGTCACGCTGTACGGAGTTGCCCGGTCCCTTGCCGATGACATTGCTGGTGGCGACGGCGATACGTGCGTGGGCTATCTGGGCGTCTTTGTCTATATCGAATTTTGCGGCAGGCACTACCTCGTCACTCGTAAACTTCTCGATACGGGCACGCCACGTGTCGAACCGGTGCAGGAAAGGTATGTCGCTGTTCTTGGTCATCAGCAGGAAAGTTACGGCAACAATGCCTACCGATGCCAGGCTGCCGGTCAGCATCAACAGTCGTTTTGCAGAGACACGCCCTATGAACATCATCAGAAAGACTACCCCGAACAGCAATGCCGCCGTGGACAAGTTCTCCGGAGCAATGAGCAGGCAGATAACTCCGGTTATTATCATAATCCGCTTGAAAGCCTTCGGGTTGGCGCCGTCCTCATCCTGCCCTTTGGACAGGATGAAAGCCGTGACTATGATAACCGCCATTTTGGCTATCTCCGAGGGCTGGAACTGTATGCCCATGAACGTCATCCAGCGCGCCGCCCCGTTGATACGTTCCATCATCATGACCAGTATCAGCAGTATTGCGGAAGCCGGCAACAGGAAGACAGGGAATACCTGAAACCATTTGTAGGGGATGTTGTGCATGAGGACCACAATCACAGCGCCTACCATCAGGATAATGCTGTGCTGGGTGATGGGCCCCCAATGGTCGCCGCTCTTATAGGTAAGCGTACTGGCAGCACTGAACACCTCTGTAATGGAGATGAGGCAGAGGAAGAGGAAAATAATCCAGATTACTTTGTCTCCTTTGAATATGCTTTTTAATAAATCCATTTATAACTCTCTTACGTATTTCTTGAATTGGTCGCCCCGGTCTTCATAGCTCTTGAAGAGGTCGAAGGAAGCGCAACAGGGACTCAATAATACTGTTTCGCCTTTCCGGGCTAATTTGAAAGCGGCGTCTACCGCGTCTTTCATGCCGGTCTGCACATCGGCCACCGGCAGACCGAGGCGGTCGAAGAAGCCGTGCAGCTTTTCATTGTGCAGTCCCAGGTAGACCAGTGCGGAGCATTTGCTACGTACCAAATCCTCTATTTCGGTATAGTCATTCCCCTTGTCTTTGCCGCCGAGGATAAGCACGGTTTTGGTTGTCATGCTTTGCAGGGCGTACCAGCAGGAATTGACATTGGTTGCTTTGGAATCGTTTATGAATTGGACGCCGCGTACGGTCGCTACCTTTTCCAGACGGTGTTCTACACCTTTGAAGTCGGACAAGGCTTTGCGGATATCTTCTTTGCGGATACCTGCAAGGTTGGCGGAAATGCCGGCAGCCAATGAGTTATACAGGTTGTGGGTTCCTCGCAGGGCAAGTTCTTCCTGCTCCATATTGAAAGCAATCGGTTCGTTGATTTCCACTTCACCGTCTTCCACATAAGCGATGGCGCCGTCTTCCTTTACGGCGGCAAAAGGATAGGGATGGGCTTTTAAGCCGTGCTTTTCCAGCTCTCTGCGGATGATGGGGTCGTCGTTCCAGTAGATGAAAGCATCTTCCGGAGTCTGGTTTTGCGTGATGCGGAATTTGGCATCCACATATTTCTGCATGCAGTGATCGTATCTGTCCAGATGGTCAGGGGTAATGTTCATCAGGACGGCGATATTGGCGCGGAACTTATACATATTGTCCAGTTGGAAGGAGCTGAGTTCGATAACATAATAGTCGTGCTTCTCCATGGCCACCTGCAAGGCAAGGCTGTTGCCGATGTTGCCTGCCAGCCCTACATTCAGTCCCGCACTCTTGAAGATGTGGTAAATGAGCGAGGTGGTGGTAGTCTTGCCGTTAGAACCGGTGATGCAAATCATTTTGGCGTTTGTATAACGTCCGGCGAACTCTATCTCGGAGATGATGGAGATGCCTTTTTCTTTCAATTTCAGAATCAGCGGCGCGTCATTGGGGATACCGGGGCTTTTTACCA
>OMFQ01000874.1_pt1 | contig 14174 bp, 7 predicted proteins | sample 1645671 | NCBI WGS metagenome assembly OMFQ01 (sample SAMEA103958119, study PRJEB25191) | human gut metagenome | biome: human-associated habitat [ENVO:00009003]; feature: intestine environment [ENVO:2100002]; material: feces | place: Germany | collected 2013/2015
GGATAATAAAAGCCTTGGTCTCCCGGTCGCTCACCTTATCCAAGGCTTTCAAATATGCGTTGGCTGTTGCTAGACGTGCGTTCTCCTCACCTTTCGCCATCACGTAGTGAGTCAATCCGCTCAACGCATAATCCACGTTCGAATTACTGCCTTTTCCCGGAGCGTTAATCTTGTTAATCAACATCAAGACCCCTTCCTCGCCAGTGGAGCTTAGGTCATTAATTAATTTGTTATATTCAGCTTGCTGCTCCGCCGGCATCTGTGCCAGTACATCGGCAACGATCGTCTTCGATGTACGATTAGCTGGGCTTTGAGCCATTAACATACTACCGCACAACAATAAGCTGGCAATTGATATATATACTTTTTTCATATGTGTATGTGTTTAAATATTCCAAGGCGCTCTCATCGGCTGATCCAACAAACGATTAGCGGCCTCATCATTAATAAATTCCAGTTTTACGGGATCAAAGTGAAGCGTACGATTCAAACGAAGGGCTACGGCACCCATATTCACGATCGTAGCGGAACGGAAGCCATTACGCTCATTCAAGGCAAAAGGCTGACGAGTCTTTACGCACTCGATAAAGTCGGTAACCTGTGGCTCAGGTTCGGGATAATCGGATAACTTTTTCTCCCAATCCGGGATATCACATACGAAATTCTTATAAACATTCCCGTTCGGTCCGGAAATATAAGGTGTGTTCGGATCCCCGTAATCACCTCCCCAAAGTACGATCTGGCAACCATCCTCATAGGTATACGTAATCGAGCGCCAAGTACCCACGGCGTCCGGATGTTGTTGCGGAGCATCCACCTCTACCTTAACCGGGCTGGTATTATCTTTTCCTAGAAAATATTGTACAGGGTCAATATAATGCTGTCCCATATCCCCTAAACCACCGCCGTCATAATCCCAGTATCCACGGAATGTCTGATGCACACGATGCGGGTTATAAGGTTTGTAAGGAGCCGGACCCAACCAGAAATCATAATCCAGCTCACTAGGCACCGATTGTGGTTCCAGATATTCTTTACCAACCCAATAGAACTTCCAGTCGAAACCGGTATGCTTGCTGATCGTTACCTTTAGCGGCCAGCCCAACATACCACTTTGAACCAGTTTCTTCAAAGGTTTCACTGGAGTGCCCAGTCCATAGAACGGGTCAGCGAAACGGAACCAAGTGTTCAAGCGGAACATACGTCCGTATTGCTTCATCGCTTCCATTACCCGTTTACCCTCCCCGATCGTACGGGTCATAGGCTTCTCACACCAAATATCTTTTCCTGCTTTAGCGGCCTCGACAGACATGATACCATGCCAGTGAGGAGGCGTAGCTATATGAACGATATCTACATTGGGATCTAGAATCAAATCACGAAAATCATGGTATGCGGCAATCTTATCCTTTACCAACTGTTTACCTAGCTCCAGATGATTCTTATCGACGTCACACACAGCGACAAGACGAGTCCCGGCATAGTCCACATGTCCACGGCCCATACCACCTGTACCGATAATTCCTTTTGTTAATTGATCACTTGGAGCGATGAATCCATTACCCAACACGTGGCGCGGTACAATCGTAAATGCCGCGATTCCTCCAAGAGTCTTCAGGAAGTCTCTTCTGTTTGTCTTCATAGTACGAATTTAAAATTTAGATAGAATAGATTAACTCGAGTGACAAAAATAATCATAATACTCGAAGAGACAAGAAAAATGTATATAAAAAAGAAAAGGATGCCTTTAACAAAGACATCCTTCCCTAGTATTTTATGAAAATTTATTACAAAGCGAATTGCGGTTGACGGTGAATCCATTGTCCACGGGTGAAATCCGGGAAGTCTACTAAAGCACCGCCACGAGCGATTGACATCTCTGACAAGCCGGAGATAGCGCTCCAAGCGGCAGCGTCATAGCAATCCATTGGAGCCGTTTTTTTATTACGGATAGCGTCGATCAAGTCGTACATCATGATATAGTCCATACCACCATGTCCGGCCTCAGCCGCCTCAGCGGAATGTTGTGCCCATAATTTATGGTCATATTGCTTGAACCATTCCTCCGAATCATCCCAACGGTGAGGTTTGGATTTACCCTGTACATATACATGATCGCCATCATTCATCCATAAACCCTCAGTTCCCTGAACACGGAAACCTAATGAATAAGGGCGAGGAGAATTGGTATCATGGGTTACGATAATCGTTTGTCCATTAGAACACTTAATCATAGAAGTCACGATATCTCCCAAATTGAAGTTGACCTTCGCCAACGGATGATTCTCACCCCCATTATCCACGATAAACTTATGCAATCCACGAGATTGAGTAGCCATAGCGGATAAAGAAAGGAAACGGTTACCACGATTGATATCCATACAATGAGCTATCGGTCCGATACCGTGAGTCGGATAGATATCGCCATTACGATGTACGGAATGGTTCGTACGCCATTGAGCCTCGGCGAAAGCCGTCGGACCCATACGAAGATCACCACTACCCGGTACATAGTTGTAATGAGTTCCATCGTTGAATTTCACCTCACGCAAGTCATGCTCATAACCACAACCACCATGCAAGATCTCGCCGAACAAACCTTGGCGGACCATATTCAACGCAGCCATACAGTCACGACGATAACATACGTTCTCCATGATATTCAAATGGCTTCCGGTTGCTTCCGAAACATTTACCAAATCCCAGCACTCCTCTAACGTGTTAGCCGCAGAAACCTCCACGCCTACATAAGGAACACCAGCCTTCATAGCGGCGACAGACATCGGTACGTGCCATTCCCAAGGACTTGCGATGATCACGCAATCAAACTCCTCGTTGTTCAACATATTCTCAAATTCACGTTCACCCCCTTTGTAAACTTTCGGAGCAGGGACATTAAATTTAGCGATATGTTTCAAGGTACTATCGATCGGGCCCTGTTGGATATCGCAAATCGCTACGATCTTATTACCGGGGATCGCCAATACATTATTAATATGCTCATGGCATCTAGAACCCGTTCCGATGAAACCGAAACGTAATTTACCATCATCTTTACCGGCTGTTTTTTTCTTTTGGGGTTCAGCGGCAGTTGTTGTAGCTCCGGCGTTTCCAGCCATTGCCAAGCCTGCGGCACCAATACCAGCGGCAGATACTTTCTTAAGGAATGAACGACGAGTGTTTTCCATATATTTTATAAATTAGTTTGTGTTTTGAGGATACAAAATTAAAAAAATATTTTTTCAATCAAAACGTTATTGAGTATTTTGAAAAATAAAGAGTCCAAGACTAAAAGTTCGTTATCTTTCCGGTTTCCCTTTTTAGCCTCTCGAAGGTCATCATCATCTGTCGAAGTCTTTTAGGTTCTTTTTCCGCCAAATTAACTTGCTGACCGATGTCTTCCTTTACATTATATAATTGATAACAGTTACTATTTCCGGCAAAGGCAGCCTCCTCCGCGTCGCCATAGGTATCCGGATACGGCGGGATCATGACCCAATCACCATCACGTAGCGCATAATTGAAATAACCTTCCAAGACAAGTTCCTTTCGCCCATTACCACCTTTTCCTAGGAAGACAGGCAAGGTGTTTTGGCTATCTACCTTATCAGAATAGGTCTGTCCGATCAACGCCGACAGCGAGGCTAACAAATCCATCTGGCAAACCAAGGCATCCGACACAGCGCCCGGCTTAACTTCCGCAGGCCAACGAAGCATGAACGGGATACAGGTCCCACCATCATACAAGCTCGTCTTTCCTCCACGAAGCGGTCCGGCCATCTTATGATCCCCTACCAATTCCACGGCTTGATCTTGATAACCGTCATCCAGAACCGGTCCGTTATCGCTAGTGAAAACAACTAACGTATTTTCCGTTAGCCCCAACTTATCCATTTCCTTCAAGAATTCGGTCACGCACCAATCCGCTTCCAAGATAACATCTCCACGAGGTCCCATCCCCGACTTACCCGCGAATCTCTCGTTCGGAACACGAGGTACATGCGGTTGATGCAAGCCATAGTACAGGAAGAAAGGTTTATCCTTATTCTCTTTCATAAAACCTTTCGCCTTCTCAAGGAACAACTCTGCCATATCCTCATCTTTCCATTGGGCGGTCTTGCCTCCTTTCTGGAAACCAATTCGAGGTACACCGTTTACGATAGCGCCGGCATGCCCGACACTCGGGAGCATTCTCAGTAATTCAGGATTATCCTTCCCAGTCGGTTCCCCGGGGAAATTCTCCTTATAACTGACATAGAGAGGATCGTTCGGATCGAGGTTTACACCTCTCCCATTCTCGATAAAGATACAGGGAACCCGGTCATTAGTAGCAGCTTGGATAAAAGAATAGTCGTAATCGATCTCTTTCGCTCCGGGATAAACCAGCTTGTTCCAGTCTACCACCCCGTCACCTAATCCTAGATGCCATTTGCCGACCGAGCCGGTGACATAGCCCGCTTGCTTCATCACCTTCGGCAAGGTAACCTGTTGAGTATTGATAATCAGAGCCGCATTGCCGGGAAGTATTTTGGCATCCCTATTTGTCCAAGGATATAATCCGGTAAGCAAGGAATACCGGCTGGGGGTAGAAGTAGCCGCCGTACAATAACCTTGCGTAAAGCGTATGCCTTCATTTGCGATACGATCCATTCCCGGAGTCTGTATGCGATGAGCCCCGTAACAGCTTAGATCACCATACCCGAGATCATCGGCCACGATGATCACCACGTTAGGTTGCCGGGGAGCTGATTGAGCTATTAAAGTTGTTGGCAAGGAAAACCCTGCCAACACACTCATTATACAATACTTATTCATCGCTTATTACGGATTCTGAGTTAATGTACCCGGATAAGCGTTAATCTCAGACTGCGGAATATACTGGATAGCCAACGGGCTGGTAGCAGGATATTCAGGCACGCCGTCATGGAATCCCGGGTAATGACGTTTCATCGTATCGCCTACACGATATACATCAAAACCACGGTCAGCCTCATAAGCTAATTCCAACTGACGTTCTTTCATGATAAGCTCATGAGCGTTTGTCGCATCCAAAGATTTATATCCGGCGTTAGGTAAGGAACGGGTACGAACGGTATTCAAATCGGCTAATGCTTTTGTATAGTTTCCTAATTTAGCGCTAGCCTCGGCGCGAATCAGGTATAACTCACCTAAGCGAGAGATAACCGGTGAATAAAGGTGGGGATAACCTTCTTGCTTAGAGCATTTATAACTATAGAATTTCGGATTACCTTGGCTTTCTAACATCAGGTAATCATAATCACCGACATAAGTTTTTCCCTTATAACTAATAGAATAACGTTTATTATCCACATCTACGGGAGTTAATGTGTACTCTTCATCATCCACGGTAGCGATTAACTTACCACCTACTTCCTTTGTCTCACCCTGACGATATACATAACCGGAAATCTTTCCGTCCGTATACAAGTTAGCGACGAAACGGAAAGCCGGAATTTGATCTCCCGCATCATTCTTCTTATATTGTGGATGGATAAAAGCCTCGCGGGCATCCGTATTTTTACCTGTCTCATGCAGCAAATCCATGTATTTAGCGCTAGCGTATACCTCACCCCAGCCTTGACCATCAATCTCCGCATACATACTACCTAACGGGCTACCCCAATCATCCCAATCCGAAGCAATGAATTTCACGGCAAAAATAGTCTCCGTTTGAGAAGCCGCATCCGGAGCAAGCTCATTATATGTCATAAACGTCGAACGACTCAATAAGGAGAATTGATTACTCTCGATTACCTCATTCGCATAATTATAAGATAATTGAGCGTATTCCTTATTCGGATTCTCAAAAGTACCACTCATATACATATAAACCTTGGCCAACAAGGCTTGAGCCGCATACTTTGAGGCATAGGCGGGCGACTTAAAATCAGACATCAACTCTTCTGCCTTTTTCAAGTCAGACAGAACTTGCTCATACGTATCTTTCACGGAAGAACGATCCGGAAGATCCAGGTTATCCATATCCTCAGGCATACCATTCACAATAGGTACACCCAGATTCTTCTCCGGTTCTTGATAATAAGGACGGCCAAACACACGACACAGATAAAAATACATCATGCCACGCATATAATAGGCCTCACCCAACTTTTGGTTCAACTCTGGAGATTCATTCTCATTGATCATCTTCATTAAAGAACTTGTCTGCGAGATGATATTATAAGCACTGTTCCAAACCGTAGAAAGCCCACCATTATTAACGGTATGCTGATAAGTAAAGTAAGTACCGAATGGATTTGTGGTCGGCTTATCCTTGCAAACGTTATCCCCGGGGAACTCTCCACAATAGTGTAAATGCTCAGATGCAGTTTTCAATTTAGCGTAGCAACCGTTTAATAAGACATCAACCGCAGCATCCTTATCTTCCATGATCTTGTCCTCCGTATACTTATCATAAGGCATACGTTCGATATCACAGCTTGTTATAAATGTGGCCGCTGCCGCAAGAGCCACTATAGCTATTTTTTTCATTCTTATTCCTTTAATTAAAATGTAACATTTAAACCAAACATAAATTTACGGGCTTGTGGGTACGGAGAAATGGCCACACCAACCGAACCAGCCTTGTATTGGCTTCCTACCTCAGCGGGAAGTTCCGGATCCACTCCAGAGAAACCCGAAAGAACAAACAAGTTCTCACCCGAGAAAGAAAGACGGACATTGTCTACATATTGGATCTTCCAAGGTAACGTATAGCCTAATGTCAAGCTACGCAAACGTAAATAGCTCGCATCCTCCAAGTAACGGGAAGATCCCTTGCTGGATTGGCTCTTATTACCATATTCAGCTTTTGGATGGGTAGCGATATCGCCCGGTTTTTCCCAGCGATTCCAATCATCCCTTAAATTCATTTGATTATAGTTTACATAAGCACCATCACTATCATACATAGAACGGTCATAATTGTAAATCTCACCTCCTACCGAATAACCGAAGACTGCGGATAAATCGATATTCTTCCAAGATAGATTTGTAGAGAAACCACCGTAGAAGTCAGGGCTTAATTTTCCTAATATAGTCTGGTGCTTGGAAGCCTCGCTATAATCAGAAGTTGTTATGCGTTCTCCTTTCTCATTTGTTGTATACCACAACGGAGCTCCTGTTTGCGGATCTACGCCAGCCCATTCAGTTCCATACCAAGTATCCACATCCTGACCCGGAGTCAAGATCTTATCCATATAGATGTAATAGCTTGTTCCTGCGTTGGCAGTAATAATCTCGCTCTTACCACCATACAATTCTGTGATCTTATTACGGTTCAAGCCCAAGTTAGCGGCAACGCTCCAATTCCAATCACCACCTTTCAAGATGTCCACACCTAATGAAACCTCGAAACCATTATTCTTAACAGAACCAACGTTACGATAGATACCCGTGATACCTGTCACACCGGGCAGAGGTACTTTATAAAGCAAATCGGTTGTTTTCTTATTGTAATAATCCAAATTAATAGTCAGACGATCGAACAAGATAGCGTCGATACCTACACCCGCCGTATAGGTTTTCTCCCATGTCAAGTTCTTATTTTCTTTTTGAGCAATTACCGCACCCGGATCACCGTTGTATCCCGTAGACATAGCATACAAAGTATACTGCGAATACAGCTCAGTAGGACGATTACCTACAGAACCATAGCTAGCGCGCAACTTCAATTGCTGTACCCAATCCTTTGCCTTGAAAAATTCCTCCTGATGGATATTCCAACCACCACTAACAGAGAAGAAATTACCATATTTAGCATCCTCACCAAAGTTTGAGGCACCATCTCGGCGGAAAGAGAAAGACAATAAATAACGATTGTCATACGCATAATTGGCATTGAACAAATAGGATTGTACAGCCCATTCCTCTTGCGATCCTTTTATTGTCTTAGGAGTTGTCGCTACATCTGCCACGGAGAAACCCGGAGCGAAACTAGCCGCTGTCTGATCCTTGATTTCCCGGGTATAAGAGTTCCACTCATAAGCCAATATCGCATTGATGGAATGTTTATCGAACACCTTATTAAAACGAAGCAATTGGTTGCTATATACCCGATAAGAAGTTGTGGTCTTATCTTGCAACAATCCATTGTCGGCCTCTCCTGCCTTAGAGCGAGGATCGTTATAGCCTTTGAAAAGAATGTTATTATATTTATAGCTATTCACGGACGCAAAAGTCAACCAATCGGTAAACTTGATATCGAAGTCAAAGTTTCCCATAAACTCATAGGAAGTTTTCTTCTCATAATTCCATTGCAGGTCATACAAGTAATTTGTAGCATCGCTATTCACCCAATCGGTCGGCCTGTATTGCTGGATCAAGTCGCCATTCTCGTCATACGGGGAGTCCCAAGGGAAATTAACGTACATGATAGCGCCTAGATCTTGCTGCTGGTCCATCACGTCGCTACGGGTAGCCCATACTTTAGGTTTGATAGTCAACCAATCCGTCGCTTGGTAATCCACATTGAAACGCAAGTTATAACGCTTGTAGTCATATCCTTTCACGGCACCATCCTCATTATAGTAACCAACGGATGTATACGTCTTGAGCTTCTCTGAGCCACCGGAAACAGATACGTTATAGTCTTGAGCGAAGCCCAGATGCGTACCCTCTTTCCACCAGTCGAAGTTACGGTTGCGCAAATCCTCCGTAAAATAACTCGGAAGGGCGTCTTGATTAGCGAAAGATTTATAATAATCATATAATTCCTCGCCGTTCATCATATTCATGTTTCCACGGTGCAACTGGTTCACACCCATCTTTACGGAAGCGTTGATCGTAGCTTTTCCGATCTTACCTTTCTTCGTAGTCACCACGATAACACCGTTCGCTCCTTGAGAACCATAGATAGCGGTTGAAGCGGCATCCTTCAAGATAGACATGGATTCGATATCAGCCGGGTTCAAGCTACCCGCATCCGTACCGACGATTACGCCATCCACGATCCAAAGAGGGTCCGTGCTACCGTTTACCGTAGACTTACCACGGATCACCACCTTACCGGCAGCGCCCGGCTGACCACCACCCGAAGTAACCTGCACGCCCGGAGCCTTACCAGACAATAAGTTCTCGACCGTAGGGCTAGTGGCATCCAACAATTTCTCGTTGCTCACCACCTGCATGGCACCCGTCAAGCTTTCCTTTTTTTGCACGCCGTAACCAACAACAACCACCTCCTCAAGGTTCTGAGTGTCTTCCTTGATACGGATAGTCATCGGAGCACTAGTCGCTTTAACCTCATGGTTCACATAACCGATGTAAGAAACGACCAAAGTAGCTCCGGCCGGAGCTTCCAAACTAAACTTTCCATCGAAATCGGTACTGGTACCGTTCGTAGTGCCTTTCACGAGCACATTCGCGCCGATTATCGGCTCACCCGTCACCGCGTCAACAATGGTACCTGAAATCGTAATCGTCTGCTGCGCCACCATTCTCTCTGCGTTTCTCAATGCATTTGGATTAGAAGATGACTTGTAAACAACAATCCTATTGTTGTTTACAACAAAATCAGCATGCTGATTTTTCAGCGCCGTCGTCAAAATCTCCTCGACCGAGCGGTTCGACATGTCGATTGAGATACGCTCATTCAGATTGATGTCATTGTTACGGATAAGGAACGTGTAATTGAATTTTTCCTCGATCAAATCGAAAAGTTCTTTTAATGTCGTACTTTCCATTTGAACAGACATCATTTGTGTCTGAAGTTCGGACGCTGAAACCGTACCGGGAATAAACGGCAGTCCCGCAAGCATACATGCGGCTACCATCATCTTACCGGTCTTCTTGAAATAGTTCATTTCCATTAAAGTTAGATTTAATAAATAATTTTCTCGTTTATACTATTTTCCACACTTACACCTTAGGATTAAGGTTTGTATTTTTGTTTTTACTTATCTTTTATAATAATCTCATCTCCCGAACGAGTCCACACATATTTATGATCCACGTCCACCTCACGAAGGATCTTATCCAACGAATAATCTTTCGTAAAGCTACCGGAGAAGATTTCCTTTCTCAAAAGATCGCTCTCGACACGAATACGCACGTTGAACTTACGTTCCAAATCCTTGGCGATACTCATGAAAGGTTGCTCGGAGAATTTCAGGCTACCGTCCATCCAAGAGAGAGCATCCTTGGCATCCACCTCACTGACTCTTACCTTATTGGTCTGCTTATTAAAGCTTAGTTTCCGGTTTGGAGTCAAGGTCACATCGCCCGCATGGGCAACCTCATCCCGCAAGCTCACGTTTACTTTTCCCGACACCAGAGTGACATCGGTCATTTCATCCATTCCGTAAGCCTTTACATTAAAGCTAGTTCCTAGGACCTTGATATCCAACTTCTTTGATTTTACGATAAAAGGCTTAAGGGAATCCCGGGTAATCTCGAAGTAAGCCTCACCATCCAATTGTACGCTACGTCCGCTCGTATTGAAATCACTGCCATATCTCAACGTGGAACCTGCGTTAACCCAGACCACGGATTGATCTGGTAAAACGACTTTCGTTTGGGCTCCCATAGGAGTTGTCGTCTCAAAATAAGCCAAGGCGGCAGATTTCGGCTGATTATGTCTCGTTCCTATATAATAAGAGGCAGTCCCCACCGATACCACGATCAAGACCGAGGCGGCAACTTTTCCTAAAAACCGAAAATTTAGCCAATGATTCTTTTCAGAAGGAATAGCGGGATCGATAAGTGCCCCGAAATATTTTTGGAAATCGGCTTTCATATCAGAGGCAAACAAAGGTACATGCGCCGTCGCCCAACAATCCGCCATCTCGGAAAGGCACTGTTTATGAGCGTCATCCGTTTCCAACCATTGTAGTAATTCATTTCGCCCCTCCTCGGATATATCTCCCATGAGGTAGCTATAAATTAAATCTTCTATGTGTTTATTCTCTATTTCCATGATATTAACAAAGGAGCCGGTTTTCAACCCGGTTTCTATTATATACACCTGTTTTAGAGATTCCGTTTAAGGAGATTCCAATTATTTTTCGAAAAAATTAAATATAAGTAAGAAAAGAGGGTAAAGATCGCCTAAAAGTTCACGCAACTTCGCCAAACCGATCTTGATCTGTACTCGTACCGTACTGGAACTGATATGATTTGTTATCGCTATTTCCTCATAGGTCTTGTTATGGTAAAGATATTGCACGAAGATATCCCGGCATTTAGCGGGCAAGGAATCCACGGCACGATAGATTTTCTCCTCGAATTCCTTATTCTCCAGATAAGCCAACGGATGGGGATCGGCGTCTATCTGCAACTCTTGTATCGACAATAAGTTTTCTTGTACATCTGATAAAGGGACTTCTTGCTGACGTTTATCTCTTAAATAATTCAGGCAATAATTACGTACCGAGCGAATTAAATAAGCGTTTACCGGATGTATTAACGCCGAATGGTGATTCCATACATTCATAAAAACATCATTAACGATCTCACGTGCCGCCTCCGAATTATAGACATATTTAGTCGCTACGGCGCACAAGTACACGTAGAAGGTCGTATATAATTGTTCAAATGCTTTGGCATCGCCATTATTGATCCGAGATATTATGTCCTCCTTTACAATCAGCACAAACGTCAACCCTTAAGTTTCACTCACAATTGAATCACAAAAATAATGAAATATTCCAGAGATTACCTCATTTTAAAAGAAAGTATAGGGTAATAGCGCCAAACAGCTCGCTAAAGCGGACTGTTTGGATACTTAGGTGACGAACCGGATGCCACCGGCGTGGCACGACTGTGCCAATGCTATGGAAAGGACTGACACTATACGTCGTTACAATACAACAACTTAGATTACTTAGAAGAATTGGCGGCACGCTTCTTGTTACGCCAGTAACTACCGTCACGTTTGCTTCCGAACATATTACGGCGTTTCGACTCTTGCTTGATCGCTTCTTTCTTCTCGGCTACGGCGGCTTTCACCTCCTTGGTCTCATACATATGGCCACCGGCTATGGGGACTTCCTTGCCGATCAGTTTCTGGATATCTTTCAACAAAGGTACCTCCTCGGCGTCGCAGAAAGAGAAAGCCACACCTTCACGGCCCGCACGACCCGTACGCCCGATCCGATGTACATAAGTCTCGGGTACGTTAGGAAGCTCATAGTTAATGACGTGCGTCAGATGATCCACGTCGATTCCACGGGCGGCGATATCCGTAGCGATCAGCACACGGGTGGCGATGTCAGTGGCCACCAGGGCCTGGAGTTTCCCGGCCCTGAAGTCGGCCAGGGCCTGCTGGCGGGCGGTCTGGCTCTTGTTGCCATGGATCGCCTCCGCCCCTATCTCCGCTTTCGACAAGACACGGGCCACCTTGTCCGCCCCGTGTTTCGTACGGGTAAAGATCAATACGGATTCCAGTTCCGGGTTCTCCAACAAGCTTTTCAGCAAGTTGATCTTCTCGGCCTTCTCGACGAAATAAACGGATTGGTCGATCGCATCCACGGTCGATGAGGCCGGGGTTACTTCCACCTTTTGCGGCTCGCTCAAGATCGTACCTGCCAAGCGCTCGATCTCAGGGGGCATGGTAGCGGAGAAGAACAAGGACTGGCGTTTCTTGGGCAATAGCGGTAAAATACGCTTGATGTCATGGATAAAGCCCATGTCCAACATACGGTCCGCCTCGTCTAAGACGAAATACTCCAAGGTATCCAAGTGGATGAATCCTTGTCCGATCAAGTCCAGCAGACGTCCCGGCGTAGCGATTAATATATCGATGCCTCTTTCCAAGGCTTCCGTCTGGGGCTTCTGTCCCACCCCGCCGAATATCACCGTATGGCGTAATCCGGCGAAACGGCCGTAAGCGGCAAAGCTCTCTCCGATCTGGATGGCAAGCTCACGGGTAGGCGTAAGGATCAATGCCTTGATACCCCGTTTGTAACCTTTCTTCTTCTGGAGATATAACCGCTGGATAATCGGGATGGAGAACGCCGCCGTCTTACCGGTTCCTGTCTGGGCGCAACCCAATAAATCATAACCTTGCGAAACGATGGGAATCGCTTCTGATTGTATAGGTGTTGGAGTCGTATAACCTTCTTGCACGAGAGCCTTACATATCGGCTCTATCAAATCTAAATCTTCAAATGTCATTCTAAAATAGGGTGAGCCATCACGGCTCGTTATGTAAATAATGCGGGCAAAGGTAGTAAAACTTTATGATATAAACTATCTTTGCGCTTTTTATGCCCGTAAAGCGATATGAAAGAATTATTACTACTACTGAAGAAGTTCTTCGGATATACCTCCTTCCGTCCCTTGCAGGCGGACATCATACAGCGTATCTTACAGAAAGAGGACTCGTTGGTGCTGATGCCCACGGGTGGAGGCAAGTCGATCTGTTTCCAGCTACCGGCTATCTATCTGCCGGGTACGGCTTTGGTGGTGTCCCCCTTGATCGCCTTGATGAAGGATCAAGTAGAGGGGTTGATCGCCAACGGCATCCCGGCGGCGGCGTTGAACAGCATGATGCCGGAAGAGGAGCAACAGCAGGTGAAGCAACTTTGCGTGCAGGGCAAGATCAAATTATTGTATATCTCCCCGGAACGGATCAAGATGGAGGCGGACTGGTTCCTGCCCCGGCTGGACATCTCGCTCATCGCTATCGACGAGGCGCATTGCGTATCGCATTGGGGGCATGACTTCCGTCCGGAATACACGCAACTGGCGATATTGAAGGAACGTTTCCCGAAAGTCCCGGTCGTGGCCCTGACCGCTACCGCCGATAAAATCACCCGGAAGGATATCCTAGAGCAGTTACGGCTTCGTACGCCCCAAACGTTCATATCATCGTTCGACCGCCCGAACATCTCCCTCACGGTACGCCGAGGGCTTAACAAGAAAGAGAAGATCGCCGCCATCGTCCATTTCATCCGGGGGCACCGGGAGCAGAGCGGTATCATCTATTGCATGCGCCGCAACGATACGACCGAGCTGGCCGATGAGTTGGCGATGTATAATATCAAGGCGATCGCCTACCACGCCGGCCTCCTGCCCGCCCAACGGGAACAGGCCCAGAACGACTTCATCAACGACCGGGTGGACGTGGTGTGTGCCACGGTAGCTTTCGGGATGGGTATCGACAAGAGCAATGTCCGCTGGGTCGTGCATTACAGCATGCCGGGGAGTATCGA
>OMFQ01000878.1_pt1 | contig 14112 bp, 13 predicted proteins | sample 1645671 | NCBI WGS metagenome assembly OMFQ01 (sample SAMEA103958119, study PRJEB25191) | human gut metagenome | biome: human-associated habitat [ENVO:00009003]; feature: intestine environment [ENVO:2100002]; material: feces | place: Germany | collected 2013/2015
GAGCGTCTGCCTTACAAGCAGAGGGTCGGGGGTTCGAATCCCTCAGCTCCCACAATTGAAAATCAACGACTTACAGCAATGTAGGTCGTTTTTCTTTTGTGTGCCTCCGTGGTCGGTTTACACGTTTTTTGCCCGTTTGTGTTAACCAATGTGTCAACCAAAATGACGCATGAAAGCAAACATCGAGGTCATTTGTTACAAGTACAAACCTCTCAAAGACGGAACGCTTCCTTTAATGCTCCGAGTTACGAAAGACCGCAAACGCAAATATGTTTCGCTCGGCCTTTCCCTGCACGAAAAGTTTTGGGATTTCGAGAAAGGCAAGCCCAAACGGAATTGTCCCAACAAGGAACAAATCGAACGGCTGATAGCTGCAAAAACGGCGGAATACAACGATTTGATTCTCGAAATGACCTCCCAGCAACGCGAATACACGGTGGAAACGCTCGTGTCTCATTTTCATAACCAAGTCCGTTGCGCTACGGTGGTCGAATTGTACGATAAACTGATTGACGACATGAAACGCGGCGGTAAACTTGGCAATGCAGGCGTTTACAAATACTCCCGTACATCGTTGCTGAAATTCACGGGACAGCGGTTGCAAATCCCGTTCAGCGATATTGACGCCGTGTGGTTGCGTCGTTACGAGAATTGGTTACGGACGAGCGGTTGCGGTGATACGACCATCAGCCAACTCTTTCGAACGTTGCGTAGCGTGTTTAACAAGGCGGTAGAATTGCAGTTGGTGAAACGGGATTATTACCCGTTCGATGCCTATAAAGTCAGCAAATTCGATACGCGAACGAAGAAACGGGCCATCACGAAAGAGGACGTGCGCAAGGTTATTGCACTCGATTTGTCGCAAGGCTATCCCTCCGAACGATTAGCACGGGATATTTTCGTGTTCAGCTATTTCGGAGCAGGGATTAACTTTGCAGACGTCGCCCTGCTGAAATATGGGAATGTACGGGACGGACGGGTGCAATACGTTCGGAAGAAAACGGGCAAGCCTATCAATTTTCTGCTGACGGAAGAAATGCGGAATATCATTGCCAAATACCAGCAACAAGGACAGACGGATGAAGATTATATTTTTCCGATACTCGACCGCCGTGTGCATAGGACGGAACAGCAGAGATATGACCGAACGCATAAGGTGCTGACGAACACGAATCGTTGGTTACGCAAAATCGGGCAGCGGGTTGGCATCGAACATCTGACTACCTATGTTGCTCGGCATACGTTTGCGACCGTGCTGAAAAGGTCAGGAGTGAACATTGCCATCATTTCCGAATCGCTCGGTCATTCCGATTTGTCCACCACACAGATTTATTTGGATTCTTTCGAAAACAGCCAAATCGACGCGGCTATGCAACACTTGTTATAGGAGTTTGGAGGTCGGCGGCCAATACGGTAACCGACCTCCTCTTTCCTATTATTAGTATATGGTGACATCATCGACCGAGGTATTCGACAAGATTATCCACAATTAACTGCTCACGTGTTACCAACCCTTTGGGAGGATTCATAATAAGTTTAGCCTGTTCGTCTGTTAATTGCTCGATCCTTTCCTCTATTTGAGCGTAAAATGCCGTGGGGTCTTTCGCTTCACGGCCCTGATCAATAATATATCCTATCAAGTATTTTTTTGCCAAGAAAGTTTCACTGAATTTCTCTTGTGCCACCCGATACCAATTGATGCTCCGTTGATACCATGCGGTATTCTCAAATGCTTTGGGTAATTTTTTCTCTTTTATGGCGTTTACGAAATCACGAGGTTTCAGTGTGTTCTTCCCAAGACACCACTGCGAGATAGTCGAGAGCGGATAATTCTTACGCCGTAATTCCAGCGCAAATTCGAATACCTCATTCTCTTTTATTTCAAGTGCCATGCAGGGTGCGGCCATATAATCCGTGCCTTTCCATGCGGTGGTACATATATTCATTTCTGCAATTAACGCCACGATGGACATCTCTACATTCAACGGCTCGGCAATTACGAGGTTGTCCAAGTTCATCCCCAGTTTTAAGCAGGCCATCAAACGATGCTGACCGTCCAGCACGGCAAAATAATTTTCGGTCTGTTCGTCTGGAATATCATTTCCATCCAGATCGACCAAGTGCCCTCCCGAAAGGTAGACATCCTCTCCCTTAACTACTGTGATAGGCGACAACTGCCCATATTCTCGGATGGATTTTACTTTGGCAGCAACAGCCTTTGCATTGATCTGACGGTTGCCTTTAACAAAGGCGAAATTACGATTGAGTTCTACAGAAGAAATAACTAACTGCTTCATATTAATCGGTGTGGGTTTACCTCCACCCACGAGGTCAAAATGGTTATTTATATAAGTATTTGGTATTAGTTATGTTTGTTTCTCGGCGTAGGGTCTGACTGGTGAGCTCTTGCCAGCTCGTCGGACGGTCGGATGGTGGCATTGGCAAACTCCCATCACCGTTCCATCGTTCGATTCGACCCTCGGCCTTTCGGTTCGGATATTCCCTCCCAACCGAGAAGAGGGGTGTATGTCAAGGAGCGTTCGTTTGCGTTTCTGTTTGTAATACCATCGAATATCATGCATAACTCATTGTGTCACAAATTATTGTCGGATAGCAGAAAAGTGTATTATTTCTGTTACCCCTTAATTTACAGCATAAAAAAGGACGGCTTATTGCCGTCCCATTCCATCTAAATTAAGAGATTATCAATATAAACCACTCCCTATGGTATGCCATTCTTCGTCCTTGTATCGTTGCCAGATAGCTTTTATATTTTCGTCATTATCAAGATATTTCTTATTCTCCGTATAGCCGAACATATAGACGATGCGAGAGATTAAGAGCATAAGATTATATGAAACTTGGGTAGGATTTGTACTGCGTTTATCCTCGGCCTTGAATTGCTCCAGAAATGGTAGCAGACACGCAACAACAAAGGTAATTTTGTAGCAATCTTTCAAATTGATCGAGAAATCGCCCAAACCAAACTCCACATTGCGTGACAGATTGGCAAAGAGTGTGGCAGAATTTTCTGCCAAAATAGCCCCCAACATCAGTATTGCCTCTTGTGATTCGATGGTTACACCGTGTTCACGCCCCCGCCAGATACGAATTTTGGCATCAGGATTGGCATGGAGATACTTGGCGAACGCTCGGAACTGGTCGAAAGCAGGTGCAGGAATCGCCATTACGTTCTCGGTTTTCTTCTGTGTAAGGTAATAAACAAAGAGCAATGCCACCCAGAATTTTTCGATGTTGATGCCCAATGCCTGTAACGAACGAATTACTGACGTGTTCTCCAAGAACTGCTTTTTGGTAAAAGGGAATTTCGACATATCCAGTTGTCCGTCCCTATGCGGTACGATAAAATCAATTGTGCAAGCGGTATCGACTTGGTATTCCTTTCCGTCCTCCTCGATTTCGTATGCAGGGAACATTCGGTTCCCGATGCTATGCACATATTCGTAAATCTCCATAATGCAGATAGTTTAAGGTTATTTTCAAAGGTAGCGAATTTTCTTGCAAAATTTCTTGAAAATATTATGTTAAATATTTGGATTTAGATAAAATGCTTTATACCTTTGCATATCATTTCACAGACAAGGGTAATTCTTGTTTCTTCCATAGAAAATATGTTATAGGACGGATAAGAATGGCATTATATGCTGTCCTTGTCTTTGGTTGATAGTCGCATATTTTTTGTGTCGGAAATGAAATTCCCTTATAAAAAGATATTTCACACACAGAAAAAATGCGGTGAAATCCTTTACCACATTTTTTGAGTGTGAAATGAAGATTTCCTATAAAGAATGTATTTCAGAATCAGAAAATGTGGAAGATTCCAATTAAAGAGATAGTAGGTTTTTGAATGATGGAATAGACAGTTGCTCAAATCTGTCCTATGCAAACTGCTCAAAAGTGTCCTATATATACATTACCTACTTATACACTACCTATTAAAGTCGTACCGACCATGTACTACCATATCAAAGACCGCAGGTGATTCGATAACCGCAAACAGGCCAAAGAGCATTACGGCGTGGCCTGCTTCCGTAAACTGCTACACTTAAAAGAAATCATATTTACGAACAATCAAAATTCCATTGCTAACGATGAATTATACAGTAATCCCCAAATCAATCGTGAACTTTCAGACGGGCAACAGTAAGCCTACTGATATTTACGTGTGAGCAACCATTAAATATTGCTCCAATCACAAGACGAACATATCCCATATAACAGAAGAAAAACTATCCCTGCTTACAGGCTTGGATGAACGAACCATCCGCCGTGTTATTAAACGCTTAAAGGATGCAGGTTGTCTGACCGTGCAGACCATCATTAAAGAAGATGCAGACAGAGGATTTATAAAGCGAAATTCCTACTATATAAAGCCAGAAAAGAGCAACTATTTCTTCCTCGATAACAGTTACTTTAAGAGGAACTATCCCGCCAAGATTGCAGGCTTTCTGCTCTTATTAAAGGCAATCTGCCTTAATAATACGGATACCATTCAATGAAGTATATCCCAAATTGCAAAGAGTATCGGTTTATCGAGAAATACGATAACAGCCCTTATTAAAGAGTGTCAGCAATTAGGGCTTATAAAGCCTATTTCTAACGGCTACGAACTGACAGCAGGCTGTTTTATCAATTCCTCGGTTAAAAAGACCAATGCAGGGATTTATAAAGAGATATGCGAGTTCTGCAAGATGAAAGGTGTTGCTGCTCCCAAGTGGGATAAACGGGCGATGTCCGTACTGCTTACCAAGTATAATGCAATAGGCTTATCGAGAACAGAGCCAATAAGCATTACCTACCAACTCGATAAACGATGCAAGAACCTGCCTGATAAGGTATCGTTGCCCTACTTTATAACGGCTCTCGATATGCAGGAGCGGTATCGGGAGATATTGGAACGAAATAAACAGAACGAGCAGAACAAAGAGATTTTCAGCGGTTTCGCATTTTTAGATCATATATGCTAATGAGTTATTCTTCATATGGTATTATCATTTTTCTAAAGAATAATTTAACGATAAAGGGGGAATACCTTATTCCATTTTCATAATAATTTTCTGTTCCAATATCTAATTTTAATTCGACATTATTTGAAGCACAGATTTGATGTAATAAGTACAAACCAAGACCTCTTCCCTCAATATCTTGCTCAATCGCTATTTTCCCTCTCTGCCCTCTGTTAAATAATAACTTTTTTTCCTCGTCAGATGGCCTTAATCCAAAATTGTTGAATTTCAGTTGCAAACTATCCTCCTTTTCATTAAATGTGATTATTATATCTTTCCCCTTTGGTGAATATTTTATGGCATTATCCAAAATGATGAAAAAAGCTATTTCAATCAGATTATTAGCATTAAAGGAATTGTGAGATTGGCCCTCCAATTTGACATTCAAATTCTTTTTTTGGATGTCACCTCGTAAACATTTATAGACTTTTTCAATTTTTTTATATATAGCTATGGGCTTTTTTCCTGCATCCAAATTCAATTCTGGATTAACCTCCAAATCATAAGTATCTAATCTGATGGTCATTAAATTAGAAATAGAGTATACGTCTAAATTTAGTGACTCGATATAATCTGTCCGATTTCTTATGTTGGAAAGAGCAGCTGTTAATTTTGATGTAACACCTTTCAACTGGGTATTCAACTTTCTTATTTCATGAATTGTATTTTCCAACAATTCTTTTTTCTCTTTTAGTTTTTCTGTTTCAATTGTATTGTTTACAGATAAATCAAAAGCATTTTTATTTTCTGAAATTATGGATGTAAAACTATCTTTATATCTTTGATAGTCTAATGTGGAAATACGCGGATAGAATTCCGATGTTTTTAAATGTTTACGTATAGAATTTCTGTCGGATATTTTCTCCACATTTAGGCAAGTGAAAATTATATTCTTCCCTGCCCAATCTAATACCTCAACTCCAAAACCATATGGACATTGATATATACCCGTTTTTTTCAAACTTTGATAAAAGCGTTTACACTTAGGGTTGTTTTTATTTGTACAACAAAATTTAGGTGTATCGAAAAGTATGCCTGACATTATGTCCCCACCAGCAGTTATTCGATAGGAAAAAGGAAATAAATTCATGCAATGATACTAAATATAACGTTAGCAACTAAAGATTGTATTATTGACCGCACATCAGAACTGACTTTTAAGGTTTTTTCTGAAGGAAATTCTCTGAAATTACCACCTTTGTTGATAAGTATATCAACATAATCATTTTCCAGCTTAGCAATCATTAAAGTGGGAACCTCCTCTTTAATAAGGGTATTTCTAATAGTTTCCCATATAATACGAGGATCAACAGATTTTTTAATTAGTAGATCTATTTCGGTACACCAATCATCAATCTCAATATCTTTTTTGATAATATGAACACCTTCAAGATAGCTATTTAGTGAAATATCATAAGTTGAACCTGTATAAGCTGCAAAGATTTTATAGGGATAACGTTTCTTCAATTCTCTGATTAAATAAGCCCCTTCAGATGGAGAATTAAATGCCTTTCCAACCCCTTTTATATCACAAATAATAACACCAAATTCGCCTAATGTCTGGAGGTCAGGTACATCTTCATAGTGGGTTATATGGAATCCACTGCGAATTAATTCATCATAATAAACAAATTTTTCATCGTCAATAAAAACGATCTTAACCTTATCTCTAAAATCTTGATTCAATTTTCGAGAAGGTAGATTTAAATCCCGAATTGTGTATACCTGTCCAAAAGTAAATATGTGTCCTTTCATCTTATGCATTTTTACAAAAGTAGCCATAATTTTAGAAATATGTTAATGTTTGTTTGAATTTAGTTATATGCCTTCCACGAACAGAGTAACAGATCAAAGCCCCCTCCCCTTATCTAATGTGAAATCAATAAAAAAGCCATGAAAACATTGGACAAAAAGGCGGCAGAAATCTTACGAGGATTATTGGCCCTACAAACCACAAAGATTGACAACACAGGCGGAGTGTATATGCCTGTTCATATCGAAATCATTGACCGAACAGACAAGTACAACCACATTTCGCTGGCTCATTATGGACGGCAGAACGGAGATGTCATGCGTGACCCTGAAATGATTATCGCCCTGCACAAAGAAAGCCAACAATTCGTTCCCTACTATTACCGTAACGATTATATGGGTATGGAGCAGTACAGCGTTAGATGGACAGACGAGGGCATTTTGCTGAACCGTCGTTTACAGGCAGACCACACGACATTCGCTAATCAATGGCTCCGTAATATCGCCACACAACAGCACCTATTATGACTGCACGGCGATTAGTGGAGAACTGCGTACTGACGAATCAAACCGCAGTTGTGGATGAAATGCTGAACAAGCACCTGCTACCAGAAGAATATATCTATCCCTTTGTGGGTGATGTGATGGAATGGTGGTTGGTTGACAGCTGGCTGGCAGAACGTCTGAAGCGAGAGGGAGAGGTTATCATTGAGGAATACGGTTGCTGTTGGTGGGGTAGGTTAGCGAGCGGACAGTCTATCTGCATGGATAGCGTGATACAGAAGATTGCAGGAGAGTGAAACACGGCCTGCATATCGACATAGCAAATTTGTAAATTACAGAGATTAGGGGCTTTGCAAATTCGAGGAGATTTTGTAACCTCTAATTTCTGTTTTTATGTTGGCGTAAAGTCGATTATTGTAACCACGAACTATCTGCCACTCATAATTACAGGGTTTATGCAGGTGTAACAACAAAATCTTCTACTCCAATTTACAGATAACAAAGTTTTGAATCCATAAGCCGTGCTATTGGAAAGATGCTTTGTTTTAGAGAACTTTGCAACTACAATACCCCAAGAGTGTTGCGTATTGAGAAACATTTTCTAACTTTGTGGCATCGTCCTAATGGGCGGTAACATATTAGTTTAGTGAAAGTGTTTCGCTAATCCTTATCACGAAATCTGACAGTTTCTACAAAGACGAGGATAACGACAACGCTCATCACCGCATATAGGCATATATCATGCGATATATACTATTCGGTGTGGGGTATTGTTTCTTATTCGTCTTTGGGTTTTGTCAGAACCTCGTGATAGATAACGAACAACTCCACACTTTCTTTTTTGTATTAATCCACCGCATAGGAGTTGTACGGTAAAACGTGCGTCACTTGTTTTACTTAAATAATCTCATTATGAAAAAATTATTGACCTTTGCCGCATTACTTGCGGTGGTTGCGTTCACATCGTGTAAATACGATGACGACGACATTTGGAACAGCGTTCACGGATTGGAAAACCGTGTTGCAAAATTAGAGGAACTCTGCAAACAGATGAACACGAATATTTCATCGTTGCAGACCATCGTAACCGCATTGCAGAATAACGACTATGTTACAGGCATCACACCCGTTATGCAAGGCGGGAAAGAGGTCGGCTACACTATTACGTTTAGCAAAAGTAATCCCATTACTATCTATCACGGGAAAGACGGACAAAACGGTGAAGATGGAACAGATGGTAAAGATGGCGTAACACCCACTATCGGTGTAAAGCAGGATACGGATGGTATCTACTATTGGACACTCGATGGCGACTGGCTGACTGACAAGCACGGCGACAAGATTAAGGCCGAGGGCAAGGACGGTGCAGACGGTTCGGATGGAGAAGACGGGAGCGATGGTACAGACGGTACAAATGGTAAAGATGGCATTACACCCCAATTCAAAATAGAGAATGATTATTGGTTTATTTCCTACGACAATGGCAATACTTGGACGCAGTTAGGTAAAGCGACTGGCGAGAATGGCAAAGATGGAGAAGATGGTGTTGGTGGGGATTCCATGTTTACAGGTATAGACTATAAAACCAGCACCGACTATGTAATTTTTACATTGGCTGATGGCACGCAAATCAAACTGCCTACATGGTCTGCTTTTGAAGCCTTACAGCGTCTTTGCAACGAAACGAATACCAACCTTTCAGCCTTACAGACGATTGTAACAGCACTCCAAAACAACGATTATATCACGAGTGTAGACCCGCTGACCGAGGACGGCAAGGTGGTAGGCTATACAATTAAGTTTGCCAAGAGCAACCCGATTGTGATTTACAACGGCAAAGACGGTACGGATGGTGTCGATGGAAATACTCCTATTATCGGTGTGAAGAAAGACACGGACGACATCTATTATTGGACGCTGGATGGAGAGTTTATCGTTGTGGATGGACAGAAGATAAAAGCACAAGGGACAGACGGTAATAATGGCGTGGATGGTTCAGACGGAGTTACGCCAAAACTCGAAATTCGAGAGAGCTATTGGTGGATTTCCTATGACAACGGAACGAATTGGACGCAATTAGGAAAGGCTACGGGTGAAAATGGAGCAGATGGGAAAGATGGCGATAGCATCAAAATTACACAGGACGAGAACAATGTCTATTTCGAACTGGTAGACGGAACTATAATCACCATTTCAAAGACGGGAAGTCAAAGTTCCAACATCATTATATTTGCAGACAAAGACGTAAAAAAGCGGTGTGTCGGATTGTGGGATACAAACGGAGATGGTGAATTATCGCATGAGGAAGTGGCTGCCGTAACCACGATTGGAACTGTTTTCCAAAATAATACAGACATTGAATTCTTCAATGAATTAAAATATTTTAGTGGATTGACGGCTCTTGAAGCCAATGCATTTAATGGTTGTTCTAATTTATGCAACATTGCCATTCCAGCTAATGTTGCGACAATTGATGTGTCGTCATTCAAAGGTTGCTCCCAACTAATGCAAGTTACATTCGATAAAAATTCGTGCATTACTATATTTGAAGGAAGTTATAATGAAAACGGGGGTTCTTATAATGGCGTATTTGCAGATTGTAGAGCTCTCAAAACCATACGAATTCCAGCGAGTGTTACGGAAATAAAGGCGTGTGCATTTCAAAATTGTACAAGTCTATCAAGTGTAACATTTGAGGATGATTCAAATCTCCAAACAATTGGAGGGGGATATACATGTTATAGAGGTAACTATGATAGTTATGATTTTGGTATTTTTGGTGCTTTTGCGGGCTGCACATCATTGACATCAATAGAAATTCCCAATAGTGTAAAAGAAATAGGGGTATGCGCATTTCAAGGATGCTCTCAATTACAATCCGTTACTTTTCAAAAAGGATCATTAATCACGACATTAAGTGGAGGATACATTTCCAAAGGGTATGGAACTTCTATTGAAAATGCGTCAAATATGATTTTTGGTGTTTTTGCTAAATGTTCTACATTATCATCAATAGAAATACCTGCAAATGTTGAAACTATCGATGCTTGTGTATTTCAAGATTGCATAAATCTTTCAGTTGTTACTTTTGAACAAGGTTCGAAATTAAAAGAATTTGGAGATGGGTATGCGAAAACGGGATATCGTCCCTTTGTAACAGGAGCTTTCGCAAATTGTACAGCCTTAAAATCGATTCAAATTCCTGCTAATGTAGAGAAGATTGGCGTTGGCACATTTAAGAATTGCTCACAACTATCATCTGTAACTTTTGAACCCGATTCTAAATTAAAAACAATAGGTGGGTATTGTGATGGGAATTGGTCATCAGAAGTTGGCACTAAACATTATGGGGCATTTGCCGATTGCGAGGCCTTGACAAATATTGAATTGCCAGCAAGTCTAACCGCCATAAATAGCGTTGCATTTAGCAATTGCCGCAAATTGATAGATGTGTATTGTACTGCTTTAACTCCGCCAACTATTAAGACAGGGAGCTCAGGAACATTTACTAATATTTCATCTGCTGCAAGATTTTATGTTCCATTAGAATCGGTAGATGCTTACAAAGCCGCAACTGGCTGGGAAAAATATGCAAATCAAATTGTTGGATATAATTTTACTGAATAATGTCCTTGTAAAGATTGTGAACGATAAAAGATAAAATTATAAACACCTCTTGATTTAATCGAGAGGTGTTTTGTGTATATTTTATTGCATATTTCATAGATTTTAGCTATATTTACGTCATAATCAAAGATTTAATAACACTATAAATTTTAGCTAAAATGAAAAGAAAAACACCAAGTATTGATTGAAAAACGGGCACAGAGACTATCGACGATATTCAAATATCGTATACCGCCAAAGGGGTATCTTATGATAATGACCATGGCGTTTGTCTGTTTGTAGGACGTAGAACTGATGACCCTACACCGCGAGAGTTTCACTATATCTTTGAACTCGACATCGACCCTACGAAAGATATGACCATCTGTTTTCAGAAACGAGGTCGTTATATGGCAGGATTCTCCTATCTGCTAAATCCAAAAGCCGTAGAGGATGGTTATCTCGCCATTGTATTGCCAAACATGGTAGATATTCCCAAGTCCAACTGTATGCTCAATCTCTTTGAAGCCCATATAAAGAGCGATACGGTCATATTCAGCTATACGGCAATAGACGGTACACAGAAAGATTTCAAATTTCCACTCACGGGTTTCAACGAGAAATATTTAGAGCAGTTCATATAGATACAAAAGCAACAAACACTCTCTTAAAAGGAGAGAGCAGGGGAAAATTTTCTCGCGCGTTTTTCTCAACAGATACGAGGACAGACTTTGCAAAGGGGTCTTAAATATACCCCTATTGCAATGTTTGTCCTCTTTCATTCAAATATAAGATTGTCAATTAATTCACTATTGTTTAACCAGCATTGGCTTTATGTAAATGTGTCAACCAATGTGTCAACCGAACGAACCGCCAGCGAAAAAAGATTTCCCAAAATGAAGCGAGGACTTGCAGGAATGATTTATTTATCATACATTTGCACTCGCAATTCAGCAAAAGGGGAGCTTAGCTCAGCTGGTTCAGAGCGTCTGCCTTACAAGCAGAGGGTCGGGGGTTCGAATCCCTCAGCTCCCACAACTGAAAATCAGCCACTTACAGTAATGCAAGTGGTTTTTTTGTGCCGGGAGCATAGCTCAGTTGGTTTAGAGCGCCTGCTCGACAAGCAGGAGGTCTGCGGTTCAAATCCGCATGTTCCCACTAATGAAAATCAAGCAGTTACAGCAATGTAGCTGCTTTTTTCATATGTGCTGTTTTCGTGGTTTACTGCTGTTTTTAGCTTTCGAGTTAAACCGGGAGTTAAACCAGAAAACCACATGGCAGCAGGTATTAGCATCTTGTGTTACAAATCAAAAATGCTTGCAAACGGAGCGCATCCGCTGATGATTCGTGTCTGTAAAGACGGACGGAAGGAATTATGTCTTTGTGCGGCGTCTTCGGTTTCGGATCTGTTCCTGAACATGCGGTACAGGAACCCTGCTGTTTTCGCGGCGCACTTCATATACGGCGCACCGAATGCGGAACGGTCTGGGCGGCCGGTGCTTCGGTGTGCCGGCTCGCTTCATCCATGTTTTCCGCGGGGTTTCATAGTATGCCTGACGGAAACGGGCCGCCCCGCAAAAAGGGCAGCCCGCTCGATGTATACGGCCGGGAGGGTCAATAACCCTCGGCCTCGGTGAAATCGTTGCTTTCGTTGAAGCGCGTCTGTGTGTAGACATGGTTGAAACTGTCGGTCGCACGAACCACGATGCCGGTCGCTTCGGGATTTTTCAGCTTGCACTGGTATTGGTGGTAGCAGGGGCTGGTGCCGCTTTCCACCGGATGTTTCTCGACCCCGATGTGGTAGCCGCGGATCCAGCGGTCGCCGTAGCTCTGCGACATCTCCGTCATAACGCTCCACGTCTTGCCGCCGTCTTCGGACAGTTCGACTTTCCAGGTCGTGCCGTCCATCCCGGACGTGAAGACGTTGGCTACGACTACGTCCGCCCCGACATCGTATTTGTAGGTCGCATAGGGGCCTGCGAACTCGGCGTTGCCGCGATAGAGCCGGATCTGGTAATCGTCGGCGCGCTGCGAGGCCTTGAAATAGGTGTCGATGATTTCGGTGCCGTCGATCTCGTAGACCATGAAGCCGTTGGGCGTGCCGTCGCCGCCGCATGTCGAACGCCAGAAATAACCGCACGTGCCGCCGTGGATGCGTTCGAAGAGTTTGTGCGAGCGCATGTGGTAAGGCTGGAAATAGTGCGTATGGGCGCACATCAGGGTGGGGTTCTTATACCTGGAGATCATGTCGAGCACCTTTTTGCGGTTGAGGTAGCCCGTGTTGTCGCGCAGCGGGATGTGGTAGTAGAGGATCACCATTTTATCCGTCGGGACGAAGCCGAGGTCTTTCTCCAGCCATGCCACCTGCTCGTCGGTGAAGCCGCCCGTGTAGTCCGTGCCGGTGAAGATGATGTTGTCCATCGCTATGAAATGCACGTCGCCGCGGTTGAACGAGTACCAGCGCGGCCCGAGCACGTCGCGGTAGGTGTCACCTGTATAGTCCACCGAACTCTTGTCGTGGTTGCCGATCGTGGTGAAGAACGGGACGCCCGTTTCACCGAAGGCGCGTTTCATCGAGGTGAAGGTCTGGGCGTCGCCCTTGCCCAGGATGTCGCCAAGGGCGATGCCGACCATCGGGATCGAGTACTTGGCGGCGATCTTCTTCACGTCGGGTACCGTTTCCGTGCGGAACCGATGTATATGGTCGTTGTTGTCGGGCTGCGGGTCGCCCAGCCCGAAGAGCAGGAACCGCTTGTCGCTTTGGGCGAGCTTGCTAAGCGTGAAGTCTGCCCGGTAGGGTTTCGAACTGCTGCCGGTGACGGAGTTGGCCGCCTGGTAGGCACCCTGGTAGGAGCCGAAGTTCGCCTGTGCCGGGATCTCGTACCCCGAAGGCACGGAGATGAATACGTGCTTGGCGTTGGGGTCGCGCACGATCTGGTAGACGCCCTTCTTATCGCTCGCCACGACGCTGTACCCGTCGCTTACGACGACCCCTTCGAGGGGGTTGCCCTCCTTGTCGCTTACCAGCCCGTAGAGGGTGATGCCCTTGTCGGGCGTGATCTCCGTTTTGCCCCCGTCGTCATCGCCGCCGGGTTTGGGCAGTTCGGTGATCATTTTGTCGTCTCCGCCGCAAGCCATCATTGCCGCAGCTACCAGTGCTGCGGCCGGGAGGCGGAGTTTCCGGCGGAACCATGTGAAGATTGAATCGTTTTTCATAGTTTGT
>OMFQ01000907.1_pt1 | contig 13682 bp, 10 predicted proteins | sample 1645671 | NCBI WGS metagenome assembly OMFQ01 (sample SAMEA103958119, study PRJEB25191) | human gut metagenome | biome: human-associated habitat [ENVO:00009003]; feature: intestine environment [ENVO:2100002]; material: feces | place: Germany | collected 2013/2015
ATTGTTTATTATTGGGTAAGGGCAAGTCCAGAGCCTCAATGCAGTAATATTCAATAGTTCCCACGCTTCTTGCATGTAGTAGCCAACTATAGGGAACAGGTTGGCATAAATACAGGTATATAAGAAACAGACAGTCTATTTTACTACTCAACAGTTCTTTATCAAAGAAGTGTGCAACTCTATGTTGTGTTCCTCACACTTGTATCTCAATTATTAACGCTCTCTATTAGGAACGTAGAAGCACAAACAGATTATTACAATGAAGATATTCAGATTAATTGGTATGCTTCTCATAGGAAGTAGTACTCTATTCTCTTGTAGTAATAATGAGGATGAACTACCACCTAAAGAACAGGAGCAGACTAACCAAGAAACCTACACTATCTCATTCAATTTGGGCGGAGAATTTATCTCCACTTCTGAAACTCCTTTAAGCAGAACAGAAGTTGCACCAAAGAAGATATATGGGATTAATGTGTACTATAAGAAGGACGGAGATACGAATTATCAGAATTATGCTTATGGATTGTTTGATAATATTAAAGATATGACTATCTCTTTAATTGGTGGATATAAATATAAGTTTGAATGTTCTATGGTACAAAATGATGCTGATACATTATATCATGATGATAATATGTATTATGCACCATTTTATAAATACAAGAGTAACTATATTTATAGAGGTATTACCTTAGAGAATAAATTTAATATTTCTACAACAAATACCGTTATTATCCAAGGATTAAAGAGTGGAATTACAAGTATTGCAGGTAAAGAAGATGAGCATAGTGATGATGTCTCCTTTTATCCTAAGACCGGTAGGTTCTATGGTGAATTAACAGACTATATACCAACCAAAGAAGGAGTTGCCAATATAGATTTAAAACGTACAGCCTTTGGACTTAAATTTATAGTAACTCCACCTGTAGACGGAACATTGTCTGTTAGTTATATTTGGATAAATAACGGTGGTTCTATAAATCCCAATATTAAAGTATCAGCAGACGATAATATATTGGAATCTTCTTCTATGTACACTTTCTCTCAAGTTTATGAATGTTGGCAAGCAGAGAACTACACTAAAGACCTCACCATACAGTTAAAATGGGAACGAGCTAATGGAGCAACTCAAACATTTGAGAAGGTAATTACTGTAAAACGCAATGTAATGACTACTATTAATGTGAATGTGAATGGTAGTACTACAGATTCTTCTTTAGGAGTTAAAGAGGATGATACTCCAATGGGAAACGAGAATGTTGATATGAATTTCAATGGTGGTAATTTAGACGATAATGAAGTGAACCCTAATGTATAATTTATTAATTAACTAAAACAATTTAAAGATGAAGACATTAAGATTTATTGGTATGGCTATAGTAGCCATTATTATGAGTGTGAATTTCGTTGCTTGTAGCGATGACGATGATGACAACCCCATTGTTGGTACATGGCGAAGTGAAGTGGATAACTATGGTTATAGTGATTCATATACATTCAATGCAGACGGAAGTGGTATATGGCAAGAGTTTAAAGATAACAAACAAACTGATTCTGAATCATTTAAATATTCTGTAGACGGTGATAAGATTACATTTACATGGACAGATGAGGTATATACATCTACCTTCTCTATTTCTGGCAATCGTTTAACGATTAAAGATAATGAAGATTCTGAAACTTATACCAAGCAGTAAATAATAAAATCCAACGATATATGAGGACTTTACGATTAATAGGTTCAGTAATCATGGTTATAATGATGAGTCTGAATTTTATTGCTTGTAGTGATGACGATGAAAACGATAACAGACCTCTTGCGGAGAAGCTTATAGGGCACTGGGTACTTACTTATGAGGAAGGGTTTGAGAAGGACTTTGAACACCCTGAATATGATGAAGCATGGAGCCATGCGCCTAAAGATGAATGTGAATATTTCGGTAACTTCACCTTTAGGGAAGACGGTACTTATAGTGAATATGATTTGGACGGTACAAGTAACCCGCAGAGTATTGAGAAATGGGAAGTGAATGGTGATGTTATAACTCTTATTGAAGATGAATATGAACAGTATGATTTAAAGGTTCTTGAAATCAGTTCCAATAAGCTAGTACTTGAATTTCATGATAAAGATGAAGCATCTGAACACTATGCTAAAATGACCTATAAGAGAGGTTGACCTCTTAGTCCAACAAATAAAGGCAGCATTTGAAGTAACATTCACTTGCTGCCTTATTAATTACCTCCTTCTCTTCTTAACTAATTTATGCTTATCCTTCTTAGCTGAATTTGAGAATAGCTGTTCTAACATTTCCCTTGTAATAGGTAAGTATGTTACTTCTGTGAGTTTGGTTTCTTTAATCTCTTGTGGTAAATAATGAATTGTGTTATTCCTCTTTGGTGTTACTTGCATATTTTTGTAGAAATAAATAGGTTGGTAATTGATTTATCTACAGCAAAGGTACTGATAAGAATCTGTCCAATCTAATGTAAAAGATACATTCTGGATTATTGAGGTATGTGTTTGTATTGGAAGAAAATGTCAAGGTGGTAGATAGCGACAAAATGGAATTATTGCTTCTATAAGCAGAATAATGGAATAAACTAAAGGAAGTCCCGAAGCTAAGAATTATGCAGAGAACTTTGCCGAGTATTATAAAGATATACAAGGCAAATAAGTGATTAAAAATTAAAAGTCAGTTATCGAGATGATAGTTGGCTTTTTATTTAAATATAAGTTGTTAAATAGAACATATAGATTAAAATATCATAGGGAAATGCGTTTTATTTCAGAATTAAGAGTTATATTTGTAATGTTCTTATGAGGCATACAAAGCACAAGAATGAATCACCATTTTGCTAAATGGCTAATAATTAGATACAGTAATAAAAGCCCCATTTTTTTTTGCTCTTATTTTCTTTCCTGCCGGCTTATTTGTATCTTTGAACCCTATATAAAAAGAGTATTTCAAATCGTAAAATCGTAAATTATGTTTTCCGGAATTGTAGAAGAATATGCTACCTTGGTAGCACTGGTGAAAGACCAGGAGAATATACACTTTACATTTAAGTGTTCGTTTGTGAATGAGTTGAAAATCGACCAAAGTATTTCTCACAATGGTGTATGCCTGACGGTAGTGACTCTGACGGATGATACGTATACGGTGACTGCCATGAAAGAAACGTTGGAGCGTTCTAACCTCGGTTTGTTGAAAGTGGGGGATAAGGTGAACGTTGAACGTAGCATGATGATGAACGGTCGGCTGGATGGACATATCGTTCAGGGACATGTGGATCAGACTGCTACTTGTATCGATATTAAGGATGCGGAAGGCAGTTGGTATTTTACATTCCGATATGCGTTTGACAAGGAGATGGCGAAACGCGGATATATCACCGTGGATAAAGGTTCGGTGACTGTGAACGGTGTTAGCCTGACAGTATGTAATCCGACGGATGATACTTTCCAGGTGGCTATCATTCCTTATACATACGAGCATACGAACTTCCATACGTTTGAGATTGGCAGTGTGGTAAATATCGAATTCGATATTATCGGCAAGTATATCAGCCGGATGATTCAATATAAATAAGAAAATATAAATAAGTGACCGGAGGATTGGAAATGGCATATACTGATTTTCTTCAATTGGTGCAGGCTCGTCAAAGTGACCGTTCGTATGATAAAGAACGTCCGGTGGAGCCGGAAAAGTTGGAACGGGTACTTGAAGCTGCACGTTTGGCGCCTTCAGCCTGCAACGCACAACCTTGGAGGTTTGTGGTCATCACAGACAAGGAACTGGCTCAAAAAGCCGGGAAAGCTGCTGCTGGCTTGGGAATGAATAAGTTTGCCAAAGATGCTCCCGTGCATATTCTGGTTGTAGAAGAATCTGCTAATATAACCTCCCTGCTTGGCGGAAAGGTAAAAGGCAAGCATTTTCCGTTGATCGACATTGGAATAGCGGCTGCTCATATTTCTCTGGCAGCTGAAGCCGAAGGTTTGGGTTCTTGTATTCTGGGTTGGTTCGATGAAAAAGAGCTGAAACAGCTTGCCGGTATTCCTGCTTCGAAACGTTTATTGCTGGATATTGTCATTGGCTATCCGGCAAAGGAAAAACGTAAGAAGATAAGGAAGCCGAAAGAAAAGGTGATTTCATACAATCGTTATTGATTGAAAAATAATTATATTCTTAGCCCTTTAGGATAAGCATATAACAGAAAGCATCATTGGTTTTAAAGGAAGGGGACGTTCCTTTTAAACCAACGATGCTTTCCTTTTAAAGGAACGACCTGTTTCTTTAAAACCAATAAATGGCTTTTTAAGGTGTTGATAGTTAGCGCGTTATTGATGCCGCTTTTCCGGCGGCATCAATAATGCTATATTTATTTCTTTTTTGACAAATCTTTCAATAGGTAGTCTACTGCTGCTTTCAGTTGTGCATCTTCTCCTTTCAGGCTGGCTGCCGGTTCGTTATAAACTAGAATATCAGGTTGCAAGGTCTGATTTTCGAGATAGTTGCCTTGCATATCCATACAACCCACCTGTGGGATACCGAATACAATAGACGGATCTATCTGGCGTTCCCACCACACAGCGGTCATTGTGCCTGCCACCGGGGCGCCTACCAGTTTACCAATACCTAGAGTCTTATATACGTAAGGAGTGCCATGAGCATTGCTGTAATTGTCTTCGCAAGTTAGCATGCATGAGGCTTTCAGCCATTTGTTGAATGGATCGCTGCCGATATATTGTCCGCGTGGCACGAAACGTTGATATTCCTTTCCACTAAGTAAGGTGACTACATCATCGTGCAGCCATCCGCCACCATTATGGCGGGTATCTACCACTACGGCTTCTTTATTACGATAACGGCCGAGTAGTTCGGAATAGATCTTGCGGAAGCTGGGGCTGTCCATACCTTTAATATGTACATAAGCAATGCGTCCGCCGGAAAGCTCTTCCACTTTCTTGGCGCAGCGCTCTACCCAACGTTTGTAAAGCAGGTCGCTTTGGGTTCCATAGCTGATTGCTTTTACTGCTTCTTCAAAACGTTTTTTAGTAGAAGGATCGTATACGGTAAGTACTACTTTGCGTCCGACTTTGCCTTCAAATAACGGGAAGTAATCAGCACCGGCTTCAATCGCTGTGCCGTCTACTTTTTCAATGATGCAACCTGCCTTCACTTCTGTCTTTTTCTGGGTGAAAGGACTTTGCTTCATGATTTCCTTGATCTTTAACCCGGCACCGTCGTATGACTCATCGTAAAAGACTCCCAGAGTAGCGGTAGGCATTGCGCTGCCTCCTGCTGCAAACCGGGCTCCGGTATGGGAACCATTCAATTCGCCAAGCAATTCACTCAACATTTCCGTGAAGTCATAATTGTTGCTGATGTGGGGCAAGAAGCGTTCGTATGCTTTTTTATATCCTTTCCAGTCCACTCCATGCAAGTCGGCAATATAGAATTTGTCATTTACTTGCTGGCAAACGTGGTCGAAGATGTATGCGCGTTCATCATAAGGACGGTAATCGAAGAATGCTTCAAATTCTATCGGTGTAATTTTGCTACCGGCAATCTCTATTTTCTTCAATCGGCCACTTGTGCACATAAAGATATTCTTTCCTTCTTTATCCGGTATGAGTGAGCCGCCGCCAACTCCTTTCAATAATATTTTAGTCGTATTTTCTTTCAGTTTATGCTCCCAAAGGTCATAGTCTCCTTCAAAAGCTGCCAGGTAATAAAGAATATCACCCTTCGGACTCATAACAGCGTCACCCAGGCGGGAAGAATTTACAGTTAGACGAACGATGCGGTCAAAACGATTCTCCAAATCGAATGTAAGAGGTTTCACTTCCGTACTGTCTTTTTTCGCATTCTCATTCTGGTTCGTTTTCTTCTTACTGTCTTTAGTGTCTTCTTTCTTCTCTGCCTTTTCTTTCTTGGCTTTTTCTTTTTCTGCTTTCTCTGCCTTTTCCGCTTCTTCAAGTAAGGCAATATCTTCTTTGCTCATCAGGAAGCGGTTGTAGGCATCGACGTCGAAAAACATAATATAGGTGTCGTCTTCACTTCCCCAGCTACCATGGCTACGGTATCCGGCACGGTCACTGTTCCATATCATTGCTTTTCCACCCAACACCCATTTGGCATTGCTGTCGCTGTATCCGCTTTCGGTAAGATTGACCATTTCGCCTTTTCCGTCGGCTTTCAGCAAAACGACGTCTTTATTATTCCAGCCTCCTATGCCAATGAAGTCTGATAGAATCCATTGGCTGTCAGGGCTCCATTGGAACCATTGGTCACCGTCGGCATAAGAATATTGATATTTGGCATCCATCACTGTGCGCACAGCCTTGCTTTTTAGATTGATGACACGGATAGCGGTACGGTTCTCGAGGAAAGCAACCTCTTTACCGTCAGGACTGAATTGTGGTTGGAAAGAAGCGACTTTGGAGTTTGTCAAACGTTCTTCTTTCAATTCTGTGGCATAGGTGAATTGTTTCTCCTCTTTGCGTACGATGGTGGAAGTGTAAAGCTGCCACAATCCATCGCGTTCTGAAGAATAGACGAGTGTGCGTCCGTCGGGAGCGAAACTGATGTTACGTTCCTGATCGGGTGTGTTGGTGATTTGTTTGGTTGTTTTGTAGTCAATGGAGGTTACGTAAACATCACCGCGCATAATGAATGCGACCTCTTTTCCTTTGGGAGATACAGCGATGTCGGTAGCCCCGTTGGATTTGATTTGGCGGATAATATCTTTGTCATTCTTGTCTGCCAGGATACTTATATTTACCTTTTGGGGTTGTTTGCCCGGAGTAAGTGTATAAATCTCGCCGTCATAACCATAACAGAGTGTGCCGGTGGTTGAAATGCTTAGAAAACGTACGGGATGCTTTGTATGGAAAGTGATTTGTTGGGAAGTGGTGGTTCCGGGAGTACGTTGGAATATATTGAAGGAACCTTTCTCTTCACTTAGATAATAGAATGATTTACCATCAGGACTCCATACCGGTTCGCGGTCTTCACCTCCGAAAGTAGTTTGTTTTTGATAAACAGGTTTTTTCCCGGGAGTGTATGTCCAGATGTCACGGGCAATAGGGGATACCTGATGCTTGCGCCAATAGTCTTCGTATCCTTTCTTGTCCTGATAGAGCATCACTCCCTCCTTATTAATAGAGATGCACTCCATTGGCATGGATGAGAACATAGCGGGGCGTCCTCCCGTCACGGCTACCTCGTACACTTGCTGGAACTGGCCGGAAGGAAACCCGGCATCTTCGGCAGAGGGAGCAATGTTGGCTGTGAATAAAATGTGTTTGTTGTCTTTGTAGGCAACAGGTTTCTCACTGCCTGAATGAGTGGTCAGTCGCTGGGGTGCTCCTCCTTCACTGGATACGACGAAAACGTCGAGACTTCCCATGCGATCCGATGCAAAGGCAATTTGTTTACTGTCGGGACTCCATACCGGTTCCGTATCAAAAGCCGGATTGGTGGTGATTTGTGTGGCACGTCCGCCGGTTGACGGTACCGTGTAGATGTCTCCTTTGTAGGTAAATGCAATGGTGGTTCCGTCTGGAGAAAGAGCGCAGTGGCGCATCCATAAAGGAGATTCTTGTGCAATGCTTGTCCCTGCTAGACAGATGACAAATGCACTTAGCAGTAGCTTTTTCATTTTTTCTAATATTGTGTTAAGTTCATTCTCGCGATTTAAGGTTTGACTTTCCTACAAATCCTTCAGTAATACTTTACTTGCTTTTTTATAGTATTCTTCTCTGGATTCGGTCAGCACCTTCCATTCGTCGTTGAATTCTTCGTCTTTGTCTATTTTGAAATTCTCGGAGCCGTATGTGTCCAAACGGTCCAGCAGGACAGCCACATTCAGTTGATTGATATCCATTGAAGGCTGGTAACCGATTTCTTCGCTTTTTTCGTCGGTAACAACCTCGTGAATCAATTCTATTTCCTGTAACTGATAAAGTACCTGATTTGTCAGTCGGATGGGGATCTGATGCTCCTCCGATATTTCTGCAGCCGTATAGGGCGGTTCGTTCTTTTCGAATCGTTTGGCTATGAGTGACATAATCAGGATGGATATAAAATCCCGGTATCGTCTGCTGATGTTCCGGGTGTCCTGGTCAAAGCTAAAGCTGCGGATATTCTGTCCGGCATACGTCAGTTCGGCTCCAAACAAACAGATTGTCCAGGATATCTGCAACCAAAGCAGAAATAAGGGAAGTGCGGCAAAACTACCATAAATGGCATTGTACTTTGACACCCACAACTGGCTGTTGATGTACAGGAACTGAAAAGCCTGATAAGCAGACCCTGCCAGAATACCTGCAATGAGAGCGTGTTTGAATTTCACTTTCGTGTTCGGCATGAAGATGTACAGCCCGGTGAACATCAGCCATGTCAGGACAAAAGGAATAAGCCGTATCATGAATTTCATAACAGGAGCGAGCAGGACGAAATCATCCATCTGCTTGAGAATGGTGCTCATAAACAGAGAAAGTCCTCCGGATACCACGATCAGAATCGGCATCAGCAGGAACATGGAGAAATAGTCCGTAATCTTGCGATACATGGATCGTGCTTTTTTCACTTCCCAGATACGGTTGAAGGTGATTTCAATATTACTGACCAGATTGATAACCGTCCATAACAACATTACCAAACCAACTCCAATGAAAATACCTCCTTTGGTCTGTGAAAGATAGGAATTGACAAATGAGAGAATGGCCTCCGTTGTTTCTGTATTTCCTCCAAAACCGTTGCGGAACTGATGTTCCATCAGGTTGTCGAACCCGAAACCACGCGCTACGGCAAACAGGATGGCAAGTATCGGTACAATGGCAAGCAATGTGCTATAAGTAAGTGCAGAAGCTTTATTGGCCATCCGGTCTTTGGTAAACCGATTGATACAAAGATAGACGGTCTTTATAATATTGTAGAGTGAGAACTTGGTTCGGGTCACTTCGTCTTCCGTAATGCGCCAGATGTCATACGTAAGAAACTTCCATATATCGGTGATTTTCTTCTTCATAGTTCTTCGCTAATTACTAATTGCAAGCAACTAATTACTGATTACAACAGACTTGCTCGAACAGTCGATCCTCATCCATTAGTCATTTGTAATTAAATGGATAATTAAAAGAAAAAGCAGTCAGCCTATAAGCCGAGTTCTGTACCCATATAATTTCCAATTATTAATCTTTAATTATATCAGGTGCCTGTCATTTATCTGAGTGGCGTGTCACCACGACACTTTAGCGGTCTACCCTCCGACATGGAGCGAGCAACTCTCATAACGCCGGTTTACATGACCTTACAACTCCTAAGACGTACAGCCCGCATGTCGCCATGCGACTGGTGGGCTCTTACCCCACCTTCTCACCCTTACCTCTCCCCGAAAGGAGCGGCGGTTATTTTCTTCTACGTTACTCTACCCTCGCGGACAGCTTTCTGTTAGGAAGTAGGATGCTCTATGTTGCCCGGACTTTCCTCCTGCACGAAACATGCACGCGACAGACCGGCCAACTGCTTTAGACTGCAAAAATACGTCATTTATTTTGTTTTAGCCAAAGAAAGTATCACAAATAGAAATAATTTCTAACTTTGCTATCATTAAAATGGATTTTAATGAAGAAGAATATCCTCCTTTTCTATTGTTTCCTGGCGATGATGGCAGCTAGCCTGAAAGCACAGGAAATACGTCCCATGCCTGCCGATTCGGCTTATGGGGTAGTACATATTTCAGTTTGCAATTTGCGCGAGGAAGGCAAATTTACTTCCGGCATGAGTACGCAGGCATTGTTGGGAATGCCGGTCAAGGTGCTTCAGTATAACGGTTGGTACGAGATACAAACACCGGATGATTATACCGGATGGGTGCACCGGATGGTAATTACCCCCATGTCGAAAGAACGGTATGATGAATGGAATCGGGCAGAAAAGATAGTGGTTACCTCGCACTACGGATTTGCGTATGAGAAACCGGATGAGAGTTCCCAACCCGTATCCGATGTTGTTGCGGGCAATCGTTTGAAGTGGGAGGGGAGCAAAGGACATTTCTATCAAGTGTCTTATCCCGACGGACGGAAAGCATATCTTTCGAAATCCATTTCCCAACCGGAAGCGGAATGGCGAGCTTCACTGAAACAAGATGTTGAAAGTATCATTGAAACAGCTTACTCGATGATGGGAATTCCTTATCTATGGGCAGGAACCTCTTCCAAGGGAGTGGATTGTAGCGGACTGGTACGGACCGTACTTTTTATGCATGACATTATTATCCCGAGAGATGCCTCTCAACAGGCCTATGTGGGCGAACATATCGATATTGCTCCTGACTTCTCTAATGTCAAACGGGGAGATCTGGTGTTTTTCGGCCGGAAAGCGACTGCGGAACGTAAAGAAGGTATTTCTCACGTCGGCATTTACCTCGGAAACAAGCAGTTTATCCACGCATTGGGAGATGTGCACGTCAGCAGCATGAATCCTGCGGATCAAAACTATGATGAATTCAACACGAAGCGTTTACTTTTTGCTGTCCGTTTCTTACCTTATATAAATAAGGAGAAAGGAATGAATACCACAAATAAGAACCCCTTTTATCAATAAAAGAATGCAGAACAGGAGAGATTTTTTGAAAACGGCAGCTTTGGCTGCTTTCGGTTCGGGGTTAGTAGCCCGTCAGGCACTAGCCGGAGAATCGTTGCTTTCTACCATTCATATAAATAAGCTCGGTTTGGGAGGGAAGATGAAAATGACTTTTTTCCCTTATGAATTGAAGTTGAGGCACGTGTTTACAGTTGCCACTTATTCGCGTACAACAACTCCCGATGTGCAGGTAGAAATAGAATATGAAGGCGTGACGGGATATGGAGAAGCCTCTATGCCTCCTTATTTGGGAGAAACAGTAGAGTCTGTGATGAATTTCCTTGGGAAAGTGAATCTGGAACAGTTTAGTGATCCTTTTCAGCTAGATGACATTTTGTCATACGTTGACAGCCTCTCGCCAAAGGATACGGCAGCGAAAGCTGCGGTAGATATCGCCCTTCATGATCTGGTAGGGAAACTATTAGGCGCTCCCTGGTATAAGATATGGGGATTGAACAAAGAAAAGACACCTTCCACTACCTTTACGATAGGCATCGATGCGCCGGATGTAGTGCGGGCGAAAACAAAAGAGTGTGCCGATCAGTTTAATATATTAAAGGTGAAACTGGGACGGGACAATGATAAGGAGATGATTGAAACCATTCGTTCGGTAACAGACCTTCCGATAGCGATAGATGCCAATCAAGGATGGGCAGACCGGCAATACGCGCTCGATATGATTCATTGGCTGAAAGAAAAAGGCGTTGTGATGATAGAACAGCCCATGCCTAAGGAGAAGCTAGAGGATATTGCCTGGATAACGCAACAGAGCCCGCTACCGATATTTGCGGATGAATCCTTGCAGCGTCTGGGAGATGTAGCCGCTTTAAAAGGCGCTTTCACGGGAATCAATATAAAGCTGATGAAGTGTACCGGTATGCGTGAAGCATGGAAGATGGTGACATTGGCTCATGCACTCGGCATGCGTGTCATGGTGGGCTGTATGACAGAGACTTCCTGTGCTATTTCTGCAGCTTCACAGTTCTCGCCATTAGTGGATTTTGCCGACCTGGATGGCAACCTGCTTATCTCTAATGATCGCTTTAAAGGGGTGGAAGTGGTGAAAGGAAAGATCACTCTGAATGACTTACCTGGAATCGGTGTCATGAAAATCTGACTTTACTGAATGAATGTCAGAGTGTTAAAGCCATCTGACATACAACGAATGTAAATTTGTCAGGTGTTGTCGTTAACCGCTGTTAAGCTCTAAATATTCTCTGTTAAAAGTGGACAAAAAAGAGTGACAAGTAGAATAAGTGAACGATATTTGTTATTATTTTAACGTCGTAAAAGTTAAAACAATGTCGAATATTAACAATTTAAAGAATTATAAATCATGAAACAGACAACAAAGAACATTCTGGGAGTAGGAGCAATCATTCTTCTTAGCTCAGGAGTTGCAGGATTGACAACTTACAAATTGTTGCAATCTAACGAATCTGCAAAAGAAACATCTTTTAATGAGATGTTCAAGCAGAATCCCAATGTCAAATTGGCTGCTTTTGACGCGGTAAACGCTCAACCTGTCGATTTGACTCAAGCTGCGGAAAATTCGCTTCATGCTGTCGTACATATAAGGTCTACTCAAGAAGCTAAAACAAGAACTGTTCAGCAAGCGCCGGACATTTTCGATTTCTTTTTTGGTGATGGACGCGGACAGCAACGTCAGGTACAGTCTCAACCTCGTGTAGGTTTTGGTTCGGGAGTAATCATCTCGAAGGATGGATATATCGTAACGAATAATCATGTGATTGAAGGTGCGGATGAAATCAGTGTGAAACTGAATGATAACCGTGAGTTTAAGGGACGCGTGATTGGTACTGACCCTAGCACCGACCTTGCGCTGGTGAAAATTGAGGGTGATGATTTCCCGACTATTCCGGTAGGAGACTCCGAAGCGTTGAAAGTAGGAGAGTGGGTATTGGCAGTAGGTAACCCGTTCAATTTGAACTCTACTGTAACTGCCGGCATCGTAAGTGCAAAAGCCCGTTCTCTGGGAGTATATAATGGTGGTATAGAATCATTCATCCAGACGGATGCTGCCATCAACCAGGGTAACAGTGGTGGTGCACTGGTAAATGCCAAAGGTGAATTGGTTGGTATCAATTCAGTGCTTTCTTCTCCGACAGGTGCTTATGCAGGATACGGTTTTGCTATCCCGACCAGCATTATGACGAAAGTAATTGCCGACCTGAAACAATACGGAACAGTACAACGTGCATTGCTCGGTATTCGTGGTGGCTCTATCGGTAGCAGTTTGATGGACGACCGTCAACCGATTGACAAATCCGGTAAGACATTGGCAGATAAAGCTAAAGAACTGGGTGTTGTAGAAGGAGTATGGGTTTCTGAAATCGTAGAGAATGGTTCTGCTGCCGGAGCTGATATCAAAGTCGATGACGTAATTATCGGTGTGGATAATAAGAAAGTATCCAATATGGCTGACTTGCAGGAAGCACTTGCTAAACATCGTCCGGGTGATAAGGTGAAAGTAAAACTGATGCGCGATAAGAAGGAAAAGACCGTTGAAGTAACGTTGAAGAACGAGCAAGGTACTACCAAGATCGTGAAGGATGCAGGCATGGAAATCCTGGGAGCTGCTTTCAAAGAGTTGCCGGATGACTTGAAGAAGCAATTGAATCTAGGTTACGGTCTGCAAGTGACAGGAGTTTCTTCCGGTAAGATGTCAGATGCAGGAGTTCGTAAAGGCTTCATTATCCTGAAAGCTAATGACCAGCCGATGCGCAAAGTCAGCGATCTGGAAGAAGTAATGAAAGCTGCTGTTAAGTCTCCAAACCAGGTATTATTCCTGACCGGTGTGTTCCCATCAGGTAAACGCGGATATTTCGCTGTCGATCTGACTCAAGAGTAATATATAAATAAGGTAAGAAGATTGCAGGATAAGCTAATGAAATAGAAAAAGGATGCCGCCAATCAACTTGTCGGCATCTCTTTTTGTTTTATTAGATGAAAAATATAGTGTAAAAGTTACTTAATTTTGTATGTTAACAAATTATTTGTCGT
>OMFQ01000914.1_pt1 | contig 13556 bp, 8 predicted proteins | sample 1645671 | NCBI WGS metagenome assembly OMFQ01 (sample SAMEA103958119, study PRJEB25191) | human gut metagenome | biome: human-associated habitat [ENVO:00009003]; feature: intestine environment [ENVO:2100002]; material: feces | place: Germany | collected 2013/2015
CGTTGCCGGCGTCGACGACGATGTGCATCCCTTCTAAGGGGCGGTCGAACATGCCGGCACAGAGGCCGGCGCAGATCTTCTGACGCAGGTGGAGGGCGTAGCGTTCAATGAGGTCCAAAGAGGCGATGGCTGCCGTCGATACGGCCGTTGCCGTAAGGTTCGACGCCAGCGTCAGGACTTCTTTGACCTCCTTCTTTTCAAGGCCGCCGTCCTTGGTAAAGAATTTGAGGCCGTTGCGGTTGTACGGCAGATGGCTGGCCGTGATCATGATGGACCCGTCCATGGCCGTGTCTTCAAAAATGATGGACATGAACATGGCCGGCGTCGATGCCAGACCGCAGTCCGTAACGTAAACGCCCCGGCCGAGGAGACCGGCAAAGACGGCTTCTTTCATCATATCGGCTGAAATGCGCGAGTCGTGACCGACGGCGATGCGTAAGTCCCCTTCCTTTTTGCCCAGCTTCTGCGCTAAAAATTTGGCAAAGCCGGCGGCAATGCGGTTGACCGCTTCCGGCGTCAGGTTGACCTTTTCGTCAGGGACGCCTTCGACGGCGATGCCGCGGACGTCACTGCCATTCTGTAATTTTAAGATAGCTTCGGTAGAGTTCATATGCCTGTTCCTGCTGCCTATCCCGATAAGGCAGCTTTTCCTTTCTGTAATCTACATCTATCATACTGAAAATCGGCCCCTGACGCAAGGCGTGCAGGGACCAGTCACTTATAATACGTATTTTTCGATGGCTTCAGCGACGGCGCCCTCGTTGTTGGTCGCTTCCGTCACGACGTCGCAGTACTCGCGAATGACGGGATTCAGGTTGCGGACGCCGACGGACAGGCCGGCGGCTTTAAGCATATCGATGTCGTTGATGTTGTCACCAATGGCCATCGTTTCTTCCGGACGCACGCCGAGGATGTCGGCCAATTTCAAGAGGCCGGCGCCCTTATTGACGCCTTTATGCATGAATTCGATGTAGCGGTTGCTGGAGAAGCTGACCGTAATGTCGTCGAGGAGGGGTTTCAGTTCGGCATGAACTCGTTCCAAATAGTCGTAGTCCGTATTGGTCAGGATCAATTTCCCGACTTCTTCTTTACCGCGGATAAAATCGAGGGTCGTTTCTTCGCAGGGCGTGTAGGCCATGCGGCCCTTCAGGAAGGCTTCTTCGTCCGGCGTAATATTGGTGATGTAGACGACGTCCCGCGTATAGATGTGCAGGCACTGGCCGTAGGAAGCACACTTGCGAAAAATCTGATCGGCCAGGTCAAAGGGAATGGGGTCCCAGAAAAGGGAGCGGCTGCCCTTATTTTCCGTGATGTTGCCGCCATTGAGGCCGATGACGTACTGGTCGGGCTGTTCAAAAAGACGGAGTGTCTTCAAGACGCCGTCAATGGTGCGAAAACTCCGACCCGTGCAGGGCACGAATTTGACGCCCTTTGCGACAGCCTTGGCAATGGCTTCGATATTGCGCTGACAAATCGTCGCATCGCTGCTGAGCAGCGTTTCATCCATATCACAAGCAATGATTTTATAGTTATTCATGACCTACTCCTTTACAAATCGCATGACGGGATAGTTACTAACTGATACTACGAACATATCATGTCTGAGGCATTCCCGCCACCCCAGGGACAGAATCAGTCCCATTATAGTCAAAAAAGAAGGGCTTCTGCCCTTCCTTTTTTATGATCGATGCCGCCGGTCGCGGATGGCCCGCCACACAGCCGACACGGCCTTAAACAGCACATAAATGAGTACTACATTAAACAACAGGCCGAGAAAATCGGCGGCCCAGCCAAAGTTCCCCATGCCAAAGAGGCTGCTCAACATGCTGCCCAGGAACATGCCCCCGGCAAAGAGGCCGATGCCGCGCATAGCGCCACCCCAAGCCGACGAGCGATTGGCTGTCGTATTGGCGTTGGCCCGAGGCGCAGCCGTCTGATTGCGAGTCTGGGATTGTGCCGATGAAGCGTTATTATTCGTATTGGCCTTGGGAGCCGTCACCGCCGGTGCCGACCGCGGGGCCGACATGCGAATACCGCCTTTTGCAGCTTGGACCGGCTGGTACACAGGCGCCGCAAAGAAGGCCGTCTGGAGAAGTAAGAGACAAGTCACGCAAAAAAGCTTTTTCTTCATGGTAATTCCTTTCCTATCTATCGATGAACCGGAACGGCAGCCGGCGTTATTCTGCTTTCTCTGCCGGAAGCGGGTCCGTTTTTGCTGCCGAAGCAGAAATCAAAGTGTGTAAGGGGATGGCCGCCAAGTTTTCCGCCAGCTTATCCTGAATGGCTGCATAGGCATCGTGGGTCGGGCAAGAGCCGTGACGGCGGCGATACAGGCATTCAAAGTTGCCGTCGAGGCAGCTGATGATCATGTTATCCCGATCCATAACGGTGATAACGTCCATCAGGTTCAATTCATGCAAATCTTTCACCAGTCGGCAGCCGCCTTGGGCTCCGCGGATGATTTCAATATATCCGGCCTGCTCGAGCTTCTTGGAAATCTTGTAAGCAAACTGACGGGGAATCATCTGTTCATCGCTGATTTCCCGAATATTCTTCTGTTCCCAATCGGCCAGGGACCGTAAAATACGTATTGCGTAGTCAGTTTCTCTTGTTATTATCACTTTAACATGCTCCTTCTCTATTCTCTATGGATTAAGTCTATTATAACCTGAAATCAAGAGGAAGGCTATACTTTACTCATAGGAAATGATAAAAAATTCATATCTATCTAAAATTTATAAGTAAGGGCCTGAAGGACCCGTTTTATGCATAATAGAATCTTGCCAGTGACTGCAAAAACTTATATAATAAAGAGTACTTGCATATTTTAGCTTTAACAATAGATGAGGTGTACTATGTCATTAATCGATGAAGTAAATAATCGCCGTACTTTTGCCATCATCTCTCACCCCGATGCCGGTAAGACGACGCTGACTGAAAAATTGCTGCTCTACGGAGGCGCCATCCACCTGGCCGGTTCCGTCAAAGCCCGGAAAACGGCCAAGCACGCCGTTTCCGACTGGATGGAAATCGAAAAGCAGCGTGGGATCTCGGTTACCAGCTCGGTCCTGCAGTTCGACTACGAAGGCCATCACATCAACATCCTCGATACGCCGGGCCATCAGGACTTCAGTGAAGACACGTACCGGACGCTCATGGCCGCCGACAGCGCCGTCATGCTCATCGACGTCGCCAAAGGCGTCGAAGCGCAGACAAAAAAGTTATTCCGCGTCTGTAAAGAACGGGGCATCCCCATCTTTACCTTTGTCAATAAAATCGACCACTTCGGCCGCAACCCCTTCGACCTCATGGATGAAATCGAAGACATCCTGGGCATCCACGCCTACCCCATGAACTGGCCTATCGGCCTCAACGGCAGCTACCAGGGCATTTACGACCGGGCCTCGTCGTCTATCGAACTCTTTGAAAAGGACACGACCCACGGCCAGAGAAAATTAGCCTCGACCAAGGGGTCTGCCGACGATCCGATTTTCAAGGAACTCCTCGAAGAAGACGTCCACCAGGGCCTCATCGACGACATCGAACTCCTCGACGAAGCCGGCGACGAATTCGACATGGAAAAGGTCAAGCGCGGCGAATTGACGCCCATGTTCTTCGGATCGGCCATGACCAACTTCGGCGTCAAACCCTTCCTCGAAGAATTCCTGCGCATGGCACCGAAACCGCAGCCGCGAAAATGCCTCGAAGGCTCCGTCGACCCGACGTCGGATCAGTTCACGTCCTTCGTCTTTAAGATTCAGGCCAACATGAATCCCCAGCACCACGACCGCATCGTCTTCATGCGCATCTGCTCGGGCAAATTCGAAAAGGGCATGTCCGTCACCCACCGTCAGTCCGGCAAGACACTGCGGCTCATGCAGCCCCAGCAGTTCCTGGCTACGGAACGGACGATCATCGAAGATGCCTACCCGGGCGACATCATCGGCGTCTTTGACAACGGCACCATGGGCGTCGGCGACACCTTATACGACGGCAAAAAGAAGGTCACCTTTAAAGACTTCCCGACCTTCCCGCCGGAACTCTTCGCCCGCATCCGCGCCAAGGACTCCATGAAGCGCAAACAGTTCCTCAAGGGCATGACCCAGTTAGCCCAGGAAGGGGCCGTTCAGATCTATGAAAACATGGGCTCCATGGAAAGCTACATCGTCGGCGCCGTCGGCCAATTGCAGTTCGAAGTCCTCGAATACCGGCTGAAGCACGAATACGGCGTCGATTTAGAAATGAACCGCCTGCCCTACACCGTCGCCCGCTGGATCCAGGACAACGGAAACGACTATAAGGACCTCAAGAACATCGACAGCGCCATGATCGTCAAAGACCATAAACAGCGCGTCGTCCTGCTCATCACCAACGAATGGCAGGCCAACTGGATCGTCGAACGGAATCCCGATTTCACCTTCTGCACGACGCCGGACCAATTGGCCATCGAAGACGAAGAAGAATAATCACAAGCATCGTAAGCACGCTGAAAAGACCGGAAAGAAATGGAATGCACTTCTTTCCGGTCTTCTTTATATGCTGAACAAGATAAGGGTTGATTCCAATATACAGACTAAGCGACGGCGCGGCACCATTCCGGCAGGGTGATGGTGCGGTCGAAGGCGGGCAGCCAAATGCCCTCGGTATGATTATAAGTCCGAATGAGGATGCGGTCGTTGTAAAGATAGATAGAGTTGGAATAGATGGTATCTTCGTCCCAGTCGCTGTTATAGACGTTGAGGACCCGACCTTCATAATAGTTCTGGTCATCCATAAAGGTCGCATCGTCCGGCATGGTATGGGTGTGTCCCGATACCCACAGGCGGACCTGGTGGTGGCGGGCCAGGATGCGGCGGATGTCGGCGGCGGGCTGGGCGGAGTTGCGCGGCGACGGCAGGCTGACGCCGTTCTTTTCGGGAACGGCTGTATTTTCTAAAGGAGCGTGACAGAAGATGATCGTCGGCATCTGACGGTGAGCGGCCAAAGTTTGGTCGAGCCAGGTCAGCTGCTGGTGAGATAATTCGACGGCAGCGCCGCCGGTAACCGTGTCCGGCGACAGGAAGACGAGGAGATAGCCCCGCTGTTCCTTGGCATAATAGAGGGGCCCGAAGGTTTTGGTATAGCGGGCAAAGTGCAGGATTCGTTCCGTACTGCTGCAGGGCCGGAGATCCTCGCCGTGGCCCGTATAGAGCAGTTCATGATTGCCGGCAATGAAGGCTTTCCGCTTTTTCAGGCCGTTGACGACGAGCCGCACCAGGCGGTATTCTTCGGCACTGCCGTTACGCTGGACCATATCGCCCGTAAAGACGGCTAAATCAAGGTCGCGCCAGTCGTTCATATCCTGCAGGGCCCCCTCTTTGGCAGCCATATAGCGCAGGCGCTCTTTCGGCGTGACCAGCTTTTTACACGGATAATGGAAATCACTAATGATGGACAGGCGCGAATAATTTTTTCTTTCCAGGTCGTCTCGATTCCTGGAAAACAGTGACGAAAACATGGCATCTCCTCCTCATCCCCAATAAAAACAGGCTCTCGCTGTACATACTAAGTATAGCGAGAGCCTGTATAACTTTTGCAAAGACTGGTGGAAATGTCTGTAAAAGGACGCGTTCTATAAGGTCCTTTCAGTCTCAATTATGCCTATTCTTCTTCCGGATAAGTCAGGCCCCACTGCTGACGGATGGCAGTCATGAGGTCCATGACGTCTTTCGTGTATTCCTGGCACATGCCCTTGCCGCCGTTAGCAACGGCCTGTTCCATGTCGAGGACTTCGTACTGCAGGGCCTTGGCCGTGCTGCCTTCCCGGATGACTTCCTTGCGGCCGTCTTCGGTGTAAGTAATAGTCGCTTCTTGAGCCCGGGGATAGTCGTAGATTTCGATATAGCCCTTATCGAAGGCGGCCATGCCTCGTTTCGGCTGCTTGGCGTGAAGGGACAGGGCTAAGGTTGCCATTTCCCCTTCTTTATTCTGAAGGAGGATGCCCGCCTGTTCATCGACGCCGGTCGGGGCCCGCAGGACCTGAGAGGCGATTTGGTCGGGCTGAGCCGTCATGAAGTAGCGCACGAAGGACAGGGCGTAGACTCCGATATCGAGGAGGGCGCCGCCGGCTAAGCTGCGGTTGAAGAAACGGTTCTTCATATCGTAGTCTTTATAGCTGCCGAAATTCATCTGGACGAAGCGCAGTTTCCCTAAAGCACCGGAATTTACGAGTTCAGAAAGTTTCTTATAAATCGGCATGTGGTACAAGGTCATGGCTTCGGCCAGGACGACGCCTTTTTCGTCGGCGACCTTACGGGCCCGGGCCAGTTCGTCACTGTTGAGGGTAATCGACTTTTCACAGAGGACGTGCTTGCCCGCTTCAAGGGCCGGAATCAGGTACTGGATATGGGTATTATGCGGCGTCGATAAGTAGACGATATCGACGTCGGGGTCGGAAAAGATGTCTTCCGGCTTGTCATAAACTTTGGAAATGCCGTATTTTTCGGCAAAGGAGACGGCTTTAGCATGGGTCCGATTGCCGACGCCATACAAGTTTCCCCCTAACTGCTGCATGGCCTGAGCCAATTCATTGCCGATAACACCGCAGCCTAAGGTTGCCCAACGATAAGATGTCATGATACAAATCCCCCTTTTACGATAACAGGCGGCTGACGAGTTTCACACAGTCTGCCGCGTCTTTAGAATAGCCGTCGGCACCGATTTCCTCAGAAAAGCTCGGCGTGACAGCAGCGCCGCCGATAATGATCTTGCCGTCATAATGCCGGTCGGCAGCTTCGGCAATGACGTCTTTCATATGCATCATGGTCGTCGTCATCAAGGCCGACAGGCCGACGACAGACGCCTTGTGGCAAAGGGCCGTTTCGATGATCTTGCCGGCCGGCACGTCTTTGCCGAGGTCGATGACCTTATAGCCGTAGTTGCGCAGCATGAGGCCGACGAGGTTCTTGCCGATGTCATGGACATCGCCTTCGACGGTGGCGATGATGATGGTCGCCATGTCGCTCTCGCCCGGTGCCTTTTGGATGAGGGGCTCAAGGTAAGCAATGGCCGTCTCCATCGTATTAGCGCTGGCAATGAGCTGGGGCAGGAAATAAATCTGCTTGTCGTATAAGTCACCGACTTTCGTAATGGCCGGAATGAGCTGTTCATCGATGACGGCCCCAGGGGTCATCCCCTTGGCCAGCTCCGCTTGAGCCAGGGCAACGATGGCCTCTTTCTCGCCGTCTAAGACGGCCTGATAGACGGGACTGACCGGCTTTTCGTCCGTGCCCTCAGACTCCCCCGAGGCCGGTCCGGACAAGGATTCACCATGACGGGCCAAGAGTTCCGCTTCCTGCTGACGTTTCGCTTCGGCTTCTTTCTTGTCGAAATACTGCATGCGGCGAATATACCCGAGGTCGCTTCCTTCGCGGTTCATGAGCATATTGGCAGCGGCTGCCGTATTCATCAAGAGGTCCTGAGACGGATTGGCAATGGCCATGGTCAGGCCGCTGGCAATAGCCATGGAAAGGAAGGCGGCATTGACGTACATCCGGTCGGGCAGGCCGAAGGAAATGTTGGACAGGCCGCAGACCGTGGCCAGGCCCAAATCTTTTTTACAGTGGGAAAGGGTCGCCATACAGTCGAGCGCTGCCGACGGCGCCGCACCGACGGTGGCCACTAAGGCGTCGACGACGATGTCTTCCGGCTTAAATCCGGCCTTATCGGCGTGATCCAAGAGCTCATCGAGGACGGCGTGTTTTTCTGCGAGCGTCTTGGGAATGCCCTCATCCGATACGGGAAGGGCAATGAACATGGCGCCGTACTTCTTGACGACGGGCAGGAGCTTTTCGTATTTTTCCGTTTCACAGGAAATGGAGTTGACCAAGGCCCGTCCGGGATAGATCCGAAGGGCCGCTTCCATGATGTCCGGCGAACTGGTGTCAATGCTCAGGGGCAGTCCCGATACACCGGTTACTTCATAGATGGCTTTGAGCATCATGTCTTTTTCGTCGATGCCGTTGGTCCCCATGTTGACGTCGAGAATGGACGCCCCGTACCGTTCCTGTTCGCGGGCCATGGAGCGGACTAAGTCGAGTTTTCCCGCTCTCAATTCAGCCTGGAGTTTTTTCTTGCCCGTCGGATTGATGCGTTCGCCAATGACTTGAAAATCGCCGTCGAGGTGAATTTCTAATACCTGCCGTTCCGAGGCCAGTACGCGGGAATGGACGGCCTGAGGAACTTTCGGCGTCAAATCTTTTACGGCGTCGGCCAAGGCCTTGATATGAGCCGGCGTCGTTCCGCAGCAGCCGCCGACGATATGGGTCCCGGCTTCGATGAGGAGGAGTCCGTCTTTGGCAAATTCTTCGGGCGTCGTCTTATAGACCGTCTTGTCACCGTCAAGTTCCGGAAGGCCCGCATTGGGCTTGGCGATGATAGGGATATTGGCGTACTCGTACATCGTTCGCACCGTATCGACCATGTCGGCCGGCCCTGTCGAGCAGTTAAGACCGACGGCGTCGACGCCTAAGTGTTCGAGGACGACGACAGCCGCTTCCGGCGGCGTACCGTATAAGGTGCGGCCGTCTTTCTCAAAGGTCAGGGTGGCCAGGATGGGCAAATCGCAGACTTCTTTGATGGCCAGGACGCAGGCCCGCGTTTCTTGAAGGCTCATCATCGTTTCGACGACAAAGAGGTCGACGCCGGCTTCATAAAGGACCTTCGCCTGTTCCTTATAGACCGTCACCAATTCTTCAAAGGTCAAATCCCCCATGGGATAGAGCTGGCGGCCGGTCATGGTCATGTCGCCGGCGACCAGGGCCTTGTCTCCAGCCGCTTCTTTCGAAATGGCCACCAACCCCTCATTGATGGCTTTTAAATCATCGTCTAATCCGTATTCCGCCAGTTTCAGGCGGTTTCCCGTAAAGGTCGGCGCATAGACGATCTGCGTGCCGGCATCGATGAATTTCCGCTGCAAGTCGATCATGACTTGACGATTTTCCAAAATCCATTGTTCCGGGCAGACGCCGATAGGCATGCCGGCCTGCTGTAAATTGGTTCCCGTGGCGCCGTCGAGGAGGACGACGCCGCTGTCTAAGAGCCGCTGAAATGCTTCGTTGGTCAATCTACCTTCCCCCTAAAAATTCATATATGAAATGTACAAGCGTTGAAAAGCTTCTTCGTTGCCAAGGACAATTTCTTCAGCCCCGGCGGCAGCCGTCCGCAGGTTCTCCTCCGAAAGGGATCCTGACAGGAAGGCCGCTGCCCCTTGGAGGGCCGTATTGCCGACAGCTGTCGCCTTAGCCGCTAAATCAGGCGGCAAGAGGCCGATGACGGCGGCTTTCTCCGGGTCGAGGCGATAACCGAACCCCCCGGCCAGGCAAACCCGATCGATGCGTCGGCGATCGATGCCGCTCCGTTCGATGAGGGTTTCAATACCGGCCCGAATGGCACTCTTAGCCATTTGGATTTCCCGAATATCCTTCTGGCTGAGGACGATGCGTTCATAATCGAGGGTCGACCCCAGGGTAAAGCCCATGGTGAAATAAGGTTCCTCTAATTTTCCCGTCTCATCGACGAGTCCTTCTGAAACGAGGCCGGCCATGGCTTCGATGATGCCGGTCCCGCAGATACCGACGGGAACGGCGCCGTCAATGGTGCGGACAACGGCTTTACCGCCTTCGATGCGGACGCCGCAGATGGCGCCGGAGACGCTGGCCGTCCCCCACTTTAGTTTGCCCCCTTCGAGGGCCGGGCCTGCCGGCGCCGAGGCGATGAAGCGCTGATTCCGATTGCCCAGGACCAATTCCCCATTGGTACCTAAATCGATGAATAAGGTAACTTCGTCGGAATCCATGAGGCCGCAGGCGGCAATGCCGGCCGTAATGTCGCCGCCGACGTAGGTACTCATACCGGGAATCAAGGTAACCTGACAGTCCGTCAGGAAGCCGCCCTTTCCAAAGACCTCGCTGAACGAATAGGTCTCGCCGCCTAAGGAGACCGGCGTAAAAGGCCAATTTCCAAGGCCTTCACAGGACCAGCCCATGAGCAGGTGAATCATGGTCGTATTGGCCGCGATGGCAACCTTATGGCACGAGGCCTTGGCTTCGGGATGATCGTCAAAGAGTTTTTCCATCAGTCCCAGAATATCCCGGCGAACGGCTTTCTGCAAGGCCTTGCCCTTGCCCTTATTGGCCGCATCGATACGGCTGATGACGTCGGCCCCAAAGGAGCGCTGATGGCTTCCGGTCGTCGCCGCAGCCACGATGCGGCCGTCCCTTTGATCGACGAGGGCCGCAGCAATGGTCGTCGTCCCGATATCGACGGCAATGCCGCAGCCATGGTTCGCCAAAAGGTCATCGCCGGAGGTCTCATCTTCATGAAGGGCCAGTGCCGAAAATCCCTGCTGTTCGCGAAGAGGTACGGCGATCTCCGTGTCTTCCGTCGTTTCGGCCTGACAGGCCAGCCGCCAACCTTCACGCAATTGGCTGTCGGAGAAGACGTTGCGGTCGGCCGGCGTCACGGCAAGCGTTCCCGACACGACGCGGACGCGGCACTTTCCGCAGCGGCCCTTGCCGCCGCAGGGCATGGGAAGGCTCGTTCCCTGTCCTTGGATGGCCTCATCGACCTTAACCCCGGCCGGAACGGTCACGACGGCTTCGCCGCTCTTCTCCTGCCGGCGGTCACAGTCGGTCTTAGGGCAGGCCGCACAGTCATGGGCAGCGCGAAATACGTTGGCATCGGGCCCGACGTCAAAGACCAGGCTCATCGATTTGGCCGGCGACAGGACGGAGTCTCGATTCACGGTGACGCCGACGGACTGACGGGCCTTCGTTTCTCGCACAGCGTCGGCCTGGGCCGTTATGGGAATGTCACTGCCCGGTTCGTGACGGCCCGTAATGCCGCACCCCTTTTGCCGGCAGATGAGTTGAAGCTTCTGAAGGACGTCTGCTTCAAGGGCCATGAGGCAAGTATCGGCCAAGGCATTGAACAAGAGAGAATCCATGACGTCGCCGTCTTTTTCATATCGATCAAGCTGGCGGCTGACGGCCTCGCCTAACGTCAGGATCGCATAGACCTTGTCGTCGGTAAACGCCAAAACGGCCTTAGCCTGCATCAACGGGCGCAGGACCGGTACCAATTCCTGACAGCGAGCAAGGCTCTTGTCCCGGCCGAGACCGGCCTTCTGATAGCCGGCAAAGTGCAGCGCCTGATCGACGTCGGGAACAATCCGTTGTCCCCTTAAAATACGAATATCAGCCATGACCTTTTCCCCCTTACATAATTATTTAAGCTATATTATAACGAAAATCGAAGGAGACTGCCACCGATAATTGCAAATTTATGGGATTTTGCCGCTGACAGGCTAAAAATCGTCCCACTTCCACGAGTTTAGGCACGGCTTCCTCGTCAGTTCCCCTCATAGACCGGCGTACCGTCGGCGACCATGCCATCTCCCTTCTTGACGGCCCTTTCCGATTGGCGTATAATAGCTTGGTAAGACTTTACGCGCTGATTACATGGGCCTATAGCTCAGCGGTAGAGCCACCGGCTCATAACCGGTTGGTCCTTGGTTCGATCCCAAGTGGGCCCACCAATTACAACGCTTTCTTCAGCGAAGGAGAACCCGTTACAGCACGACACAAAAATACGACGACCTTATCCCGGAGATAACAGGTCGTCGTATTTTTTTGCTTTTTATGCCGTTAAAAAGGGCCTGGCCGCGGCACCTGAGGCGGGATTCCAAGAGGCTGCCGTCAGGTATCCTTGAGACTTCCCGCTTCTTATAAATCAATAAATATGTGTAGTTCCTGTTGTCCGACGACGCGGTCCATAACCGATTCTGACGCATCCCTATGCCGCAGGCGTCCATAATTTCAAAGATGCCTTAAAGGACGCGCGGAAACGACTTTACCGGGTGACTGTCACCGCCAGGTTTTAGCAGCATCCCTCACCCTTTTCGTCTCCCTTCCTTGCAGCGCATCGAGCATCCGGAACAGTTGCCGCCGCATGAATTTCCGCCGCCTTTTAGAACGCTGCGGACGGCAAGGACGAATAACACGCCGATGACGGCCAATAACAGAAAACTCGCCGCATTCATGCGTATCTCACCTCACTTTCGCTAGACGAACCCCATGAGGAGTCCGATTTCACGGACAATAAAAGCGACAACCCAGGCAATGGCACACTGTACTACGACGGTAACGGCGGCTGCCCGGGCCGACCCCATCTCCCGACGCACCGTTGCCACGGCTGCCACGCAGGGCGTATAAAGCAGGGTAAACACCAGGAATATAAGGGCCGTAAAGGGCGTAAACAACGTCGACAGGGCCGACACATCATCACCTAATAGTACGGACAGCGTCGAAACGACACTCTCCTTGGCCGTAAACCCGGTAATCAGGGCCGTCGCCACCCGCCAATCGCCAAAGCCCAGGGGCTTGAAAATCGGTGCCGTCAGGCTGCCGATCATGGCCAGCAGACTCGTATCCGGCGAGGCCGCCACGTTGAGCTGCGTATCGAAGGTCTGCAGGGCCCAGATGATGATCGTCGCCGCAAAAATAATGGTAAAGGCCTTCTGAATGAAGCCCTTGGCTTTCTCCCAAATGAGGCGGACGACACTCTTGGCCGACGGCAGCCGATAGTTCGGCAGTTCCATGACGAAGGGCACCGGCTCGCCTCTATACACCCGCCCTTTCAGCAGCAGCGCATAGAGGATGCCGCAGAAAATTCCGAAGAAATATAAGCCGATCATGACCACAGCCTGCCACTGTTTCGGGAAAAAGGCACTGACCATGAGCCCGTAAATCGGCAGTTTGGCACTGCAGCTCATAAAGGGCGTGAGGAGGATGGTCATTTTTCGATCCCGTTCACTGGACAGGGTCCTCGTGGCCATAATGGCCGGGACGGAACAGCCAAAGCCGATCAGCATGGGCACAAAACTCCGACCGGACAAGCCGACGCGCCGCAGCAGTCTATCCATGACAAAGGCCACTCGGGCCATATAGCCGCTGTCCTCGAGGATAGAGAGGAAGAAAAACAAGGTGACGATGGTGGGAAGAAAACTCAAGACGCTGCCGACGCCATTACAGATCCCATCGATGACCAGGGCATGGACCAGGGGATTGATGGCGGCGGCCGTCAGTCCCGCGTCGATCAAGCCCGTCACGGCATCTACGCCCATGGCCATGAGCTCCGACAGGCCGGCTCCGATAAAGTTGAAAGTCATGACAAAAATGAAGGCCATAATTCCCAGAAAAGCCGGAATGGCCGTATATTTGCCGGTCAATATCCGATCCAGGGCGACGCTGCGTCGGTGCTCCCGGCTTTCACGAGGCTTTACGACGGTCTTCGCGCAGACATTTTCAATGAAAGTAAAGCGCATGTTGGCAAGGGCCGCTTCCCGATCAAGGGCGCTGTCCTTTTCCATGACCCGTACGATTTGTTCCAACGCCGTTTGGGCTTCCGGCGGCAAGGCCAGCGCTTTCCCGATCAAAGGGTCATTCTCAATCACCTTGGTCGCCGAAAAACGGACCGGAAGATCGGCTGCTTTCGCATAGGGCTCGATGAGATGAACC
>OMFQ01000939.1_pt1 | contig 13281 bp, 8 predicted proteins | sample 1645671 | NCBI WGS metagenome assembly OMFQ01 (sample SAMEA103958119, study PRJEB25191) | human gut metagenome | biome: human-associated habitat [ENVO:00009003]; feature: intestine environment [ENVO:2100002]; material: feces | place: Germany | collected 2013/2015
TGAATGTTTTTATTCAAGTAAGTGAAAGTAACCGTGCTGCGGTGTTGGAAGTTGCAAAAGAGCTGGTGGCATCTTCTTTGAAAGACAAAGGTTGTATTGCCTATGATATTTTCGAAAGCGCTACCCGTAATGATGTCCTGATGATTTGCGAAACCTGGGAAGATGCGGAATCGCTGTCTGCTCATGAAAAAGCAGAACATTTTGTTACATTGGTTCCCAAAATACAGGGACTGGCTTCCATGAAGTAGAGAAGGTATGTCAAAATGAAGTTTAGAACACAAATTACGCAAATTGCACAAATAATATAAGATTCATGTTATTGAAAATCAATGATTAATGAACTACTTATTTGCGTGATTCGCGTAATTCGCGTAATTTACGTTCACTTTTCCTATTTTGGCACACCTTTTTGTCTTGTCATATTATTCACCTGAATGACAGATCATAATTGGTGGTAATCGACTTTATCTATGAATTTCAGTTATAAGCAAATTTGGCTAATAGCGTATCCTATTCTTATCAGTTTACTGATGGAGCACATGATAAATGTTACGGATACAGCTTTTTTAGGTCACGTAGGTGAAGTGGAGTTGGGAGCATCCGCGTTGGCGGGAGTGTTGTATATGGCTATTTATATGCTCGGTTTTGGATTCAGCATCGGTGTTCAAATTCTGATTGCGCGTAAAAATGGCGAGCGGAAGTATGGCGAAATAGGTGGAATATTCATGCAAGGTGCCTTTTTCTTGTTGGCATTGGCAGCCTTCATGTTTTTCTTGTGTGACTCTATTACAACACATATTCTCAGCCGTGCTTCTTCTTATTTGGAGTGGAGGAGGTACGGGCTTTTCTTTTCCTTTATTGCAATTCTGTTCCGGGCTCTCTACATTGGCATCACTGAGACGCGCACTCTTACGCTTAACTCTATAGTAATGGTGCTCAGTAATATTGTTTTCAATTACATTTTGATATTTGGAAAATTCGGTTTTCCGGCTTTGGGTATTGCAGGTGCGGCAATAGGTTCTTCGCTGGCAGAGTTGGTATCGTTACTGTTTTATGTGGCATACACTTGGCTGAAAGTGGATAAGAAAAAATATGCTTTATTCCAACAGTTTAGTTTCAAACTGTCCGAATTTAAACGCATTTGGAATATCTCATGTTGGACCATGCTTCAGTCCATATTGTTTCCTTCACAATGGTTCTTGTTTTTCATTGCTATCGAACATTTGGGAGAGCGTCCTTTGGCGATAGCCAATATCATGAGGAGTATCAATACTTGCTTCTTTATGGCTATTTTTGCTTTTTCCGATACTACCAGTTCTATGGTAAGTAATCTATTAGGGAGTGGAAAAGAGAAGAGTGAAATCTGGCTTGCCTGTAAACGTGCCATACGATTAACTTATATGATAGGTATACCGTTCCTATTGCTGTCCGCTTTGTTCCCTACCGTGTTATTGCAGATATATACCAATAGTCAGGAGTTGGTACAGGCAGCATTACCTACTATGTACATCATGTTATTAGGATATCTCCTTTCAGCTCCCGGACTGGTGCTGTTTAATGCTGTTTCCGGCACAGGAAATACAAACCGATCTATGAAAATCATGTTGATAACCATTTCCATTTATGTTGTTTATGTGGTTGTTATGGTTATGTACCTGCAAGTGGATGTCGCTATAGCGTGGACAAGTGAATATATTTACGGGGGTATGTTGCTGCTGCTTTCCTATCTGTATCTGAAAAGCGGGAATTGGAATAAACGCATTTAATTACGATTTTGGTGTAAGAATCTTTTAATTTTCTTGCGGGTGAGGAGGAGGTTGGGAGGCTTCTATTTTATTTCATTCTATCTTTTCTCCTGTTTGCAATAAATACAATAATCGTAGTGTACAGTTCTTGGCTTATTACATTCAGGACAGGCATATTTTTTATTCTGATTTGCTAAGAAAGTTTTTTCTCCATTGTTTTGAATATAATGGAGATTATCAAGCATGCTCATTCCATATCTCATTCTGTATTAATTTTCATCTTTTATTCCCAAAGTACTGCGATATTCCTGTTGTTTCTTTTTAGGTAATTTCTTGATTACCTCTTCTATTGAATGATTGATTAATTCCTTTATAAGGCTATCCGGCACATCACTTTCCAGATATATGGTAATCCAGTGTTTCTTGTCGGAAAACGGGCCGAATGCAATGCCATTATATAGCTCCATCAGTTCTGTCGACTTGGTGGAGTCACATTTTGTGTCTGCCCAAAATCGTCCATCTTTAGGATTTAATGGAGCAAAAGTGAACATCTTGTCCATGATTTTATAGACAAGGGTATTTTCGCCAAAGGGGAAACTTTCTGTTGCTCCTTTGATGCTTAAACAATATTCCCGATATTCTTCAATATTCATGGCTTTACTCTTTTTGCATTGTTTCCTTCCTCAATCAGGCTTCAAAAATACGATTTCTTTTCATGAAGCATGCAAAAATTCCATTAAAAGAACGGATTACCCAAAATGCACGCTGCATGAGTTAAAATATCAGCATTAATATATGGGTGGTGTTGGATATATAGATGCTGCGCGTCCGATCTATAGATACAACATGTCCGATAAATTGATCTAATTGTCTGGAAGGGGGAACTCAAAAAGCTCAATTATACAAAAGAGTTTTTTGCCAGCACTCCTGCACAGGTGTACCTCAAACCCTTTATTGATCGGCATTTGAAGGTGTGCTGGCAACCTGAAAATTAGTGCTGGTAAACTGTTTGCCAGCACTAATTTTGCAGTGAATGTTTACAATATTTCCATCTATCTGGTTGATTTATAGTGAGTAGCCCGATAATTACCGAATTGAACTTTTCTACACGAATCTATGCGAAAAATGTGCTGTTTTAACTCTTTTTTACTCTAAATGCGGATAATTTCCCGTAGACTTCGCAAAGATCTCCGCGCACACTGTCTTCCGTTTCAGCAGGTGACACCGACTGTTTCAATAGGGGAAACACTCTGTTTCATTGCTTGAAACACTCTGTTTCACACCGAGAAACACTTAGTTTCAATAGGGGAAACATTTGGTGTCAACGTGCGGAGTGTCAGATATGTGCCAGTCTGATTATTGTTTTACTCGTTGGCGGAGTTAGCTCCTTGCGTGTAGGAATGAAGTAAATGATAAGTAATACTATCTCAATTAGCTTCGCTGACATATTCTCTGATTTTTTTCATTTAGCTCATAACCTTTACAAGAAAGAAATTAATTCCGCCAACGGATTTTTATTTTATCTTTGTGTCCGGATAAAGAAATAAAAGTCCGTACGCACTAAAAAAACAATTAGCTTATGAAAAACAAAAGACTATTTTTATTATCCGCATTTCTGGTAATAATAGGTACATTAAAAGCTCAGAACCCCATTATTACGGATCAGTTCACTGCCGATCCCACCGCCAAAGTTTTTGAAGGCAAGATGTATGTCTATCCTTCACATGACATTCCGAGCCCCATCGAGCGTCTGAAAGAATGGTTCTGTATGGCAGATTACCATGTTTTCTCGTCAGACAATCTGGTTGACTGGACAGACCACGGAGTGATCCTAAGCCAGGAAAATGTACCTTGGGTAGCTCCTGACTCCTATTCCATGTGGGCCCCCGAATGTGTATACAAGAATGGGAAATATTATTTCTACTTCCCATCTACCCCTAAAGGCGAAGGCAAACGCGGTTTCAGCATCGGAGTTGCCATAGCCGACAAGCCTTACGGCCCTTTCACCCCGCAGGCCACTCCCATTGAAGGAGTCAATGGCATTGACCCTTGCGTGCTCATTGATAAAGACGGGCAAGCCTACATATACTGGTCAGGCCGCGGAATGTCAGTAGCAAAACTGAAAGACAATATGCTTGAACTCGCCTCAGAACCCATGCAAATTCAAGGATTACCCGAAGGATTCAAAGAAGGACCTTTCGCCTTTGAACGCAACGGAAAATATTACTTCACATTCCCCTGGGTAAAGGAAAAAACGGAAGTTCTGGCTTATGCGATGGGAGACAATCCCATGGGTCCCTTTGAGTTCAAGGGTATCATTATGGATGAATCACCAACCGATTGCTGGACCAATCACCACTCATTGGTGGAATACAAAGACCAGTGGTACCTGTTCTATCACCACAACGATTACTCCCCCGAATTCGATAAAAACAGATCGGCACGAGTCGATTCCTTATTCTTCAACCCGGACGGCACTATCCAAAAAGTAATCCCCACCCTGCGCGGAGTGGGCATAACAGATGCCCGGAAAGAAATTCAACTGGATCGTTACAGCCGGTTAAGCAATCAGGGAGCAGCCATCGATTACCTGAACCAGGCAAACAAATTCGAAGGCTGGAAAACCTTATTGAGCAAAAACGGTGCATGGGTGCAGTACAACCGGGTGAACTTCGGAGATAGCACCCCCCGGAAAATGAAAGCAAGAGTAACCTCGGACAACGGAGGAACACTGCAAATACGTATAAACGGAACAAACGGTCCGGTTATCTCGGAAATAAAAGTTCCCAAAACCGATAAATGGACGAATATTGAATCCCCGGTTCGTTCCGCTCAGACCGGTATCCACGATTTATACGTGTCTCTAAAAGGAAACGGTAAAGTTGAAATCGACTGGATCAGTTTTCAATAACTAAATCTCCATGCCGGATATGAAGTATACGAAGACAATAGCACTAATCACAACCCTGCTCTGCTTCCTGCAAGGGCAGGGTTTAGCGCTTGCCCAGGATAATCCAAACCAATACAATTACCTTTATCTTACTATCCGGAACGGATTATGCGACAACTCTATCCGAACCATACACAAAGATCACAACTCATTCATGTGGTTCGGAACCTCCAACGGGCTCGACCGTTACGATGGTTACGAACTGAAACACTACTCCACAGCTCCCAGGCAACCGTATCAGTTTATTGAAAGTAATTACATCAATGACATTGACGAAGACGACAACAACTATTTGTGGGTAGCTTCCGAAGCCGGCATCATGAGCATTGATCTCCTTCACGAAAATCTCAACTTCTATAAGGAATACTCCGGTAAGAACAATAATGTGCTTTACTCTCCCGTTCAGGCCCTGCTTGTCGACGATTTCAATAATCTCTGGGTAGGCAAAAGTGACGGACTGGCCTACATCATTCTGAACGAAGAAAGGCAGATAAAAGATATCCGGATATTGAAGAAAGATGTGGATATCAAAACCATCGTAAAACACGGTAGTGATATCTGGGCGGGAGGCGACAAGTGTTTATTGCATTTCACTCCTTCGGGCAAACAGGATTACAGCAATATCCCCGTAATTACAAACTTAGATACTTCACAGTTAATCTTCAACCGCCTGTTTTCGTATGGTGACTATCTGTGGATCGGCACCCAAAGTGGCTTATACTGCTATAACACCCAGAATCAGTTCTGCATACTCTATCAGCATAATCCCAATAATCCTCACAGCATTTCCTCCAACTTCATCACAGATATTGATAAAAATTCATCAGGCGACATCATTATCGGAACCAGAAACGGAGTGAACATATACCAGCGAAATGACCAATTCGTTACTTTCAGCAGAGGCATACAAGCCCGGTCCCTGAATGATAATATCGTCAACCGGATATTTGTTGATAAGAATGATAATATCTGGGTAGGGACCGACTTCGGCGGAATTAATATCATGGCTCCGCAACGCATAACTTTCAATTATTCACTGCAAGGGTATGAGAAAGGAGTACCCAACATCATCAGCACGGTGCTCGAAGACAAAGAGGGAAACATCCTGGCAGGAATTGTAGATGGCGGACTTGCCATTAAGAGGAAAGGTGCTGACTCCTTTTCGCTCTTCAAACACAACCCGGGAGATCCGCACTCACTGGCTCACAACAACATCTCGGATATCATTCAGGACCTGCATGGCAATTACTGGATATCAACAATAGGCGGAGGGCTGGATAAACTGGATAAAAACAATCTGTCACATCCCGTATTCGAACATTACAACAGTTTGAATTCCTCCCTGACCTCCGATGACATCCATGACATAGCCCTGGACTCTGCCCGGAATGCACTGTGGATATGCAGCGGCAGCCATATCAATACACTCGATTTCTCTACGGGAGCCATCAATCGGCTAAAGTTCTACACACAGTCCAAAGAACCCGTTCATAACATGAATACAATCTTCATCGACTCACAGTCAAGATTATGGATTGGTGGAAACGGCGTGTACGTCATCGACCTGGAAAATTCCAGGAATACCTACGAATGTATATACTATCAGCACAAACTGGATGATCCCGAAAGCAAAATCAATGAAAAGATCACTTGTATATTCGAAACTAAAAAAGGGGAGATTTATCTGGGTAGCCTCGGAAATGGCATCTACCTGTTGGAAGACAACGGCAACAACGAAAAATATACCTTCAAGAACTATGCCGTGCGCTGCGGTCTTTCGGACACCAGCATCTCGAACATTCTGGACGATGAGAACGGGAACTTATGGATCAGTACCCTAAAAGGTATTTACTTCTTCGATATCAATACAAAACGGGCCTTCAAGTTCGACGAAGGAGACGGGTTACTGGTACCCCAATTCTATAAAAGATCCGGCTGTAAGACCATCAATCACAATATGTTACTGGGAACTATCGATGGTTTCGTAACATTCAGCCCACTGGTAAACCTGCCCAAGCAAAAGCAGCGGACGATAACCCTCACCAGCGTTGTCTGTAACGGCAGCCAGCTGATACCTTATCTGAACAGCGACAATCTGCCCGTAAGTATCTCAACAACCAAGGAACTGCATTTATATCCACCACAGAATTCCTTTGAAATCACATTCAGCTGCCTGGATTATATCGAACAGGAAAAGGTGTTCTACTTCCATCGCATTCATGAACTGGAGGAGCACTGGAACACAGGATTGGTAAAGAGAAACGCCAAGTATACCAATCTGCCGCCGGGAAAATATACGCTGGAAATACGATGCACCAACCACGACAACACCTGGTCTACCGAAGCCACCTGTCTCAGCATTGTACATCCCCCATTCTATAAAACAGGATGGTTCTACTCACTTATCGCTATATTGATAGTGTCCATTCTGCTTTATATCATCTATTGGTATAATGCAAGGCAACAACATATCCAGAAACTTCTGAAAGAAAAGATAGAAAGCATGTCCGAGCAGATGGAGGCTATCAACAAAGAGAAGCTATCCTATTTCACCAACCTCGCACATGAGTTTAAGACACCCCTAACCCTGATACAAGGACCGGCAAGCCAGCTTGTCAGGCAAACTACCGATCCCAAAGAAAAAGAGGACTTACAGATTATCAACCGGAACGCTCAATACCTGCTTTCACTGGTCAACCAACTGATTGACTTGCGCAAGATCGATACCCAGAACTTAACGCTCAATTACTCTCAATTCAACTTCAGCAAGTTCCTGAACACAACAATAACCGACTTTTCCAACCTGATGAAAGAACGAAACATCAGCTTTGAAAAGATATACCGCCTGAAGAGTGACCATATCTATTCTGATAAGGAAAACCTGCATAAGATACTGTTCAATCTATTATCCAACGCCATCAAGCATACTCCCGATAAAGGAAAAATCACATTGCATGCCAACCAATTCATCGACAAATCGAACAAACTCATGCAGTTTATCTCCGTCACCAACAGTGGCAGCATAATAGCTCCTGACGAAATAGACAAAATATTCAACCGTTTCTACCGGATACCCGAACAGAACAAATATACAAACTACGGACAGAGCAGTACGGGCATCGGACTTCACATCGTAAAAGAGCTTATCAACCTATTAGACGGAACGATTAAAGTCAAGAGTTCGGAAAAAGAAGGTGTATCTTTCAGATTATATTTTCCCATTACGCTGGCGGACGCAGCGGAGAATGAAATTCATGAGGAATATAAAGAGCCCGTACCCGTTGAAGACAAAATCGAGCCGTTCATTCCTATAGACAGGAGCAAGCCGACTTTGTTATTGGTAGAAGACAATCCCGACATGCGTCATTATATCAAGAATATGCTGAAAGAAAAATACAATATTGCTGAAGCAAACAACGGTGAGCAAGGCTATAAGACAGCCCAGAATATCGTGCCCGATTTTATTGTATCCGATCTAATGATGCCCGTATGCGATGGTTCCGACTTCTGCAAAAGACTGCGCGAGGACAAGCTTTTAAGTCACATTCCTTTCCTGCTTCTCACGGCAAATTCAAGTGAGACTGCCCGGATAGAAAGCTATGAAAACGGAGTAGACGGATATATCACCAAGCCTTTCGAACAATCCGTATTATTAGCCCACATAGACTCCATCTTGAAGAACAGGGATTTGCGTCAGAAGAAATTCGTAGAACAAGACTTGAATCCTATCCTGCTGGAAGTGGGACAATCCGACCAGCAGTTCATGAACGAAGTTATGAATATTCTGGAAAAGAACTATGCTGATCCTCAATTCGGTGTAAAGGATCTGACAGAAAGGCTGAACATCAGTTATACAGTGATTTATAAGAAATTCGTATCACTCACCGGACTTCCGCCGGTACGTTTCATCCAATTATACAGGCTACAGATTGCCAAGAAAATATTAGAGAGTAGCACCAATAACATCATTGTATCAGAAATAGCCTACCGGGTGGGATTTAATGACCCCAAGTACTTCACCCGTTGCTTTGTGAAACAATATAAGCAAACGCCCAGTTCATTCTTCAAGTAGCACGACCTTAGAATCAGGTTTATTTACAGCACATTGCGGAAGGTTTCTATTTTATAACTATCAGATCGCCTTCCGCAAACCCAACTGTTATATGTTTCACTTGAAAAAGACTTATTACTTTCAGTTCTTTCTTTAACTCTTTCAGAACTTCCACCAGGCCGTTCAGTACTTCCTCCCACGGGATTTCGCTGGAAAGTTGCAAAGCATCACAGTTCCTTTCTCTCGGATCGAAATCTTCTTCACAAGCCCAGTCATCATTTTCCGCGTCATATTGTTTAGAGCCTGTCAGTTCGAGTGTATAGCAGCTCTGCCCATTTTCTTCGACAGCTTCCCACAAGTTGAAGTTCAATGCAATGATGTCATTAGGCAGGGTTTCGTATTCAGCAATGAACAAAAGCCACTGTTTTACAATGGCTTTTACTTTCTGTTTATCAAATACCTCCATAGGGGTACAGCAAGTCTGAAAGTCCGGTTTACTTTCATCGTTCCCCAATATGGAGAATAGTTTTTTCAAAATATTACTCATTCTTAATCAATTCAAAAGTGTAGCTTCCTAACTCAATGACATCATTAATATGATATGACTACAAAGATAATGACAAATTATAAATAAATAGTATCTTTGTTACCATACCATATTAATAACCTTTTAGTTGAGGAAAATGTTTTGCATGGCATGATTAAACATCAAATGATTCATTCTTTTAGGTCTACCGACTTCTTTCCCCTACATATATCCCCTTTTCAGAAACAGCACTTACCCGGAAACAGCCATATACAACACCACCGCGAATATTCCCCGTTATTGACGATGGCGACGGAGTGTATGCACCGCCATCCGTACGGAACTGCTTCAACATCTGGTCGAAAACATCATAGCAACTCCTGGAGATGGTCTGTGCCCACACGTATACAGAATCGCTCGAATGGTCATAACCCCATCCATTAGGATAGCCAAAAGCATTTTCACCGTCATCTACGGCAAAGTCTACGACATTCTCCTGCAAGTGTTCATCACTTAAAATGGAATATCGCCAATATGAACCCGCACCAAACAAAGCATTAGGTTTCGAGAACGTAGAGTGAGTATACGACCATGGAAAGAAAGAAAGTAAATAATAATTTTCTCCCGGAGGATTAATGAAACTGATACAAGGTGCAAAAGTTTCTCCCTTCTCACCAAGATCCACTTTAGTTACTTTAAGATCAGTAATAATAAGATTCGCTTCCATTTTCTGTGTATCCGATTCAAAATGCTTACCGTTATAGTATATATCTAATGAATAGGAATGGCCTTCAATACCATATAGTTTAGTAGTCACATACACCCCACCAGCAGAATTCTGAGAGACGCTATTTATATGTTCCGTCTCTTTACGCTTTTTATCATAATTATAATAGTCATAATACACATGATTTTCAAAACGAGGTTTCACATATTGAAGCGTATCCCTGATACCCTCCGTAACATCTGTAATCACAATTACCGCATCATCTATTCCTTCGTAATTATAATAATCACCCCCTGTAATTGCAGCAGGCCTGGTAAGATGAAAGAAATAGGGCGGACGCTCATTAGTTACAGTCCCTTCAAAAACAATTGCATCCGAAACATAGCCCGACAAATCCACATCAAACACTTTCTCACAGCCCGACATAAACAAGCCTAAAAGAACACACAAAATATAAGAAGCCGACTTTATCATAACTATCAAAATTTAAATGTATAAGTTAAAGAAGGCACAATGCCGTAAAGATATAATTTATACATAAGAGGCTGTGCAATGGAAAAGTTTCCATTACGCCCCGCATAAATGGAAAAAACATTTTCTCTGTTATATGCATTAATGATTGAAAGAGAAAGACTCCGATTCTTCCACCTATATGTTGTAGAGAAATCCAATTGGTGAAATGCCGGAGCACGATACCCGTTTCTACCGGAATAGATATAGAATACAGAGTGATGGAAATAATATTTTCCTACCGGCAACGTCAGGTTCATCCCCGAAGCATAAGAAAAAGTAGATGACAGTGACCAATGAGAACCAATATTCCAGTTCAAAAACAGTTTTAAATTATGCGGACGATCATATATCGGCTTGTATTCCTTCCCATTGATATTATTTCTTGCACGCGAAAGTGTATAACTAAGCCATCCAGTCAGGGCACCCTGATTCTTTGAAAAATACAACTCCAGTCCAGTTCCTTTAGCAGTGCCGCTCTCTACTTCCTTTTCAATCCGGTCATTCTGGAATATATTGGCATTTTCCACATAGTCCACCACATGACGCATTTTCCGGATGTAAGCTTCTACTGACAAAGTATACTCTCTGTGCGGAAAGTTATACTCGTAACCCAATGCTACCTGTCTCATAACAGATGGCTCCAATAACGCATTGGCAGGTATCCACATGTCCGAAGGGATTCCTACCGAGGAATTTGAGAGCATATGTATGCTTTGTGCCGCCTGTGTATAAGAGACAGTTATACGATTGGAAGGATTAAGAGTATAGGATAACTCTGCTCGCGGTTCGGGAACAACATACGTTTTTGCTCCATACGAGGAAGATGAAGGAGCACACAAAACAGATAAACGGACTCCGGCATTCAACTGGAAACGGGAAAGGAACTTATATTCACCCTCTGCATAGAGAGCTATATCCCACAAGGTCTTTTTGGGCAGGCGGGAAGGGACCACATTCGATTCATCGCCATACTTTTCTACCGAACCGGGCATAGTAGTAAAGAAGTGCGCACTTACTCCTGTCTTCAAACTCAAAGAGTTATTCAAGTGTGTTTCCCAGTCAGACTTCAACTGATAAGACTGCATATCCGATTTCCAAAGATATTGTAATCCGTCTGCCAAAGATTTATACCTATAATAATAATTACTGAAAACAGCACTTGTATTTATGTTAGTTCTATCATTCAGAATATGGTTCCATCTCACTGTAGCAGTGGCATTTCCCCAGTCCATACCATATCCCTTGATCAATTTATTGAAAACAGTATGGTCGCCTCCACTATACAACGAAAAGAAAAGCCGGTTACGATCATTCAATGCTGTATTCACCTTAGCATTGACATCATAAAACCACATCTGTGGCTTAGAGGCCAGATCACCACCTAATAAGCCAAGTGTGACTCCCGGATAACCGAATCTGCCTGAAACCAAATAAGAACCTTTCTTCAAAGGACCTTCCAGCAATACTTTAGAGGCAATCAATCCCAGACTTGCACTTCGTTTGCGCTCTTTACTATTGCCTTCGCGCATACGGACATCAATAACCGATGAAGATCGGCCGCCATATTTCAATGGAAAATAGGACTTATACAGGTCCACCTTTTGAATGGCGTCATTATTAAATACAGAGAAAAAGGATAAAACATGAGTAGGGTTATAGACCACAGCCTCATCCAGCAAGACCAGATTCCCCCACTGATTACTTCCTCTCACTGAAATATTGTTAGCCCCCTCATTGCCACTCTGCACTCCCGGCAAAAATTGCAAAGTCTTTATTAAATCGGGCTCTCCTCCTACAACAGGCAGGGCTTGTATCTTCTGTGCATCCAACATAAATTGTCCGCTATGTTTTCGGGCCCCCAGTACTTCAACTCCTTTCAGCAAATAGTCATTAGGCTGTAAAGCTATATCGACAACCGTATTGTCCGATAGTTGCAATGTATCCGACCATGTTGTATAGCCCAACATAGAACACTGAAGCACACACCTACCTGTATGGAGGGTAATGGAATAGAGCCCGTATGCATTAGTAGCCATACCTGTACTTGAATTCATTTCCAATACATTGGCATCCGAGAGGGTCTCCCCTGTTTTTGCATCCGTCACACGCCCCCGTACTATCACTCGTTGGGCAAAGGCAGTATGCAGACAGAAAAAGAGAAAAAATAAATAAACAGATAAGCCTTTCATTAGTTTTGTAATTCTTTATCTAAGAGTTTAGTCAGTTCTTCATAAGAATTCGTAATATAAACCAAGCGATTATTAATTATAATGGTAGGAGTGGCAAAAAGTCCACGTTCCATCAACTTATCAATAGTATGGTTTACCTTATCATAAGTTTCGGCGGACAGCACATCTTGCTTATATGCGGCAACATCCAACCCTAAATCCCGGGCAAGGTCAAAGATATATGCAGAGTCAGGCAAAGCATCATAGGAGAATATGGCATCATGAAACTCCCAGAATTTACCATATTTACCAGCCGCTTCACAAGCCAATGATGCAAGATTCGGTTCGTCGGCAAAATTAATAAAGCCAAATTTCACCCGATCATGGTACTTATCATAAATACGTTTCAACGTTTTCTCAAATTCAGCACAACGTTTGCAATTGAAATCTGATGCCACTATCAAATGAGTAGTAGCATCAAGATTTCCTCTATATTGAACGCATAAATCGGCTACAACACAATTGGGCTGTTTAGGAGGGTATATATACCGCTTGATTTGTGCTCTATTAAATAGTGAGTCTGCCAAATGCCGGACTAAAA
>OMFQ01000955.1_pt1 | contig 13049 bp, 9 predicted proteins | sample 1645671 | NCBI WGS metagenome assembly OMFQ01 (sample SAMEA103958119, study PRJEB25191) | human gut metagenome | biome: human-associated habitat [ENVO:00009003]; feature: intestine environment [ENVO:2100002]; material: feces | place: Germany | collected 2013/2015
GCGGCTCGGCGGGCGGGGCGGGGCAAGCCTCGACGCAGCGCCGCTCCAGAGCATCCCGCACACCTGCGAGCAGGTCGACGGCATGGAGGTGACGACCTATACGCTGCATCCCGACACGACGGGGGAAGACCTGCGTTACCTGCGGATGGCGGTCGACGAAGGCCGCAAATGCACCCCCGGCCCGACGTCCTACTGCGTCGGGGCGGTCGTAGCCACGGCCGACGGCCGGATATTTGCAGGTTACACGCACGAAACTTCCGCAACGCACCACGCCGAGCAGGAGGCCATCGCCAAGGCGCTGGCGGCAGGCGCCGTGCTCCGCGGCGCCGCGATGTACTCCTCGATGGAGCCGTGCTCGCGTCGGGCGAGCGAGCCCGAAAGCTGCACACAGCTCATTATCAGGCATGGTTTCGCCCGGGCGGCCTTCGCACTCTACGAGCCCGACTGTTTCGTCTGCTGCCGCGGAGCGCTGACCCTGCGCGAAGCGGGCGTCGACGTCAGGGCATACCCGGCGCTGGCCGGGGGCGTATGGGAAGCCAACGCGCACCTGAAGCGATGAATCGGGCGTAAATTGTGTCCATAAGGGCCTAAAATTGGCCTCTTTTTCCGGAAAATCGCGCAACATATCGGGATAACTTATATATTTGCCCCATAAACGCATTGATTAATATGAAAATAGCAGTCAGAACCCTCCTTGCGGCGGCGGCACTTGCGACCATCGTCCGGCTGCCTGCGCAGGAGGCCAAGCGTACGCTCTCGCTCGACGAGGCGATCGCCGTGGCGCTCACGGAAAACCCCGCGATGAAAGCAGCCGAGTTCGAGGAGAAGGCCGCCACCCAGGAACGCCGTGCGGCCATCGGCCTGCGTATGCCCAAGATCAGCGTCATGGGCGCATACGCCTATATGTCCAAGGATATAGGATTCGATTTCAACGAGATGAAAGGCCCGGCCAAAGAGCTCGCCGGGCAGATACTCGGCAGCGGGCTCATACCGCCCGAAATGATCCCGTCGATCAACGGGCTGCTCAATCCGCTGATGAACGCCGACTGGTTCCTCAAGGTGCAGGATCAGAGCCTCGGGTTCGTGGGCGGGCAGGTCTCGGTGCCCATCTGGCTGGGCGGCAAGATCAACGCCGCCAACCGCGCCGCCAGGATCAACGAACGCACGGCGGAGGAGCAGGGCAACCAGACCCGCAACGCGCTGATTTCGGAGCTCGTGGAGCGCTACTTCGGGCTGGCACTCGCCATGCAGGTCGTCGAGGTGCGCCGGCAGGTGGTCGACGGCGTACGCCGCCACCTCGAAGATGCCGTCGCGCTCGAAAAGAACGGCATGATCGCCCAGAGCGAACGCCTCTACGTCGAATTCAAGATGGCGGAGGCCGAGCGCGAGCTGGCCAATGCCGAATTGCAGGCTCAAACCATCGCCAGCGCCCTGAACAGCACGCTGGGGCAGGACAACGCGTGGCAACCCGTGACGTCGATGTTCATCGTCGACCGGGTCGAGGACGTGGCCTATTACCAGGATCTGGCGCAAGACCGCAACCCGCTGCTCAACCAGGTCTCGCTCAAGCGCCAGCTGGCCGAAGAGGGCGTGCGCGCGCGGCGCTCCGACTTCCTGCCGCAGGTGGCGGCCATCGGCGGCGGTTCGTTCTACAACTACCAGGTCGCAGGGCTCGTGCCCCGCTGGGCGGTGGGCGTGGGGGTCAACATCAAGATCTTCGACGGCCTGAACCGCGAGTATAAATATTCGGCGGCCAAGCAAACCGTACGCCGGGTCGGCGCCTTGCAGAACAAGGCCGGAAAGGACATCTCGGTACTGGTGGAGAGACTCTACAACCAGATGATGAACTACCGCAACCAGATGACCTCGATCGACGCCTCGCTCGCCTTCGCCGAGGAGTACCTCCGCATGAAGAACGCCGCCTTCCTCGAAGGCATGAGCTCGTCGACCGACCTGATCGACGCCGAGCTGAACCTCGCGGGCGTACGCACCGAACGCCTCCAGGCGGCCTACAACTTCGACCTGCTGCTGGCGCAACTGCTCGAAGCCGCGGGCATCAGCGACGAATTTTCGGCTTACGCCCGCCGCGCCGACGCACGGCCGATCCTGTTCGATAAAAAGTAAAAAATATAGAATCCTATGAAGCGAAGCAACATTATCGGAATCATCGCGGCCGCTGTGGTCATCATCGTCTCGGTCGTACTGATCAGCTGGTACCTCCGGAAAACGACCCCGATGCTGATACAGGGCACGGTGGAGTGCACGACCTACAAAGCCTCGTCGAAAGTCCCGGGGCGCATCGACGACATGAAGGTCAGTCAGGGCGACCGCGTGGAGAAGGGGCAGCTGCTCTACACGCTCTCGACCCCCGAGCTGGAGGCCAAACTCCAGCAGGCCGAGGCCGTGAAGAGCGCCGACCAGGCAGCCTTGGCAGGCGCCCGCATCCAGCAGATCGAAGCCGCCCTGAACATGTGGGAGAAGGCGCAGGCCGGGCTGGAACTGGCACGCAAGACCTACGACCGCGTGAAGAACCTCTACGACCAGGGGGTAGTCCCCGAACAGAAGTTGGACGAGGCGTCGGCCAACTACAAGGCGATGGAAGCCACGGCGCTGGCCGCCAAGGCGCAGTACGACCTGGCGGACAAGGAGGCCGCTGCGGCGCGTGTCCGCCAGGCCGAGGGAGCCGTGAGCGAGGTCGAATCCTACATCGGCGACGCGATGGTCTATGCACCCGTGACGGGCGAGGTTTCGACCATCATCGCCGAGCAGGGCGAACTGGTGGGCAGCGGCTATCCCGTGGTGGCCATCCTCGACCTGACCGACCTGTGGGTGACCTTCAACATCAAGGAGACCCTGCTCCCGGGGATCGGCGTCGGCACCCGCATGAGCGGCTATGTCCCGGCGCTGGACTACGACGTCGAGTTCGAGGTGACCTACATCTCCGCACAGGCCGACTTCGCGACATGGGCGGCGACGCGTACGCAGGGAGGGTTCGACATCCGTACCTTCGCCATCAAGGCCAGGCCTGTGTCGCATGTGGAGAATATGCGCCCGGGCATGAGCGTAATCGTGGACTGGGACAAAATCCGGAAATAGGAGGGAACGATGCCGGGATTCCTGCATAATATCTACGCCGTCCTGCGGCGCGAGCTTGTGCGGCTGACGCACCAGCCGATGTATTTCGTGCTGATGCTCGTGCTGCCCGTGGTGTCGTTCGCATTCTTCGCGCTGCTGTTCAACAAGGGCGTGGCCCGCGACATCCCGATCGCCGTGCTGGACGATGACCACACGTCGCTCTCGCGCAAGGTCACGCAGATGATCGACGCGACCCCGACGGCCCTGGTCGCCTACGAAATCCAGGACATGGACGAAGGCGAGCGGCTGATGCGCGAAGGGAAGGTCATGGCCATCGTGCAGATCCCGTCGTTCTTCGAGAAGAATATCCTGAGCAACAGCCAGACGCACATCGAGAATTACGTTTCGGGGACGAACATCACGGTCAACGGACTGCTGTCGAAAGACATCCAGACCGCCGTGACGACCTTCACGGCCGGCATCCAGCTGCAACTGCTCACCAAACAGGGGCTCAGCGAGAAGCAGGCCATGGCGCAGCTGATGCCCGTGCGGTTCAGCCGGCACGTATTGTTCAATCCCTATATCAATTACGGCTATTACCTCTCGCCGAGCTTCATGCCCATGATGCTGCTCATCTTCGTGGTCATGGTGACCGTCTTCACCATCGGCACCGAACTCAAGCACGCCACGGCGCGCGAGTGGATCGACACGGCGAACGGTTCGGTAGGGGCGGCCCTCACGGGGAAAATACTGCCCGTGACGGTCATCATGTTCCTCATGTCGCTGGTGATGCTGCTCATCATCTTCAAGGTCGTGGGCGTGCCGCTCAACGGCAGCCTGACGGTCATACTCCTCGGCACGCTGCTCTTCATCCTGAGTTACCAGGCCATCGCGGTGTTCATCGTGTCGCTGCTCTCGAACCTGCGCCTATCGCTCTCGATCGGCGGCGGGTACTCGGTACTGGCCTTCACCTTCTCGGGCCTCACGTTCCCGGTCATGGCCATGTGGCCCGCCATGCGGTACCTGAGCAAGCTGTTCCCGTTCACCTACTACACCGACATCTTCGTCGACCAGATGCTGCGGGGCGCCCCGGTCGCCTGTTCGCTGCCCGACATGGGCTATATGTCGCTTTTCATCGTCTTACCGCTCCTGTGCCTGCCGCGCCTGCGGACGATCTGCACGGAGGAAAAATACTGGGGGAGGTTATAACATGGGCAGGTTCATACATCAGATCACATCCTACCGGCAGCAGATGCTGTCGGTCATGCGCAATGAATTCCGCTCGATATTCACCGACGCAGGCGTCGTCCTCATCCTGGTACTCGCGCTGATCATCTACGCCACGGTTTACTCGATGGCCTACGGCGCACAGGTGCTGCGCAACGTGCCGATCGGCGTGGTGGACGAGTGCCGCACACCGACCAGCCGCAGCCTCGCAGCGACGTTCAACGCCGGGCCGAATACGTACGTGGCCTACAACCCGACGAACATGGAGGAGGCCAAGGAGCTCTTCTTCAGCCGCAAGATATACGGCGTGGTCTATATCCCGTCGGACTACGAGGAGAAACTGCTCGGGGGCTCGCAGGCCAACGTGGCGATCTACGTCCTGATGTACCGCCAGGCTTTCCAGGAACTGGTGACCTCGATCGGCAGCACGGGCGCGATGGTGGAATTCCAGCGCCTGATCGCCAAGGGGGCGGACATCCCGCAGGCAAAGGCCACGACGCAGCCCGTAATCTACCAGTCGCACAACCTGTTCAACCCCTACCTGGGATACGGCACCTTCGTCATGCCGGCGATCATCATGGTCATCATTCAGCAGACGCTGCTCATCGGCATCGGCATGATCGGCGGCACGTGGCGCGAATTCGGGCTCTACCGCAAACTCTGCCCGCCCGACCGCAAACGCATGTCCACGCTGCCCATCGTTCTGGGCAAGGCCACCGTCTACGGGCTGATCTACGGCGTGACGACCTTCTATATCCTGGGCTTGCACTACCGGCTGTTCCATTACCCGATGAACGGCGCCACGAGCACCGTCGTGGTCTTCATGCTGGCATACCTGGCCGCCTGCATCTTCCTCGGCATCGCCATCTCGACGCTGTTCCGCTACCGCGAAAATTCGCTGCTGCTGTTGTTGTGGACGTCGATACCGCTGCTGATGCTCAGCGGCGTGTCGTACCCCCGCGAGGGCATTCCCGACTGGCTGTTCAACTTCGGACAGCTGTTCCCCAGCAGCCACGGTGTCGACGGCTTCATCCGCATCCAGAGCATGGGCGCATCGCTCAGCGAGGTGCTGCCCGAAATCCGGATGCTCTGCATCCTTACACTCATCTACGGCGGGCTGGCCTGCATCGGCATTCACCAGGTGATCGCCCGCGCAGCCAAGGATACGCCCGTCAAAAACCAGAACAGATAATGTATGTCAAATATCAGATGCCGCTGATCGCCGTCAGCGATGTCGGTCGCTCGAAACGGTTCTACTGCGGGCTGTTCGACCAGCGGGTCGTATTGGATTTCGGGGAGAACGTCACGTTCAGCGGCGGCTTCGCCATACAGGAGAAATTCGCGTGGCTTACGGGCCTCGCGGAAGATTCCGTGCGCAGCCGCCCGAACAACATGGAGCTCTATTTCGAAACGGACGACCTCGACGCATTCATGCAGCGGCTCGGGGAGTGGCCCGAGCCCGTCGAACTGCTCCACCCGCCCCACAAATACGGCTGGCAGCAGTGCACCGTACGTTTCTACGATCCCGACGGCCATATCGTCGAAGTAGGCGAGGCGATGGAGGTCGTCATAAGGCGCTGCCTTGCCGAGGGACACACGGCAGAGGAGACCGCCGCGCTCACCCAGTGCTCCGCGTCCGGGACGAAGCGGGGAAATAGCCCCGCACACCCCGGCAAACAGCCCCGCACTTTCCGGCCGGCGCCGGCAGCAACGGCAGTGCGACGACACGGAACAGGATCGGCACTCCGGCAAACGCTCCGCCCCCCCCCAAAAAAAAGACACCGGGCAAATGCCTGGTGTCTTATTCATGTCCGGAGCCGAACCCGGCCGCCGCGCTACCTCGGCCCGTGGAACATTCCCGGAGGAGGGCCGCCCGGGCCGCCGGGCCCCATGCGGCGCGATCCCGAAGGTTGTGCCACGCCGTCGTAATCCTTGATGTTTTTCGACCCCTTCTTGCCGAACCGGCGCAGGTTATAGGTGAACTGCACCATATAGTAGCGGCCGATCACACTGTTGGTCGAATTCTGCGTCCACCCCGAGCCCGTCGAACGGGCGAAGGCCTTGTTCTGGTTGAAGATGTCGTTCACGCCGACCATGATCTCGCCGCGCTTGTTCTTGAAGACCTTTTTGCCGATCCAGGCGTTGCACAGCAGGTAGGAATCGTCGTAATCGTTCGTAAAACCGATGTACTGCGTATAGGCTACGCTGCCCGTGAAGGTAAAGCCCAGCGGGAAGACGAACTTCATGTTGCCCTGCGCCGTATGGTTGAAATAACGGTTCTTGGAGCCCGATTCGCCCAGCGAGTTGGTCGCCTCGTTATAGGTGCCGGCCCACGAAAGGGTGAAGTCCACGTTCTCCGAAATGTTGCTGCCCAGTACCGTGCGGAAGTCGTAGCCGATATTCTTGGTGTCGTTGCGCTCGCCGCCCGTGATGAACCCGTCGCTGTCAACCGTGCCGCCCAGCATGCTCGGGGTCTTGGTGAAATTGACGCCCGCCATCACGTTGAAGTTGCTCTTCAGGAACCCGATGGGGAACCCGTAGCTCAGGTGCGTGCGCAGGTTCCAGTAACCGTCGAGGTTGACGGGGGTGGAGTAGTAGTTAGGGGTGTACTGCTCGCCGCCGAGGGTGATCGTACCGGGGTTCGACACCAGGTGGTTGGCGTTGTAATCCGACGTATTCTGCATCGAGAACATCCACATGAACGTCCGTCCCTTCTCCACGTTGGAGTTCGTATAGTGGAAATTGACCCGGTGGCTGTACGACGGGTTCAGGTTGGGGTTACCCTTGGTGATGTTCTGCGCGTCCGACACGTCGGCCACGTTCTGGAGGTCGGTGATCGAGGGGTTGTCGGTATAGGACGAGACGAACAGGCGCAGCGAATTCTCGCGGTTGATGTTCAGCTGCCCCATCATGAAATAGGTCACGTCGTTATACGAATGCTTGATCTTGTCGGCGGCGTCGCGTACGATCTGCCCGTCGAGCGTGGCATGCTGGTAATAGACGTTCGCCACGAACGTGTTGCGCTCCTTCGAATAACGGAAGCCGGGACCGGCGCTCTGCGTCAGGTAACCGCTCTTGTAAGAGTTAGAAAGCGCCCCGTCGGGGAGAAGCCCTGCGACCGAATAGTCCGGCCCGGTTATGAACGACCTCTTGTCGCGCTCCTGATAATCGTAGCGGATACGGTACTGCACGCTCACCTGGGCATATTTGGCCACGGGCTCCGTATAGGTGAACTGCCCGCGCAGGCCGTAGCTGTTCGAGGGGGCAAGGTTGCGCAGGTAACGCAGCCGGGTATAGCCCGTCGTGTCCCAGCCCCACGGGCCGTCGGCACCGTCGGGACGTACGGACGAAATCGGCAGGACGTTCGAGAAGGAATTCGAGTTGTTGGTATTGTCCGAATAATTCACATTGCCGTCGAGGGTGATCGTACGGCCGTCCTTCCCGAGCTTGGCACGGTAGACGGCGCTCGTGCGCAGGTTATAACCGTGACGCAGGCCGTCGTTGAAATTCTCGGTGCGGCTGTAACCGCTCTGGCCGAACTGCCAGCCCTGCGTCGTGCTCAGGGGATCGTTGGACTGGTAGCTGAAACTGGGGCGCACCATCAGGTTCTGGTTGTCGGAGATCTTCCACTCCAGGCGGGCGTTGAAACGGTGGTTGTAGGCCTCCGTATTCGAATAGCCGCGCGTCGCGAGGGTGTCCACCGGCATGGGGGATTCATACCACTTGTCCACCGTGGACTGGTTCTTCGTATCGGTATTGTTGAAGAAATAGCTGCCCTGGAACGACACCTGGTCGCGTTTGCCCCATGTGTCGGAGTAGTTGACGCCGATGGCGTTCACCGACGCCACGCCGCTCTGCGGGCGCACCATGTACTGTCCGACACCGCCGCGGCGGCCGCCGCCGGAACCCGATACGCCGAGGATGTCCTCAAACGAGAAATTCTGCTGGTTGATATTATTGAACAGGCCGATGACCGACACGCGGCTGTCGCCGCTGAAGATATTGGCATTACCGCCTATGACATATTTGTTTTTTGCCTCGGTCTTGGTATCGGCATCGTAACCGTAACCGGCATACAGTTTACCGAACTGTCCCTGCCGCATGTTGGCATGGGTGACGATGTTGAGCGCCTTATAACCCTCACCGTCGTCCATGCCCGAGAATTCGGCGGCGTCGCTCAGTTTGTTGTAGACCTCGATGCGGTCGACAGCCTGTGCCGGCAGCGACTTGATGGCCGTCGTCACGTCCTCGCCGAAGAATTCCTTGCCGTCGACGAAAATCTTTTTGACCGACTCGCCCTGTGCCTCGACCGTACCGTCGCTCACGGTGATGCCCGGCATCTTCTTGAGCAGGCCTTCGACGTCGGCATCGTCGGTGACCTTGAACGCCCCGGCGTTATAGCTTACCGTATCGCCCTTCTGGGAGGTGCGGAGCGCCTTGGCCTCCTTGACGACGGTTTCGATCTGCACGCCCGGCCTGAGTTCGATCTTGCCGATGTCCTGTTTGGCGGCCGAGACCTTGAAGGTGGTTTCCGCGCTGTTGTAGCCCAGGAAAGAGACTACGAGTTTATATTCGCCGTATGCGAGCGAGGGGATCGACACGGCGCCCTTATAGCCCGAAGTGGAATACTGTTTCTTGTCGGGGGCAGCGGCCGGGGCGAATTCCAGCACGGCACCCGCGACCGTCTCGCCGGTATCGGCGTCGACCACCGTACCCGTGACCGTCCCCTTCTGGGCAAAGGCGGCGACGGCGAAAAGTGTAAATAAGGTTGAGAGAAGCAGTCGTTTCATCTTTGATTATTCTGAATAGATCCGTTTGTTTTTTGCGCTTGCGAAGATAACTTTTTTATTGCAACTTCGCCCTCTGCCGCGGGCGAATCGACAAAAAAAGGGTGCCAGTCGACCAACCGACACCCCGGCTGCGACAAGCCGTTCGATGACCTAACCTCACTTCCTGCCCTTTGCGGGACGGGGCTTGTCACATTTCCTGCCTTCCTTGCAGGCGCATCCCTTTCCATCCTTCATCTGCGGGCCATGCCCCATGCCGGGCTTCGGGCCCTGCATCTGCTTCCACTGCTCGAACTGCTCGGGCGTAAGGATCTTTTGCATCTTCTCGGCCTTGGCCTTGCGGGCGGCGCGCATCCGTTCGTGCTGCGCCTGCATATCCTTTACTTCCTGCAGGTTGAGTTCGTAGAGCTGCTTAGACTGATCCTCGTTGAGGTTCAGCTTTTCGACCATGCGGTCGGTCTTGCGCTGTGCCATCTGTTCGGCCGTGGGGCGTTCCTTTGTCCTCGGGGCACGCCGATCCTGCGCAAAAGCGCTCGTTCCTGCCAGCAGGCAAAGGGTCATTGCAACCGCAAAAATTCTCTTTTTCATAGCATTAAGATTTTTATTATCCGTTCGCCGAAACGTCTTCGGCTCCAGGTGCTGATGCAAAGGTAAAGCCAAATCGGCACGGCGGTGCCGACCCGGGGGCCAAACGACTGAAAGGCAGGGTGAACCGACTATTCGGCGGGTTGAACGGAGGTGAGCCAGGCCTTGAATTCGGGGACGCGGGCCTTGGAAATGACGATGCGTTCGGGGGTTCCGACCGTCAGGTGGAGCGCCAGGCGGCTGCCGAACCACACGGCGATCTCTTTCACGGCGCGGCGCGCCACGATGAACTGGCGGTTGGCGCGGAAGAAATCCGCTTCGGGCAGGATGGCCTGCAGGGTTTCGAGCGTCTTGTCGAGCGGGTAGGAAACTCCCTCGTAGGTACAGGCGGTGACTTTCTCGTTGCTGGTATAGCAATAGGCGATCTGCTCGCGCCGGAGCGGGATGATCCGGTCGCGGACATGCACCAGGAAAGCCTGCTCGTGCCGTGCCGCGGCCATCGTCCGCACCCGGAAGCCGTAATCGCGGCGTTCGCCCCTGGAGAGGCGTTCCAGCTTGCCCAGCGCACGCTGCACGTCGGCGTTGTTGATCGGTTTGAGCAGGTAGTCGATGCTGTTGACCCTGAAGGCTTCGAGCGCATACTGGTCATAGGCCGTCGTGAAGACCACCGGAGCGGTGACCTCCACGGCGTCGAAGATGCGGAACGAATCGCCGTCGGCCAGGTGGATGTCCATGAACAACAGGTCGGGCTGGGGGTTCGCACGCAGCCACCCGATGCTCTCCTCGACGCTTTCGAGCGTCCCGATGACCTCCACGCCGGGGGCCACCTGTTTCAGGATGGCCTCCAGGTTCAGCGCGGCGGCGGTTTCGTCCTCGATGATCAGGGCTTTCATCCTATGGCGGGTTTTTGCAGCGGCATGCGCACGACGAACTCCTTGTCGGTGTCGATGATCTCGATGTCACGGCCCGTAATCAGGTGCCAGCGGTTGCGCAGGTTTTCCAGTCCGATGCCCGTCGACGGTTCGGGTTCGATCTTCGGCACCTTGGGATTGGCGACCACCAGCCACCCCTGCTCGGTGCGGATCGAGATATGGAACGGCTTGCTGCGGGTTATGGTATTGTGTTTGACGGCGTTGCCGATCAGCGGCTGCAACGACAGCGCCGGGAGTGTCCAGGAGCGGTACTTGTCGTCGACGTCGATGTCGAAGAACAGTTTGTCGGCATAGCGTATTTCGAAGAGGTAGCTGTACGCTTCGATGAATTTCAGTTCCTCGTCGAGCGTCATCAGCGTGCTCTGACCGTTCTGGATGATGTAGCGGAACGTATACGACAGCTGGTCGATGTAGGTCAGCGCCTTGTCGTCGTGCTTCTCGCGCACGAGCATCGCCAGCGAATTGAGCGAATTGAAGAAGAAATGGGGGTTGATCTGTCCCACGAGCATGTTGTAGCGGGTCGTGAGGTTCTCGTTCTTGAGCCGTTCGTTCTCCATGACGACTGCCTGCTGCTTCGAGTTGAGCACGTAGACCCAGCCGTAGAGCATCGACACGGCCACGGCGAACGAACATTTCAGCAGCAGCATGTAGTCGAAGATATGCCCGCTCATGAAATTCAGGACGATCTGCCCCGAATGCCATTCGCGGACGGGGGCGAGGATATAGAGCGCCGCGGCTGCTACGAGGCACCCCATGCAGTGGAGGGCGAAACGCCCCGCCTTGTAATTGCGGCGTGCGGAGGTCAGGATTGAGAGCATGATGAACGATACGACCAGGTAGTAGATCAACTGCAACGTCAGCTCCGAAGTCCTCGACGGCCGGTTGTAGAGCGTGCTGTAATCGAACTCCTCGCCGTTGCGCATACGCAGTTCGTTCATCACCGGATGGGCGCCGTAACGGCGCGGGGCGACCACGTCGACCACCAGCCGGTCGCCATCCGAAAGATCCATCCGGCGGATGCGCTGCATCGGCACGTAGACGCTGTCGCGGTTTCCGTAGACGATGTACCCGTGGCCGTCGGGGCTGACGTGCAGCACCCCTTCCTCGCTGCGTGTGACGACGCTCGCCCGCGCCGGCCGCGGCTGTCCTTCGCCCTTTTGCTCGACGATCAGCAACAGCACATAGGAAAAGTTGACCACCAGGCTGATGGCCAGCGCAACCAGCAGGTTGAGCATCAGGTCGGAATATTTCGATTGCAGGTTCATCGCATCTCCTTACGCCCCGGCAGGGTCATTCATCCTCCTTGAACCACGAGGCATAGAGCATGTAATCGTGCGCCGTGCGGCGGATGATCTCCTCGCGCTGCTCGGGCGTCACCTCCTTGACCTTCTTGGCCGGGACACCCGCATAGACCGAATTGGGTTCCAGCTTGGCGTTCGACAGCACCAGCGCGTTGGCCGCGATGATGCAGCCCGAGGGGACGACGGCATTGTCGAGCAGGGTAGCACCCATGCCGATCAGGCAGTTGTCGCCGATGACGGCGCCGTGGACGATGGCGTTGTGGCCGACCGACACGTCGCTGCCGATGATGGTCTGCGACGGGTGTTTGGCCTTGTCGTAAATCGTATGTAGCACGACGCCGTCCTGGATGTTCGTACGGTCGCCGATGACGATTTTGTTCACGTCGCCGCGCAGCACGGCGTTGTACCAGATGGAGCAGTCGCGGCCGATGGTCACGTCGCCCAGGATGACGGCCGTCTCGGCCAGGAACGTATTTTCTCCGATCACGGGGGTGCGCCCCCGCACTTCTTTAATCAATGCCATAATTCCGTAATAAAATTTCTTAGTTTCACATGTATATTTCCCTGCATGACCCGCCACCGTACGGTGGTGCCCCGGACATGGAAAGCGCTGCCGGAAGGCAATCTTTTATTCGCCTTTTTTGGCTTCCTGCCACAGGGCCTCCATCTCGCCGAGCGAAAGGTCGTGCAGCGAATTCCCTTGTGCGGCAGCCTGTTCCTCCATGTAATTGAAGCGGCGGATGAACTTCTTGTTCGTACGCTCCAACGCAGATTCGGGATCGACGCCGTAGAGCCGCGCAGCGTTGACCAGCGCAAAGAACAAGTCGCCGAACTCGGCTTCGAGGTTCGCCTTGTCGCCCGAGCGCATCTCGGCCTCGACTTCGGCGGTCTCCTCCTTCACCTTGTCCCACACATCCTCGCGCTTCTGCCAGTCGAAGCCCGTCGCCGCGGCCTTCTCGCCTACGCGGAATGCCTTGACCAGCGCCGGCAGCGAGCGGGGAACGCCGCCTAGCGTACCGCTCTTGCGGTTCTTTTTACGGAGCTTGAGTGCCTCCCAATTCTCCTTCACTTGGTCGGGCGTATTGGCATGGATGTCGCCGTAAACGTGCGGATGGCGGTATACCAGTTTGTCGCACAAGGCG
>OMFQ01000977.1_pt1 | contig 12838 bp, 10 predicted proteins | sample 1645671 | NCBI WGS metagenome assembly OMFQ01 (sample SAMEA103958119, study PRJEB25191) | human gut metagenome | biome: human-associated habitat [ENVO:00009003]; feature: intestine environment [ENVO:2100002]; material: feces | place: Germany | collected 2013/2015
CCATTTTGGCAAAGAATTACCGCAGTAATTATGATGAGATAACGTGAATGAAAAATATAGTGATTGGGTATCCGGCAAATTTGATTCTTAAAAGTAGCATTTTTAAATGCAGCAAATTTTTATTATAAAACATTACTTTACAAGAAGAATAAAAAAGCATATAATTCTTTTATAATATATTTAATAAAAGAGGATAAGAAAACGGAAAATAAAGATAAAAAAAATATAACAAGAAAAAAAATAATTAATTATGTTCTAAACAATCATGTTACATCCAAGGCGGGAATCGCAAAAGAGTTAAACTTGAGTATGCCGACTGTATTAGCAAATGTGAATGACTTGTTAGAAAAAAGGGTGTTGGAAGAAACTGGGGAATATGCTTCAACCGGTGGACGGAAGGCAAAAAGTATAGGGATTAATAAGTCATACTGTCATGCAATGGGAATTTTGATTACAGCGAATCATATAGAAATGGTATTAGTAAATCTTGGAGATGAGATTATAAAAAAAGATCGCATCCGCTTAAAATTTACGGCAGAATTATCCTATTGTACAGAGGTGGCACAAAAGGTCAAAACTTTTCTTGAAGGCGAATTAGCGAAGGATACGCTGCTTGGGATTGGAGTGGCGATTCCGGGAATTATTAATCAGAAAGAACGGATCGTTTTAAAATCCCATGCTTTAGGTATAGAGAATTATAGTCTGCGCTTTTTAGAACAGGCTCTGGAAATTCCGGTATATTTTGAAAACGATGCTAATGCTGCAATGCTTGCAGAAAAAAAACAAAAGTATCCAAATGCGATATATCTGTCTTTGAACCACACCTTAGGAGGTGCATTCTGCATAGATGGAAAGCTGTTTCGAGGGCAGAACCAGAAAGCAGGGGAGTTTGGTCACATGATACTCGTTCCCGGTGGAAGAAAGTGTTATTGTGGTAAATCAGGATGTGCAGATGCATATTGTGCTGCAAGTGTACTGACACAAGATAACAGGCAGTCACTGGATGCATTTATGGAAAAAATTGAAAGTGGTGATGAAAAAATTTTGCAGACATGGAATGAGTATCTGGATCATCTTGCTATTTTGATATCAAATCTGCGGATGGCATATGATATGGATATCATACTAGGAGGTGATGTGGGAGGTGTATTGTCAGATTATATGATACCACTGGGAGAAAAAGTGATGGCATATAATGGCTTTGAGCATGATGTTTCATACTTGAAAAATTGTTCGTATAAGAAAGAAGCGTCAGCTGTTGGAGCAGCGAAATACTTTTTTACAAAACATATGGGTGAATTGTAAATTTTTTGATCCTCATATCATATTATAGTGAAAAACGGAAAGAAAACAGTAACTACGGTTTCCTTTCCGTTTTTTTTGCGTGTTAATTGTGAAAAATACACAAAAAATAGATTTTGAAATTATGAAATATATAGAAATATGAAAAAACATATTGACAAATTGTGTTTACAAGGTAATAATGTAATTACTTTAATAAAACAATTTATAAAACATAAAATAAAACAACATAAAAAGGAGGAAACAATTATGTTACAGCAGGTAATGACAAATCCAGGAGAAATTATTTTCAGAGAGGTTCCGGTTCCGGAGGTAAAGGAAAATCAGGTTTTGGTAAAGATTATGAATATTGGTATTTGTGGATCAGATATTCATGTTTATCATGGAAAACATCCGTTTACAAAATATCCGGTAACACAAGGACATGAGGTTTCAGGTGAGATTACAGAACTTGGAAAAAATGTCACAGAGTTTCATGTGGGACAGAAGGTGACGATAGAGCCTCAGGTATATTGTGGACATTGCTATCCATGTCGTCATGGAAAGTATAATCTCTGTGAGGAATTAAAAGTAATGGGATTTCAGACGACAGGAACAGCATCTGAGTATTTTGCAGTGGATGCATCTAAAGTAACACCTATTCCAGAAGATATGTCCTATGAAGAAGGAGCTATGATCGAACCTCTTGCTGTGGCAGTTCATGGTGTAAAACAGATGGGCGATGTGGCTGGCATGAATATTGCAGTCCTTGGAGCAGGACCGATTGGAAATCTCGTGGCACAGACAGCAATTGGAATGGGGGCAGCGAAAGTGATGATCACAGATATTAGTGATCTTAGACTGGCAAAGGCAAAAGAATGTGGAATTGATGTGTGTGTGAATACCAAAAATAAAGACTTCGGTGAGGCAATGATCGAAGCATTTGGACCGGATAAGGCAGATGTGATCTACGACTGTGCCGGAAACAATATCACAATGGGACAGGCAATTAAATATGCAAGAAAAGGAAGCACGATCGTACTGGTGGCTGTTTTTGCAGGAATGGCAGAAGTAGATCTTGCAGTGGCAAATGATCACGAACTTGACATTAAAAGCACGATGATGTACCGCCATGATGATTACATAGATGGAATCAGACTGGTAAATGAGGGAAAAGTTCATTTGAAACCGCTTATCTCAAAGAAATTTGCTTTTAAAGATTATCTGAAGGCATACCAGTATATTGATGATAACCGCGAGACAACGATGAAAGTAATTATCAACGTCAATGAAAAGTAAGGAGTTCGTATGGAAAATAAATATGGAATTGTCGGAATTGCCCATGTCGGGCTTCCGACAAACGATTTACAGAAAACAGTTGAGTTTTATAAGAGTCTTGGATTCGAAGTAATTATGCAGACATATAATGAAAAAGCAGGGGAAAAAGTGGCATTTTTACAGATAAAAAATTACTGTATAGAAACTTTTGAAAATGGGCAGGCGGCAATGTCAGACGGTGCATACCAACATGTAGCACTTGATGTGGAAGACATTGAAAGTATGTATCAGAAAATCTGCAATGAAAAATACACAGTTATTACAGATGGAATCGAAGAACTGCCATTTTGGGAAAAGGGTGTGAAGTTTTTTATGATTAAGGGACCAAATGAGGAAAGAATAGAGTTTTGTCAGAAACTCTGATAAAAATAGGAGGGACATATGAGTAGCGAAAACAAAAATGGAAAAGTACCGCTGATCAGTAAGATTGCATATGGGTTTGGTGATGTTGGATGTAATTTCAGCTGGATGTTCGTAAGTAATTTTCTGATGATATTTTATACAGACGTGTTCGGAATCAGTATGGCGGCTGTGTCAGCGCTTATGCTTTTTTCAAGATTCTGGGATGCAATCAATGATCCAATCGTCGGGGGACTTACGGATAAAACAAAATCGAGATGGGGACGGTACCGTCCATGGCTGTTAGTAGCGGCACCAATTACAGCAATCCTTCTTGTTATGACATTCTGGGCAAGACCCGACTGGCCACAGAATGGCAAGATCATTTATATGGTAATTACATATTGTCTGCTGGTTTTGGGGTATACCTGTGTGAATATTCCATATGGAACCTTGTGTGGTGCTATGACACAGGATATTGATGAACGTGCAAAAATAAATACATCCCGTTCGGTTGCAGCGATGATTGCAATTGGTGTGTTAAATATTATTACAGTTCCACTGCTCAGCAAATTCGGCAGTCACAGTGCAAAGACAGGATATCTGACGGTTGCGGTCATATATGGATGTATTTTTACAGCCTGTCATTTCTTCTGCTTTGCGAAGACGAAAGAGGCAGTGATTATTCCGGAAAAAGAAAAAATTTCTGTAAAGATACAGTTGAAAGCAGTCATGCAGAACAGACCATATCTTCTTGCATTGGCAGGACAGATATTATTTGGATTTACATTATATGGCAGAAACGCGGATATTCTGTATTATTTTACATATGTGGAAGGAAATGCCTCCTACTACACAACTTATTCGATGTGCATCATTATTCCTTCTATCATAGGGGCAGCCTGTTTTCAACCATTATTCCGCAAGTTGAATAACAAAGGAAGAACAGCATCTCTCTTTGCTTTATTTACAGGAATTTCCATGTTGTCTATGTTTTTCTTTAATGCCAAAGAGTCACCGGCTATTTTTTATGCATTATCCGGTCTCACACAGTTCTTTTTCTCTGGATTTAATACCGCAATCTATGCAATTATTCCAGACTGTGTGGAATATGGGGAGTGGAAAACCGGACTTAGAAATGACGGTTTTCAGTATGCATTTATTTCACTTGGAAATAAAATCGGAATGGCAGTTGGAACAGCACTTTTAGCAGGATTACTTGGAAAATGTGGTTATATTGCAAATCAGACACAAAATGCAACTGTACTTTCAATTATGAAACATGCATTTACGACGATTCCAGGTGCACTTTGGATTGTGACTGCGGTTGTATTATTTTTCTACCGGTTAAATAAAAAACGTTATAACGAGATTGTGGAGGAACTGAAAAATGGAAGAAAAAGTTGATATTGTGGCATTGGGGGAATTACTGATTGATTTTACGGAAGCAGGACACAGTCAGGGTGGGAGAAAACTGTTTGAACAGAATCCCGGCGGTGCTCCGGCAAATCTTCTGACAGTTGCAAGTCATTTTGGGTATCGCACCTCTTTTATTGGAAAAGTTGGAAACGATATGCATGGTAAATTTTTAAAGAGGACACTGCAAACGGAAGGAATCAATACAGATGCTATTGTTGAAGACCCGGGTTATTTTACAACGTTGGCATTTGTGGAAATCGGTGAAAATGGAGAAAGAAATTTTTCTTTTGCAAGAAAACCGGGTGCAGATACACAGTTAAAAAAAGAAGAACTGGATCAGACGTTAATTTCCGGATGCAGAATTTTTCATTTTGGATCATTATCGCTGACAGACGAGCCGGCAGAAAGCGCAACGATCGAAGCAGTAAAAATGGCAAAAGCAGCGGGTGTACTTATTTCATATGATCCAAATTACCGCCCGTCTCTTTGGAAGAGCAAAGAGTATGCAGTGAAAAAAATGAAGTCTGTTGTAGAACTGGTAGATGTCATGAAAGTATCGGATGAAGAGAGTATTCTCCTGACAGGGGCTAAAAGTTATGAGCAGGCTGCAGAAGAAATTCTTGTTATGGGACCAAAGCTGGTTGCAATTACATTGGGAGAACATGGCGTTCTTATGGCAACAAAAAGCAGAAAAGAAATCATAAAAGCATTTCAGACACATGCAGTCGATACGACCGGAGCGGGGGATTCTTTCTGGGGAGGCGTATTATGCAGTATTCTTTCTATAAATAAGCCCGTAGAAAAGATGGAATGGGAAGAAATCAGAAAGTGTGCTGTTTTGGGAAATGCAGTTGCAGGATTGTGTGTGCAAAAGCGAGGTGGAATACCTGCGATTCCGACGAAAGAGGCAGTGTTTGAATTTATGCAGAGAGCTTACAAATCAAAATAGGAAAATTGATGATTCCGGCTTGACTTAATTTAACATCTCAAATATAATAATTGCATACATCAGAAAACGTTCACTCTTCACCGGATGAGTGGTTAAAGCGTCTGGGAGCAAATCGTAGGTGCAGTAATTTACACTGTAAGATTTGTTTCCGGACGCTTATTTATTTTGGAGGATAGATGCAATATGAATAAGAAAAAAGAATTATTGGTACAGATTATGTGGGAGCTTGCGGGAAGCATCTTTTATGCAATAGGTATATATAACTTCGCCCTGCAGGCAGAGTTTCCTATGACAGGTTTTTCGGGTATTTCGATTATTTTATACCGGCTGTTTAATATTTCAATTGGTTTATCAACGGTTCTGCTTAATATTCCGGTTGCGATACTATGCTGCAAATTATTGGGCAGGAAATTTTTTGTCAGCTCAATACGATGCATGCTTTTGTCTTCTTTTATTGTTGACTATGTTGCGCCGTTATTTCCGGTGTATCAGGGCGACAGACTGCTTGCGGCATTGTGCACAGGTGTATTTTGCGGAATAGGCTATGCCATGATTTATACAAGAAATTCTTCAACAGGAGGAGCTGATTTTATCATCATGGCTGTAAAAGCATTGCGGCCTCATTTATCGATGGGCAACATCTCTTTTCTTACTGATGTCGGAATTATTCTGGTTGGAGGACTTTTGTTTCGGGATATTGACGGAATGATTTACGGCATGATAGTGAATATACTGTCTGCGGTTGTTATTGATAAAATGATATATGGCATGAATTCAGGCAAAGTAGCCTTTATCGTTACAAAAAATGGAAAGAGAATATGCGATGTAATTGATGAATGCAGTCAGCGCGGAAGCACTATTCTTAAGGCGCAGGGAGGATATAAGCAGGACGATATTCAGGTGGTAATGTGTGCATGCAACAGTAAGGAAATGTACCAGGTGCGTAAATCCGTAAAAGATGCAGATCCGGATTCTTTTATTGTGGTTGTTGAGTCTCATGAGGTACACGGAGAGGGCTTTAAAATGACAAATATTGGAGAAGCAGAGAACTGAAACATACCTGAAACAAATATAGTGTGAAGATTGTATTTTAGAGTGAAAAAAGCTATACTAATATAGTGATGTAGCGGTTTTATGGCTGAAATTATATATTTGGGAGGTAATTACGTGTTAGAAAACTGGATTAAACCACAAATTCCGGAGGAGGAAGAGCTGGAAGAGCGCCTGCATGCAGCGCGCTCTAAGCTGTCTGTGCTTCAGATGCAGATTAAGGAGCATGGACTGCCTGTACTTGTGCTGTTTGAGGGCTGGGGTACTGCAGGAAAGGGCAGTGTGCTCGGTAAGGTAATCAAGAATATTGATCCGCGATTTTTCAAGGTCGCAACCATGGACGAGCCGACAGAGGAGGAAAGACGCAAGCCTTTTTTATATCGGTATTTTGTAAAGATTCCGGCAAAGGGGAAGTTTGAGTTTCTTGATTCGGGCTGGATGGATGAGGTAGTAAAGGATGTACTGCACGACAAGATAGGAGAGAAGGAGTACAAGAAGAAAATTGAAAGCGTGAAGCGCTTCGAGCGACAGCTGACTGACAATGGTTATCTTGTTATGAAATTTTTCTTCCAAATCAGCCGGAAGGAACAAAAAAAGCGTATTGAGGTATTAAAGGAGAATAAGGATACCAGATGGCGTGTCAGTGGAGATGAAGACTGGCAGAATAAGCATTATGACAAGTGTATGCATGTGTTTGACAGATATCTGAATGATACAAATTCGCCTGCAGATCCTTGGTATATAGTTGATGCAAAGAATAGAAAATGGGCTGAGCTTCAGGTGCTGGAGACGCTGGTTAGTGGAATAGAGACAGCACTTAAAAACAGTAATCTTGCTGTGCCGCTGTTACAGAATGTGTTCCCGCTTGAGAAGATTCCAAAGCTTTCTGAGATATCACTTGATAAGGAACTATCTGAGGAAGAATACAAAAAGGAGCTCAAAAACCTGCAGTCTAAGCTTAGCGAGCTGCATAACAAGCTATACAGGCGAAAGATTCCTGTTGTCATAGCATATGAGGGCTGGGATGCAGCAGGAAAGGGTGGAAATATAAAGAGAATCACAGGGGCGCTGGATCCGAGAGGCTTTGAGGTGCATCCGATTGCAAGTCCGCTGCCAAACGAGAAAGCCAGACACTATCTGTGGAGATTTTGGAATCGTCTTCCTAAGACCGGTCATATAGCTATTTTTGACAGGACATGGTATGGCAGGGTTATGGTAGAAAGACTAGAGGGCTTTTGCAGCGAGAATGAATGGCAGCGTGCTTACAATGAGATTAATGAATTTGAAAAGGAGCTGTCAGACTGGGGTGCTGTCATCATAAAGTTCTGGGTGCAGATTGATAAGGATACACAGCTGGCTCGATTTGAGGAACGCCAAAATACTCCGGAAAAGCAATGGAAGATTACCGATGAGGACTGGAGAAACAGAGAAAAATGGGATCTGTATGAGACTGCTGTAAATGAGATGCTAAAGAAAACCAATACCACTTACGCACCATGGCATGTGCTTGAGTCAAACGACAAGAAATATGCGAGAATCAAGGCTCTTAAGATTGTGATTGATGCGATTGAAGCTGCTTTGGATAATAAAACAAATAAAAAGTAAAAACAGATGTATATAAACAGAGATATGTAAAAAAGAAGCCGGAATAAATCCGGCTTCTTTTAAAGTGTTGGTAAATTAATTTGGGTACAAAAAATGCGCCTCCAGGGGCTCGAACCCTGCACACCCTGATTAAGAGTCAGGTGCTCTACCAAATGAGCTAGAAGCGCAAACATCTGTGTGAATATCTGTGTCACACGGACAAATGATATTATACACAGGGTTTTACAAAAATGCAAGTACTTTTTTTAAAAAAATTAAAAAAATTATAAAAAAGACTTTAAAACACTAAGTACTCCGTTTTCCCAGTAAGGCGCACAGGTGTGTTTTGCGGCTGCGATAACTTCCTGGCGGGCATTTGACACGGCGTAGCTTATACCGGCATTTTGAAGCATCTCAATATCATTCAGATTGTCACCGAAACAGCATACTTCGTCCGGAAGAAGGTCGAATCTGTCTATTAGGTATGAGAGTGCAGTCCATTTGCTGACACCCTTTGCGTTGCAGTCTACCCATTCCTTGCCGGCGGCTGCCAGGTGAGCTTTTTTATTCCATGCCGGAATGAAAACCGGTGTACACAGCTCTTCGCATTTGTCGGGATGAAAGACAGTGAATTTGATGATGTCATTTCTGTCAAGCCTTGTGATGTCATCAACCTCACGCATCTCAAAGCCGTATGAATCACGAAGCAGGTGAAAGACTGGGCTGCCACCATCCTCTGCAAAGCAGAAATCAGGAGTAGCAGCAAAGTAATCGCATGCAGGAAGCTCATCGCGGACCATCCGGCACATGCCCTTCCATATATCCTCGTCCATAGGATAGGTTTTTAGGATTTCCTTTGGAGTGCGCACGACTGTTCCTCCGTCTGTTATATACAAAAGCTTGTGCTTTATCGGAGCAAACAGCTTAAATTCGCTTGAAAACTGTCTGCCGGAACAGACTACAAATATTATTCCTTTGTCTATGAGCCTGTCGATGACAGACATGTACTCAGGATCTATGAGCAGTGAGCCGTCCTTTACAAGTGTTCCGTCTATATCTGTTGCTATTAGTTTTATCATTATTTATCTCCCCAGGGCGTATATCTTTTGAATATTCAACTATATCATTATAAGAAATTATAATCTCATATGCAAGGGACTTATAGTGTATTTATTACTGTTTGTGAAAGAAAAAAAAGAACAAAAAAACAGAATATATTGAAAGTTTCCTGCTCATATTGTATCATAGTAATACTGGCTTCATCTTCAATGCGTTGAAGCAATGAAAACTAAGGGGACGATATTTACTATGATAGTAGCACTTATTGAAAAAGTTTATTCTTTCTTGTGGGGAGATCTGATACACATTCCACTGCCCGGCGGTGGGAGCGTGGGAATCTCACTGCTCATAATTCTTTTGATTCCGACAGGAATTTATTTCACTGTAAGGACAAGACTTTTACCAATCAGAATGTTTCCGGACATGATAAAGGCGCTGACAGGTAAAAAGGAAAATAAGGACAGCCTGTCCACGTTCCAGACACTCATTGTCTCTACGGCGACGAGAGTGGGCATGGGTAATCTGGTTGGCGTTGTGGCTGCCATATCAGTGGGAGGCGCAGGTGCGGTTTTCTGGATGTGGATAACAGCCATTATAGGTTCATCCACGGCTTTTGTGGAGGCTACACTGGCACAGCTTCACAAGGAGCCGGATCCATTGTACTCAGGCTATCGTGGAGGTCCGGCGTATTACATACACCATTACTTTGAGGATAAATCAGGTAAAAAGAAAAAACATGTTATTATAGCTGTTTTGTTTGCTATATCCGGACTAATCTGCTGGTGTGGCATAAGTCAGGTGATCAGCAATTCTGTCACATCATCCTTTGAAAATGCATTTGGCGTACCACCTATTTATACTACAATAATTCTGGTGGCAGTGGCTGCTGTAATAGTGCTTAGGAAAAATGCTACGGTAAAGGTGCTTGACATAGTTGTTCCTATCATGGCGGTGTGCTATTTTGCCATAACCATTTTTATCATAATTAAAAATATAGGCATGATGCCATCGGTTTTTTCAAGGATATTCGAGGAAGCCTTCGGTATCAGGCAGGTGGCTGCGGGAGGCTTTGGAGCGGTGCTCATGAACGGTGTAAAGAGAGGTCTTTTTTCAAATGAGGCAGGCTCAGGCTCAGCTCCATGCGCTGCAGCGGCGGCAGAGTGCGATACTCCTGTAAAGGCAGGACTGACGCAGGCGCTCGGTGTATTTATAGATACGATAGTGATTTGTAGCTGTACGGCAATGATCATGCTCACTGCACCGGAGAATATAGTGGCAGGGAAAGAGGGCATGGATTTATTACAGTCAGCTATGAGGTATCATCTTGGAGATTTTGGAGTTATTTTTATAGCAGTCACATTGTTTTTATTCAGCTTTTCCACCTTCCTTGGTATACTTTTTTATGCAAGGAGTAATGTTGCGTACCTGTTTGGGGATAACTGGATTTCACAGACCATGTACAAGGTGCTGGCTCTTGTTATGCTGTTTGTAGGCGGTATCGCGGCATACACATTTGTCTGGGATCTCGGAGATGTAGGAATCGGCCTTATGACTATATTCAATACAGGTATTCTCTATCTGATGGGTGGACAGGCAATAAAGGAGTTGCGAGTTTTTGAAGAGAGTAATAAAGCACAAAGCAATAGTCAATGCTCACAGCAGGGTGATAACGTAACGCAATAACAATAGGAGATATATAAATATGAAAAGAGAATCATTTAAATCACGTCTGGGATTTATACTGGTAAGTGCAGGATGCGCTATAGGCATAGGCAATGTATGGCGTTTTCCGTATGTGACAGGTCAAAACGGTGGCGGTATTTTTGTACTGTTTTACCTTATATTTCTGGTATGCATGGGGCTTCCGGTGCTTACGATGGAGCTTGCTGTAGGCCGAGCCAGCAGAAAAAGTGCTGTGATGAGCTACAAGGCTCTTGAGAAAGAGGGCAGTAAATGGCATATTCACGGATGGATAGCCATGCTTGGCTGCTACATGCTCATGATGTATTACACAACAGTCTCAGGCTGGATGGTTGCGTATTTCTTTAAATTCCTAAAGGGAGATTTTACATCAGGCATGAATACTGATGACACGGCAGCTGCATTTGGAAACATGCTTGCAGACCCCAAGCAGATGGCTTTCTGGATGATAGTTACGGTTGTGCTTGGCTTTTTGGTGTGCAGCCGTGGTCTGCAGAATGGGCTTGAGAAAATCAGTAAATTTATGATGAGTGCTCTGCTCTTGCTTATCATTGTCCTTGCGGTGCACAGTATCACACTTTCAGGGGCTTTGGAAGGAGTGAAATTCTATCTTGTTCCAAATCTGGATGCGGTCTCTGAAATTGGAATAAAGAATGTAATAACAGCAGCCATGAATCAGGCGTTTTTTACGCTGAGTCTGGGTGTGGCCGCAATGGAGATATTCGGCAGCTATATGGGAAAGGACTGCACTCTTGCAGGTGAGGGTGCCAAAATATGTGCTCTTGATACATTTGTAGCTATAATGTCAGGCCTTATCATTTTCCCGGCTTGCTTCAGCTATGGGGTGGAGGTAGACGCAGGACCAAGCCTTATCTTTATCACTTTGCCAAATGTGTTTGTAAATATGCAGGGAGGCCGCATATGGGGCTGTCTTTTCTTCTTGTTTATGACCTTTGCCAGCTTTTCAACCGTTATTGCGGTATTTGAGAATATCATGTCGTTTGCCATTGATATGTTTGGCTGGTCCAGAAACAAGGCTGCGCTAATAAATGGTGTGATAATACTTATTGCAAGTATACCGTGTGTACTTGGATACAATGTGTGGAGTAATCTGCACCTCATAGGAGGCAGGGATGTGCTTGACAGCGAGGACTTTATGGTAAGCAATCTGCTTCTCCCGATTGGCTCACTGGTTTATCTGCTTTTTTGTGTGACAAAGTGGGGCTGGGGCTTTGATAAGTATATAGATGAGGCAAATACAGGATCAGGACTTAAGATTTCAAGGAAGCTTAAACCGTATTTTCAGTTCATACTGCCGCTTTTAATTTTGTTTATTTTTATCCAGGGATTGATATAGTTACGTATTTTTTGGAAATCAGACAGGAGAGTGTAAAATATGTTAGATCAGAATACCTTTATAGAGACAGTGCAGAGCGTGGCTGAGATTATCAGGACATCAGCGGAGCCTATTGGCAGAGATGAAATCATGTCTTATTTTAAGGATATGGAGCTTAATAAAGCGCAGGAGGATATGGTATTTGAATTTCTCATCACACCACATGAGCAGGAGAATGAGAGTGCAGGCGATTATGAGGATGAATCACATGAGGACGAATTACATGGGGATGAATCGTCTGAAAATGCTGCATTGAACAATGTAATTTACTCAGAAGGAGATTCGATGGATGCCATAGCAGGTGGAAAGAATAATAAGGCCAAGCAGGATAATGAAGCTGAGCCTGATATAGACGAGGACAGCCTTATCCCGGATTCACCTATGTTTAGGATGTATCTTGAGGAGCTTGAAGAGATACCTGATTACACAAAGGCCGAGCAGGACGATATGTACAAAAAGCTGCTTGCGGGTGATGAGAGTGTGATACACACTATATCAAATTTCTGGCTCAAAAGTGTGCTTGCCATGGCAAAGAAGCTTGCCGTTACATCAGAGGGCTTTGAGGACGTAGTACAGGAGGGAAACATGGGACTTTTCATGTGCCTTACTGAGCTCTGCGGCTGCGGGGATGAGATAGATGTGGAAAAAGAGCTTTTGGATGCCATAGAGGAGTCTATGAAAGAGTGTATCAGGGAGCAGACCGGTGAGGATGAGAGCGAGAA
>OMFQ01000989.1_pt1 | contig 12677 bp, 9 predicted proteins | sample 1645671 | NCBI WGS metagenome assembly OMFQ01 (sample SAMEA103958119, study PRJEB25191) | human gut metagenome | biome: human-associated habitat [ENVO:00009003]; feature: intestine environment [ENVO:2100002]; material: feces | place: Germany | collected 2013/2015
CATGGTTACCGGTAAAGAAATGTACTTCTACTCCCATATCCGTCAGCTCGGAAATGGGAAAAGGGACGACTTTCCTCTTTACCCTGCCTCTGTCGGAGAGTAAAAAAGAAGCGGCAGACGGACAAAAAGGAACGGCAGACGAACAAAACAAGACGTCCGGAACAAGCTTGAATGCATCCGGCAATACAGAAAAGAGCGATACGGTTTCCGACTCCCGTGAAGAGCCGCAAGAGCTTCAAGAACCTCAAGAGCCCGAAGCCTCTAAAGCCCCCACCATACTGATAGCCGAAGATACGGACAGCAACTACGTCCTCGTCAAAGCCATTTTAGGAAAGCTATGCCGCCTGGAACGTGCCAAAGACGGTATGGAAGCCGTAACCATGTTCGAGGAACTGCATCCTGAATTGATTCTGATGGATATGAAAATGCCCAATCTCGGCGGATTGGACGCAACGAAAATCATTCGTGAGCTTTCGCCAAAGACACCCATCATCGCCCTCACCGCCTATGCCTACGAGCACGACAAACAGGCCGCGATTGACGCGGGATGCAATGACTTCCTGACAAAGCCCTATACGCAAGAAGTTCTGAAAGAAATGATAAAGAAATATTTAAAGTAGGAAAGCATACGCCAACGCCCGGATAAGGCTTACATCCTGTCATTCAGAGGAGCGTAGCGACGAGGAATCCCCTCTCTTTATCGATGTGAAGAGAAGAGATTCCTCGCTCCGTTCCGAATGACAACCGCTACGCGAAGATATCGCTTCGCTGGATATACGCTATCACGTCTCCCTTGTTGACGTTAGCACCCTGCCGGGCACATACTTCTACTGGGGCATGGTCCGCACGGGGGGCTTGGCCCTTCGCTGGTTCAAAGACAGCATCGCCCGAGAAGAAGGGGACGACTACTACAGTACCCTCGACGAACTGGCCAAGCGCCATAAACCGGGCTGCGAAGGGGCCCTGTTCCTGCCCTACCTTACGGGCGGCGACAGCGCCTATCCCAACGTCCGCGGGACCTTTACGGGCCTTACCCTCGATTCCGACCAGGGAGCCATGTGGCGCTGCGTCCTCGAAGGCATCGGCTACGACTACATGGAAGTCACCGACCAATACCGGGCAGCCGGCATCGGTCTGAAGCACCTGACCATTACCGAAGGCGGCAGCCGGGACGAACTGTGGAACCAGATCAAGGCCGACATGCTCGATACGACGGTCGTCACCTTGAAAGTCGCCGGCGGAGCCGTACCGACCAACTGCATCGTCGCAGCTTATGCTGCCGGCGATATCAAGGATCTGAAAAAAGCCCTCGAACGCCAGTTGGAAGTCAAGGCCACCTACGTTCCCGACGAAGAAAATACCAAAATGTATCGCGCTTCCTATGAAAAACGGGGAGCCCTCTTAAAAGCCCTCAATGGGGGAGACTAAGAGCCTCACGTGCCGTACAGGTTTTGCCTGCTGCGGCACTTTTTTTTACTTGGTACCCACGAAAGGGCCTGTCTCCGGCACTTCCAATTCCCTGTGGCTATAGAACTCCATGCACTTTGTGAAAAAATAACGTAACTTTTATAACATAAGTTCATAACGTAACGTATTTCCATGACATAATTATATTAAAGAATGATAATAAGTAACTTGACTTAAAACGACTTGCATAAAATGCATGTAATAAATGTGAAAAAATGAAAAAAGTGCCGTTTTTTAGTGGATTTTTTTGGTGTGTGTGGTATACTATCAATGTAAGCAGTGAATCTTATTTATGAGGCGTGTGACTTTTTTTTAAACTAATCTAGTGAAAAAAATCACGCGACGAAGGAGGAGTTAAACATGAGTAAAGTAATGGTTATTGGCGCTGGTACGATGGGTTCCGGCATTGCACAGGTTTTCGCTACGCACGGCTGGGACGTTGTCCTGAACGATATTAAAGACGAATTTATCGCCGGCAGCCAGGCCAAAATCGACAAATCTCTGACCAAATTAGTTGCTAAAGAAAAAATGACCCAGGCTGACAAAGACGCAACCATGGCTCGCATTTCCGGTTTCGTTACCCGTACGGCTGAAAATATGAGCGACATCGACCTTGTCGTCGAAGCTGCTATCGAAGACTTGAAGATCAAATCGGCTATCTTCAAAGAACTCGACGAACTCTGCCCGGAACACACGATCCTCGCTTCCAACACGTCGTCCTTGGCTATCACTCAGATCGGCGCAGCTACGAAACGCCCGGACAAAGTTATCGGCATGCACTTCTTCAACCCGGCTCCGGTCATGAAGTTGCTCGAACTCATCAACGGCATCGCAACTTCTGACGAAACCTACGCTAAGATCGAACAGTTGTCGAAAGACCTCGGCAAAACTCCGGTTAAAGTTAACGACTTCCCGGGCTTCGCCGGCAACCGTATCGTCATTCCGATGCTCAACGAAGCTATCCAGGCTTTGATGGAAGGCGTTGCTTCCAAAGAAGACATCGATAACGTCTGCAAACTCGGCTTCAACCATCCCATGGGACCTCTGGCTCTCTGCGACCTTATCGGTAACGACGTTGTTCTCCACGTTATGGAAGTTCTTTACGAAGGATTCGGCGATCCCAAATATCGTCCGTGCCCGCTGCTCAAGAAATACGTCCAGGCTGGTTACCTCGGCCGTAAGACTGGCAAAGGCTTCTACGACTACGCGAAATAAGTTAGCATTGTGCTAATTGAATACGGGGCGTGACTATCACACCCCGTATTATTTTTAAAGATTTACGGTCATAAAACGGCGTATCTCACCAGCATCCCGGGGGCGGTCCGGCCTGTTGGATTCCATCATGGAAAAGACCCGTCGTTTTCTATACTCATTCTATACTATTCTCTATATCAGTTGTTTTAGGAGGTTTATCTCATGGATTACCAGAACATTCTTTGTGCAGTAGAAAATGGTATCGCAACGATTACCATCAATCGTCCGAAAGCTCTGAACGCTTTGAACCTCGACACGGTTACGGAATTAAAAGACGCTATCGAAAAGATCGCTGTCGACAAAGCCGTTAAAGTCGTCGTCATCACCGGTGCCGGTGAAAAATCCTTCGTTGCCGGCGCAGACATCAAAGAAATGGCTACCAAGACTCCGGCAGAAGGCCGCGAATGGGGCCAGTTCGGTCAGAACGTCTTCACGGAAATCGAAAACATGCCTCAGCCTGTCATCGCTGCTATCAACGGCTTCTGCCTCGGCGGCGGCTGCGAACTTTCCTGCGCTTGCGACATCCGCTATGCATCGGAAAACGCAAAATTCGGCCAGCCTGAAGTCGGCCTCGGTATTACCCCGGGCTTCGGCGGCACCCAGCGTCTGACTCGTGTTGTCGGCCGCGGCCAGGCTAAAGAACTCATCTACACCGGCGGCATGATCGGTGCTGAAGATGCAAAAGCTATCGGCCTCGTAAACAAAGTCGTTCCTCAGGAAGAATTAATGCCGGCTGTCCTCAAATTGGCAGGCAAAATCGCCAAGAACGCTCCTGTCGCCGTACAGCTCTCCAAAGCTGCCATCAATCGCGGCATCAACTGCGACGTCGTAACCGGCATCGCTTACGAAGCTGAAGTCTTCGGTCTCTGCTTCTCCACGAACGACCAGAAGGAAGGCATGGCTGCTTTCGTAGAAAAACGTAAACCGACCTTTGAAGGCAAATAAGATCATCGTTTGACTCCGAATAAAGGGACGTCTCGTGATTTGTCATGGGACGTCCTTTTTTCATAACAAAGATGAAAAACGTATACTAAAGAAAAGCCAAAGTGATGTGACGACTAGATCTGAGTTAACAATTTCCCCGTAAGGGGACTGAAACTGTACATAACAGTAGACTCTCAACTGGACTGTCATAACGTCGCATCACCCGATTCCCCGTAAGGGGACTGAAATCTTGTTTTGTGCGGAAACCCTGCAGACGCGAGTTAAAAGGCCATCTACGGTCGACTATATGACTTAGATGGCTAAGAGGGAGAAGGCGCTCTTGCGCCCGATGAGAGGCATTTGCGAGGACATTCGAAGATGAGCCCTTTTCCGAAATTCGTTTGACAATAAAAGTCGAAAAACGTATACTTGAGATAAGTCAAAGTACTACTGACCTTTGGCAAACCGATTTCAGGGCCAAAAACCTCGTAGGTTTGAAAATTTTCAAACCTGCGAAAAACGGCATAACCAAGCGGATAAGCGGCACTGCCTGATTTTTATTTTTCACCCGGGTCCCCGAAAAAGGCCAAAAAAGCCGGAGGTTTGAAAAAATCGCCTGTGAGCCCAGTCAGGGGGCGGGTACTGGGAGGCAGAGTCAGAGTACCAAAATCCCCGTAAGGGGACTGAAACATTTCAGAAATAAGTTTGTATCGTATTATGTAGATAGAAGGTCAGAGTACCAAAATCCCCGTAAGGGGACTGAAACTTACATTATCAAGTTCGTCAAATAATGCACGTTGACGTCAGAGTACCAAAATCCCCGTAAGGGGACTGAAACGAGTATAACCAACTCCCGGACGGATTTCCGGCAGCCGCGTCGCATTACCAAAATCCCCGTAAGGGGACTGAAACGTTTTCGCCTCTGATCTGCGGCCCAGGGAAGATCAGGTCGCATTACCAAAATCCCCGTAAGGGGACTGAAACATCGTAAAGAAATTGACGACGCATCCGACGATGGCGGAGTCGGCGTACCAAAATCCCCGTAAGGGGACTGAAACATTAAAATATCAAAACGATTCCTAAACTTACGGCAATGTCAGAGTACCAAAATCCCCGTAAGGGGACTGAAACGGCCAAACAAGTTTAACTAGCAATACTAATAACGCCCACGTCAGGGTACCGAAATCCCCGGATTTAATTAGACTCCTTTTGGAAAAAGGAGTTTGTACCATAGGGGACAGAAAACTGAATCTTGCATGAGAAAAGCCGATACCGTCATCTATCTGGGATGTCTGGTATCGGCTTTTGTCATGGAAGTTATTTTTTTAGGTACTAAAAATGTGCGTACTTGTAAATTTTATACCGGTAAGTATAATGAGGATAACCCGATGACGGGGAGACCTTATGCGAAAAGGAGACTTGACCATGGAATTTGAACCATTGATGAAGGATCGTTATTCGGTCCGCAAATTTTTGGATAAAAAAGTAGAACCGGCCCTCGTTGATAAACTGAAGGAAGCCATCATGCTGGCGCCGAGTGCCGTAAACTATCAGCCCATTCGGGCCTGGGTCATCGAATCGAAGGAGAAACTCGAACAGATCAAGGCCATCACGAAATACCACTTCCAGGCGCCCCTGACGATTGCCGTCGGTTATGTACCGGGCGAAGCCTGGGTCCGACAGAGTGACGGCCGGAATCACGGCGTCGTCGATGCCAGTATCGCCGCCATGCAGGTCTGGCTGGCCGCCGAAAACATAGGTCTCGGTGCCGCCTGGGTAAGCGACTTCGACACAGAAGAGCAGAAAAAATTGTTCCCCGAAATGAAGGACGCCGAAATCGTCGCCCTCATGCAGATCGGTTATCCCGCTCCGGAAGCAAAGCCCGCCGCCTGGCATTTCCAATCGAAAAAAGAAGAAGACGTCATTTCCTATTTATAAGCCTATTTTCTGACAGTAAAGCCCGCTCCCATGCCTGGAGCGGGCTTTTTTTCATGGATTGGCAGCCGTTGTTTGCAGCTGTGTTTTGGTGGAAGTCACCGGCTGTGTGCGGGAGATATCGGAAAAATCAAATAGTTTTATTTTGATATAAATTAGTGTTATGTTAAAAATAAATGTCTGAACGGAGCTTTTTTCAACCTAACGGAGTAGACGATAAAGCCCTTTTACTGTTACAATCTCGTCATATATGAAAATTATTTTCAACAAATAACTGCGGTATGGAAACATATGTCGGGAAAGAAGGTTGTATGAAACAGAAGAAGGCCCTGACGTGGGCTATTATCCTATGGCTGTCGGCGCCGCTGACGATGGCGGCAGATGCAGCAGACGGCAGTCAGTCCGTAACGACGAAGCAGGTCGTCGTCCAATCGTCTCAGGCCGAGGAAAATGCCAAGTGGGAGTCCCAGCAGGTTCAAATCATTACGGCCAAGGAAATTGAAGAAAAACAGGCCAAATCGGTGGAAGACGTCATTTTCAACCAGACCGGTGTGTCTAAGACCGTCGATGCCATGGGGCGGACCGGCGTGTCGATCCGCGGTGCCGAGCCGCGTCATACGCTGATCCTCATCGACGGACAGCCCGTAATGGGTGATTTGGCCAAGTATTCCGGCGCCATGGATGAAGTCATGCGGTTGGGGACGGAAAATGTCGATCACATCGAAGTCATCCAAGGGGCAGCCAGTGCCAAGTACGGTTCCGATGCCATTGGCGGCGTCATTAACATCATTACCAAGAAAGCGTCGGACACGCCTCAGATACAGTTCAATGCCGAAAGCATGCGTGCCAAAGGCGATAAGGGGTTAGCGCCCTACACCAATCTTTTCCTCCGCGCCGACTCCGGCCAGATCGGAAAACTGCGCCTCGGCGTCTACGGCAGCAAGCGGGACATCATGCCCGTATACGCCAGTGAGAAGCCGCGGCGGACGTGGATCATCGAAAATAAGGATATGGCCAATTTTGAGCCAAACTCCCTGCGCTACCACGGGACGGCCGATACGATCGGTATGGTCGGCACGTATGACATCAATGAAAATAACAGCCTCCATTGGAACGTCGAACGTTATACGGAAGACCTCCTTCGCCACGTCAAGCACACCGACAGCGATATGGAGCCCCAACAGATTTTTAAGCGGCGGGCTGACCGCAATACGTATAATTTGGGCTGGACGGGACGGGCCGGCAGGACCGACTGGAGTGTAGAAACGAATTATTCCCGTATGAAGGAAGACGATATTTCCCTCATCAATTACTATGGACGGTCGTCTTACGAGGGCAAGAATGAGCTGAAATACGTCGACGACGTCGACCACCGCCAGCGCAGTCTCAAGGCGTCGGCCAATACGCAGATCAATGACCGCCATCTCCTCAGCTACGGCGTCGGCTTTATCAAAGAGACCGGCGAAGGAAGCCGTCTCAAGAGCTCGCCCCGGACGTCGACGCGCTACATCGATCCCTGGGATTACGACAAGGGCCTCCTCGTCGAAGGCATCGATGCCTATATGCGAAACGATGGAGATACGAGCGTTCCCGTCTGGTCCCACATCCACGACTATGCCTTTTATGATAACGGCACCAGCCTGCCTCAATGGGACCAAAATTATGAATACTACGGCGCCGACCGCAACGATCCGTCGACGCTGCCCCTCATTACCTATACCGATTACGAACGGCATAAGCTGAAGGATAAGGAGCCGAGCCGCTGGTACAATGACTCGTCCATGACCGACGACAAGTGGAAGGACTACTGGACATTTGAACAGCAGCTGCGCGACCAGAACCCGCAGTTGGCCGGCGCATCGAACATCGTCGGCAAGTATTTTGAGTGGGGCATGGCGACGGATCCCAAGACCCGGGAAAAGGCGCCGGTCTTTAACGGCCGCCATTTTCTCGAAGAGTACCGCCGCCGCAACAACCGGATTACGACGGGGCGAGGCACGATCAATCGGCGTAATTTTTTCATCCAAGATACGTGGCAGGTCAACGACAGGACCATCGTGACCCCTATTCTCCGGCTGGACGACAGCAGCCTCTTTGGCAGCCATCTTTCAGGCAATTTGGGGCTGACCCACAATGTCGGCGGCAACGAACACCGGCGCTTTAAAGCCAATATCGGCACGGGCTATACCGAACCGGGCATGGGTGAACTCTGGTATAACTGGGAAATGTACGGCAGCAGTCCCGTCGGCATCGGCGTGGCCCGCATGGGCTGGTACTGGGTCGGCAATCCCGACTTGAAGCCGGAAACGTCGGTTAACTTCGACATCGGCATCGAAGGGGAAAATGACAATACGTCGGCCCGATTGGGCTTCTTCCACAACCGCATCAAAGATTACATGACCGTCTATTTTACCGGCCGCTACATGGATTTTGCCCCTGATTTGGGCTTTTCGGCCAAATGGATGCGGGCCCCCGATTTGATTTACAGCTTTAAGAATATCGGCCGCGCTGAAATTACGGGATTGGAAGCGGAAGTGAAGCAGAAACTGGGCCGTCATTGGACGGCTAAACTGGGGTATACCTGGCTCCACGCCATCAATAAGAGCGACTCCGATATGCCGCGCCGCCTCCTTGACAAGCCGGTCCATAAGGTCGATATCGGCCTTGACTATGACGACCCGGCAAGCGGCTGGCGCGGGTCCTTATGGGGCAATTACTACATCCACATGCTGGACAGCAATTCCCTTTCCGATTCGTCGAACTACTGGCCCGATATCCTTCAGGGAGAAGGGGCCGTGTACCGCAAGCCCCGGTACCAGAAGAAGACCTTCGGCATTTGGAACCTCATGGTGCAGAAAAAGATCAATAAAGATTCATTGGTCTACTTCGGCATCAATAACTTGTTCAACCACCGCGACGACGACCGGGCGACGCAGCAGCGGGTCTACCGCTTTGGGGTCAACTTTAAACTGGGCCGCGATGCCCGGGACATCCTCGAAGGGAAGAAGGCTCCCGCTGCTGAAGGCGCAGGGGCTGCCAAAACGCCGGTTCGCATGAACGACTTCATCGCCCGCCCCTTTGACGAGTCTAAGGGAGAAGGCTGGGACATCATCGGTGACTACCGCCTGCGGTGGGATTCCCATAAGGGACAGGACCGCCAGCTGCCGCCCTTTAGGGCAGATACGTACATCGATACGGCAGACCGCAACATGTATGACCGGGGAGAACACGGCTTTAGCCAGCGCCTGCGTTTGGGCGTCGATGCCCGCTTGGGAGACGATACCAACCTGCGCCTCTTGGGCAGCGCTTCCGGGGCGGCAGCCGTCGATACGGCAGAGACCGTGCCCTTGTCAGAAGGCCTCCAACATCAGCGCGTCGAAGAAGCGGACTTGACGCACCGCGTCCGGCAATGGGACTTCTCCATCGGCCGCCTGACGGAACCTATGGGGGTCACCGGGTATTGGTTCGGGAAAGAATTCGACGGTGTCCGCGCCGTTTGGACCGGAAAGGATACCCAGGTCCGCCTGGGATACGGGTCCTTTAAGCACAGTACGGGTATCTCCGATTCGGCCTATACCCATTCGACGCACGCCGTCTTCTATCGGCCGCCGACGGTATCGGAATTGATCGGTCTCAATCGCGACGATTGGCCTTATGATCTGGCCAAGATGGCCGGCGCCAACCCCTTGAAGCCGGGAACGACCGATCCGGACCGGGAAGGAACGGTCTACGACGAAGGCAGCCCCAACGATATTTACAATAAGTCCTATAAGGGGAAAAACGACAAGGTCTACTTCTACCAGCAGCTGCGGGATGCCGTAAAAAACGGGGCCGACACGAAGGAGCAGGGCGCCGTGATCCGCCGCCTCCAGCACATCGTGAACACGGCCTACGGCAAAGAAGCGGCTCAGGCCGGCATTACCCTCAACGTGCCGATCCACGGCAAGGTATTGTACCGCTTGAAGCATAAAGACACGGGAGCCGTCGTCTATAAGGCGGCCGATGTCTACTATAACAGCTACATCAGCGACTTCGACTCGCCGGAAGAAAAGGCCTATAAACAGGAAATGAATAAATACTTTTCCATCAGCCTCAGTGACGACAGGGCTCTCGGTGACGGCCGGGCCTTCCTCACTTCCCGGGAAGCGGAACTGCATCGGGGCTATGAAGCCATTGCCGAGCATACGGCCAAAGAAGCTTGGGGCTATTACGGCAAGGACGATGAAATGGGGACGACCTACCGTCCCTTGGACGGCAGCAGCATGTGGCGTAATGTGAGCCGCAGCGATAGGGCCGGCGATTATGTCTATGACGGTATCGAAGGCATCGGCAGCCTCGATTGGAAAGATTCCGGTCAAGACGGAGCGGGTTGGTATTCACAGTACCGGTTCGACTCGACGCTGGACCATCTCATCGATGAACTGTACAAGGAAAATTACGGCAGTGCCGACATCAATGGAAACGACCCGAATTACGGGCTGAAGATTCCCAGACTGCTGTCGGAATACCTGAAAGCCCTGGAAGATCTCGTCCGCAGTGCCGATTCGGCCAGTAAGCAGCCCCGGGCGGCTTTGGAAAAAGCCATCGGTCGGCCGATCCTTACGGAAGGGACGATCCTCCGGCGCGACGTCATTGCCCCTCTCAATCGGGCGGCTTTCGTCCAGGTCAAGAAACAATTCGGCGCTGATTTCGGCCTTCAGGCTTGGTACTTCCATTCTTTCAGGCAGGACAAACAGCCGTGGTTCTCGGAAAATAACCACGGCAATGATGTCGATATCTTTGACCGTTTTGCCGACGTCGTCGGCATCGGGGCTCGCTGGCAGATCGGACAGAACCTGCGCCTGTCTGCCGACTACGGCCAGAACCGTACGGAATTCGGCCGCTTCCTGAACGGTCAGTCCCGGTACGATCATCAGCGGGGCACGGCAGACTTTACCCTTCTTGGCCGGGATAAGGGCGGAACGCCTCACTTCTGGACGGTGCGCCTCGACGTCGGCCGCAGCGATACGGATATACCGGGCAGCAGGAATGCCTTTGCCGACTATAAATACTTCCAGCACGGCTCCTTCTTCGGCGGCAACGGTACGGAAAGCCTGCCGGACCGCTATCTCGACGGCATTCGCAGCTTTACCATCGGTGCCGGCTATGTACCGGCTAAAAATTTCCTCGTCGAAGCCTTCTATACCTTCGATGCCAAGGGCATTCACAGCCGCGATACGCTCTACGGGCCGGAACAGTTTACCTTAGGCGATTATGCCCGCCTGCAGCTGACCTATAAATTTTAAATCCCTTGCCTTAGGACCAATAATGGCGCAGTTGACAGGCCGTGCGGGCCAGTACCCACGACGCTGAACACAGGGCAAGAGGCATAGCGGCGATGACGACGGCCAGGTTTCTGGTTTCCGTCGTCATCGTGCTGTGGGTCAGCCAGAGCAAGGCTTTCAGTAGGGATTCAACAGTCACGCAGCCGGTGAAAAGGGCGATGACGAAGACGGCAGCGGCTAAGGGCAGCATGACGAGATACGAGAAAAGATAGAGGGTATGTTTCATAGGGGACGCCTCCTAAAAGGTTATAAGATTCGATGTATTAACATGATATACCTCCATTCTCAATATGTCAAATAAAATGATAATGAGAATAGCAGGAAAGGCTGTTCAGACAGGCGGTTACAAAATAAATGTCGGAACGGATCATTTCCCGACTGATTGGAGTGGTCGTTATAATTGTAATATGTTATGATTTTATTACAAAATATATTGAAAATCGATATCGATAATAAAACTTTTATATAGGAGATCCCCTTGGGAACACGCCGCCATCCCCGCCGGATTTTTAGGGAAAGGAGGACCTGTCTATGTATCGCATACAGGGAGAAGTCGTGTTCGACGGGACTGGCGAATGCTTCGCCTTTTTAGGAGCTTTATGGGCTTTGGCTGCATTCGTGTTTTATGTCTTGTTTTGGTAGTTTTCTTTGAAAGAGAGGTTCTTTTTTGCGTAAAGTATTGATTAGCAGTCTTATTTTTTGCGGCATTGTCATCGTGGCAGCCGTGGCCTGGTTCATGATGGCAGACGCCGATGGGGTACCATCGACAGCGACTCGTCAAGTCGTGGATGCAACCGGAGAGTCCGTCACGATTCCCGTTCACCCGCAGCGAGTCGTTTTTTTGAATGTATCCAATCTTGATTTATATGACGCTGCCGGCGGCCGGGATACGATTGTCGGCAAGCCGACGTCTGATTCTATGGCACCGGAACTGGCCGAGGCCTTGGCAGCCGTCCCGTCGGTGGGCATCATTCATCGGCCTAATTTAGAGACGATTTTATCGCTCCATCCGGATTTAGTCGTCGGCATCAACGTGCCTTTTCACAACCAGATTCGCCAAACCCTGGCCCAAAACGGCATCCCGCTGTACATCAATTCCTTGGATTCCTTGGAAGACAGTTTGAGGACGCTGGAGTTCTTTGGCGAATTGACCGGCCATGAACCGGAGGCAGCGAAGAAGGCTGCCGATATCAAAGATCGGACCGATGCCGTCATGGCAGCCGCCGGCGGGAAGGAAAGCCCGCGGGCCCTGATCCTCTTCAGTTCGCCGGACAGCAACAATATGGCTACGGCAGCCAGCTTTTCCGCCAGATGGCCATTTTCCCGGACAATGAGCCGGCCAGCCACGGACAGGGGACGGTCCAGCCAGGTGGACATAATCATTCCGCCGTAGCCTTCCACGTTCAGCTTGATGCAGCCCGCAGCGTTCACGTTGGTGTTCTTGATGCGCCAGGTGGGGGAGTCGGAATGGCTGGCAGCAATGCGCCAGCCGCCAATGGCGTGGGCAGGCACCCGCCAGGCAATGATGGAACTTTCGTTGCGGGTCACATAATAACCGTGTTCCGGTTCCAAATTCCAGTATTCGGCTTCCTCCAGGCGGGTGTAACCGGCGGCATCCAGCAGCTGGGCTGCAGTGTGTACCGCGTGGAACGGCGACACTGACCGGTGCAGAAAATCAAAAAGCTGTTCAATTTGCATGGGATAGAACCATCCTTTTATGTTTAGGCAACACCGCACAATTCCCGCCTGACGGCTTAAGCACCGCTCCGGCGG
>OMFQ01000995.1_pt1 | contig 12558 bp, 5 predicted proteins | sample 1645671 | NCBI WGS metagenome assembly OMFQ01 (sample SAMEA103958119, study PRJEB25191) | human gut metagenome | biome: human-associated habitat [ENVO:00009003]; feature: intestine environment [ENVO:2100002]; material: feces | place: Germany | collected 2013/2015
ACGGTGCGCGGTTCCATGTCGAAGTGTACTTCCACCTTATCACCCTTTCTCCAACGGCGGTCGATGCAGAAATAACCATCTTTCAGTTCATTCTGTACGGCATCTCCGTTTACTTTCACTGTGTATTTCAGACGCTTGCCGTCACTATAGGTATACAGGTCACTGGGGACTACCTGGCCCCGAACCCATCCGGGAATACGGACTTTCAGGTTGAACTGTCCGGCGTTATTCTTGTTGATGCCGATGGTAATGTCACCGTTCCACGGGTATTTGGTGGTTTGCTCGATAGAAACAGCTTTGCCACCCACTTTCAGGTCGGAAGTGTTGGACATGAAGAGGTTGACGTAAACGTCCTTATCCTTCACAGCGTAGATATATCCCGGCAGGGACGGGATGAAACGGCAGATGTTGGACGGGCAGCAGGCACAACCGAACCAGGGCTGGCGTTGATGCTGTCCCATACTTTCCAGCGGGTTGGGGTAGAAGAAACCGCCACCGTCTAGGGATACGCCTGAAATCAGACCATTGTATACGTTCCAGTACATCGTAGTATTTGGATTCACCGTGCAGGAGGAAAAGACGGTAGTTGACATACACGTTGCCGATGGCAGCACAAGTCTCGCAATAGGCTGACATGTTGGGCAATTCGTAGTTCTTGCCGAAAGCCTCTCCGGCTGCTGTAGCTCCGATACCGCCGGTGATGTAATATTTCTTGCCAACGATATTGTCCCAGATGCGGTCGATGGCATGAATGTAGGCGGTGTCTCCCGTCAGGGCGGCTACGTCGGCCATACCTGCATACATATATGCGGCGCGAACGGCGTGTCCCACAGCTTCATCCTGTTGAACCACCGGCTTATGTGCCTGGCTGTATTCATCGGTACGACTGGTATATCCACGCTGGTCGAGGAAGAACTTGGCCTGGTCGAGGTATTTCTGGTCTCCGGTAACCAGATAAAGTTTGGCAAGTGCCATTTCGGCAATCTGATGTCCGGGGACACGGATTTGCTGTCCTTCGCCTGTACCGATTTCACGGCATACGCAGTCGGCATATCGGATGGCGATATTGAGGAAGTTCTTCTTTCCGGTGGCCTGGTAGTGGGCGATGGCGCCTTCCACCATGTGCCCTAGGTTGTAGAACTCGTGGCTTAGGTCTTCTACCTTTTCCCAGCGTTTGCTTCCCGCCCATTCATGGGGATGTTTCGGATTCATGGTTCGGCTGGTATAAAGGTATCCGTCCGGTTCCTGTGCGGCGGCTACAATGACGAGCACGCTGTCAATGTATTTGGCCAGTTTCTTATCGGGATACGTCTGTAACAGGTAGCTGGCACCTTCGATGGTTTTGTATACGTCCGTATCGTCGAAAGCCAGTCCGCCTACTTTAATGGTATCACTGGGATGGGCTGCGTTGACGAAGTTCTGGTATCTTCCGGTTTCCTCGCATTTGCTGAATGCCAAGGGGATGGTTACCTCTCGGCTCGCGTTGAGACGTTGTCCCCAGAAGGAGTCGGTTACTTTCACCGAGGTGAAAGGTACGGGATCGATGGGATACCCGTGCGATTGGTTTTTCACTTGCGCCTGACTGCCTACGGTGGCGGCAACCAGCAGGGTGGTAACTAATACTTTTCTCATGGTTATTATTCGTTTTATGGTATTATTTCTTGATTGGAATATATTCGTCCCATAGTTTCAGTGAATGCAGGTAGCCCGTGAACGGCCAGTTGTGTTCTGCATTCCGCCCCAAAGTTACGTATTGTGATGGTTTTATTAGCAATTGAATATCTTTTTCGTTAATTAATTTACCATTGATATATACTTGTTCTATGCGGCCGTCGAAACAAATATAGATATGCTGCCATTTGCCGGTCAGCTCTTTCATGTCCTTGTATCCGGCATCTTCGTACCAGCCGTAGTGGTTGATGACACCGCATCGGGGCTCCGTGCCATTGACGAGCATAATCTTTTCCAATTCGTCATGCGAAGTCGTGAAGTCGGCTACACATTCGTTTTCGGCAATAGAATCATTCAGTATCCAGGCTTCCAATGTATAGGGGGCATTGTCCAGCAAGGTTGCAGGCAGGGAGAAGTTGGACTGGAATACCTGATGACCATCAAAACTGAAACTCTTTTTTCCTTCCACTTCCTTAATGATGGAGGGGGCTTTGTGGGCTTCGAAGAAATCGGTGGCTTCGGTATTGGGGATGAGGCGGGTTTCAGTAAAACTCTTTAAATCGGGAGCTAATTTTCCGGCACCGCAACCGAAACCTTTGTAAATGCCCCAAGTTCCCCAGTACATATAGACTGAACCGTCATCGTCTACAAATGTTTGTCCATCCAGAGTGATGGCATTTGTTACGAAGCGGTCGGGGATAAGGACGGCTTCGCTATCGCCCAGGATATTCTTCCACGGACCGCGGGGAGTTTCACTGACTCCGCAATGGATGATACAGGGCTGGCAGTAGAAGTAGTAATACTTCCCATCAGAGTGCTGCATCACATCGGGTGCCCATATCCAGTGACTGTCGGGCCAGTTCATGGGCATCAAGGTCCAGTTTACAAAGTCCTTGCTGGTCCATACTTGTGCGGGGCCAAAGCCTGCACCACTGCCATCGGTAGTGGCATACATATAATAAGTATCACCAAACTTTTTGATAGTAGGGTCGGCGAAATATCCGGGAATCACGGGATTACCCGTTCCCGGAGCATTGAAAGCGGCCTGTGCAAAGGCAGAGACAACTCCTATTAAAAAGGAAGTGATTAAAAGGATGGTTCTATTCATATTGTTACTTTATTGTTAGAAAAATTACTTGCACCGCGCAGCAAACTTTGCTCCAGCGCTACGCTGGTCATTTATGTATTTCATTATTAATCGGTATCTCTATTTCATAAAAATATTCTTTCAACAGCTTGTACATTTCCGGATCGTAAGCTTTCAGCTTTACGCGACGATTCATAGAATTGTGTATGCCATTGGCAGGATCAGCGTAACGGTTACAGTTAAAGAAAGACTGTACACATTCAGCAAAATACTCTTCTTTGTTACTTAATGCATAAGTACCGGTCCACAATACTTCCAGTCGGTCGTTGAAATCCGGTTCCACACCTGCAATTCCTACCATATGTATCAGATGGGCAAATTCATGAATCAAAATATTTTCGCCTGTATATTTATCTTGTGGTAAAGCCAACAGATTCTCTTCTCCGCAACTGGCGGAGAACTCGTCTTCCGGTGCCCCACCGAAACCACGGGCACGCCAGTTCCAGTATGCAATGCTGTCCGGCGAATTGCAGATATGTGCAAACTCCGGTAAATCACAAGTATCTTCGTCTTTACCGATAACCATCACGTGACAACCTTTTTTCACCATATGCGCTTTTACATCCGGACGTTTTGATAGCATCAGACTGATGATATCACATGCTTTTAGCAACGCTTCATCACTTACCTTTTCGGAGGAAGTGACATACAATCCCTCAGTTTCAATGTATTTCTTATAAAAAGAAGGAATATTCTTTCTCTCGGGTATGGACGTTACTTCACCCCGCACCGGATATAACTCAAGCTTCATCGCGAATCCCCCGCCCGAAGCTAAATGTAGCTTTATCCGGCTGTTTTTATCTATAATCAGTTTCTCTGTACGATAATCTTCCGCTTGCTTGTTCGCATTAATACCATCAGCAAAGAGTGTGGCTGTATAGCGAACATTGGAAGGCAGGAACGAAAAGTCAAGTTCTACGTCACGTTCATCCCAGTTTGTCATCCCGCCAATGTACCAGTTGATATCTTTCTTTCGTACACTAACGATATATTCTCCCATTTTACCTGCGGCGATAAAGGTAGAATCCGTCTCCACAGGAATTGAAGTGATGAAGTCCACACATTCCTGTTCATTCAGATAATTCGTCGGAGCATCGCACAGCATGGTGAGCGGAGAATCGTGTACAATATAAGCGGCCAACTGATGACAACGGGTTCCCATACTCATCGGTGAGTAATAGACGGCACGCCAGTCGGCTTTCGTTGCATTGCGCATGGCCCCCGGAGTATAATCTACCGGCCCTGCCATCATACGGATATAAGGGAAGGTCACATCGTAGAGAGGCATGTTATTCTTGATATCCGTCCACTTCACCTCTTCCATACCGAACAGGCTCTCAAAGTTGATGATATTCGGATAAGTGCGATTGATACCTGTAGGTTTGTAAATGCCATGGAGGTCGAGTGTCAACTTATGTTTTGCCGTAGCATCAGCGATACGATATACCATTTCAACAGCAGTCTGATCGTCACGATCCAGAAAGTCTACTTTGAAGCCTTTGATACCCATTTCGGAGTACTTCTTGCAGGCGGCTTCCAGTTGTTTATCGAGTACATTGAATACTGTCCAAAGAATGATATCAACTCCTTTCTGTTTTCCGTAAGCAATCAGTTCCGGAAGATCCAGTTCCGGAATAACAGTCAGCATATCACCGCTTTTCGGGTTATACCAACCCTCGTCGAGCACTATAAACTCTATATCATTCCTGCTGGCGAAGTCTATGTAATATTTATAGGTATCCATATTGATACCTGCCTTAAAGGGGACACCTTTCAGATTCCAGTCATTCCACCAATCCCAGGCTACTTTTCCGGTCTTTATCCATGATGTGTCACCTATGCGATTGGGAGATGCCAGCGCATACACCAGATTATTAACAGGCATATCCGTATCCTTTTCTGTAACAGCCAGTACGCGCCAAGGATAAGTACGTGCCCCACTACTATGTGCTATGAAATCACTGGTTTCTGTTACATACTCCTGCATACGCCAAGGATAGAAATCTGTTTGGGTAGGGTAGGAAGCAAAAACACTTTTTAGCCCATATCCATCTTTCTGAGATTCTACAAACATTCCCGGATATGCTTCAAGATCAGATTCCAGTAGAGTTAATTTGGTTTTACCGCAGTCCACTGTAACGGGTAGGAAAGCTACTTTCGGCTGTGCCTTCGACAATGGGGTAACATCGTATATGTTTTGAAAAGCCATTGCCATCGGCTTTTTGTTATTCGTCGTATAAGGAAGATAAGCTGTATAATCTTCCTTAAAGTTGAATTCAGCTATTTCATCTTTGACTGTAACAGCTGCTGTACGTGTGGTATAGAAGCGGTAGGCTACTCCATCATCATAAGCGCGGAAAGTAACTCCAAAACCACCTTTCAACTTTAAGTCGAGTTCATTGCATGCAGCAACGAACTCCTTGAAGCGGTAGAAAGGGGATTCTACATTATCCCTGATCTTTTTCCTTTTTATACCTGTTACCTGAGAATTGTTTCCTATTTCGGTTCCGTCAGCCAGAACCAAGTCTATGTTAGAAAGAGAGAGAATTGTATCCTTTTCGTGCATCACCTGATAAGATAATTTGTTTCCGGTACTGATTTCTACTTTCAGTTTTCCGTCGGGAGATGCCAGTGCGTATTTCTTTCCTGATGCTGCCTCGAGTGAATTATTTCCGCAATACAGAAATAAGGAAATAACGACTAATTTGAAAGAGAGGTTGTTTTTCATGATTCGGTTAATTCTTATTTGTCTGTCTGCAAAGTAAAAGAAAAAAGAGCGAACGGAAGGACTGAATAATATAATGTAATAAAAGAATAGTCCAAAAGATGCCTTTCTGTGGCCCTCTCAATGGCTGTTTGTAGTATTCTTGTATTCGATTGGATTATTTTTTCATCCATTTGCGTGTGCTTATCTGGTCTGTGTTTATCTCGTATTTAGGGCGTAGCTTCCTTATATATAGAAAGGAGTAGGTAGGGAGAAGGTAGGGAGTAACTAAGAAGAAGGTAAGGAGAAAGTGAAGAGGTGATGTGAAATGAGGGAAATTTAAAATATCGTCCAATGGGATAAAACAATAATCCAAATCTTCTTTTGGAGCCTCATACTTCGACTATTCTTTTATCCTTATAGATTATTTTTTCATCCTGTTAGCAGGAAATCCCTTTCCTTTGCCGTACACTAATGCTAATGATTTAAAAGCACATATATAGTATGATGAAGAAACGAATTCAATTCCTTTTCGGTAGCATTGCCCTTTTGGGCATGAGTGCTTGCAGCAATTCCTACGTTAAGCCCGATGCACCGATAAAAGAAGTTCCCTTTACTCAAGTTCACCTGAATGATAACTTCTGGACTCCACGCATTGAAACCAACCGTACTGTTTCTATTCCTTCCGCATTTAAAGAATGTGAGAAGAACGGGCGCTTCGATAACTTTGCCATAGCCGGTGGTCTGATGAAGGGAGAACATCGCGGTGACTTTTCTTTTGATGATACCGATCCTTATAAGATTATAGAAGGAGCCTCTTATTCGCTGGCTGTGAAATATGATAAAGCGCTGGATGCTTATTTGGATAGCGTTATTACCTTGATTGCTACTGCTCAGGAACCGGATGGCTATCTTACCACTTGTGTTACTAATAAATGCTATCGCCTTTCCGGTTGGTGGGGAAAGAGTCGTTGGGAAAAGATTAATAGTCATGAACTTTATAATAGCGGTCATTTGTATGAAGCTGCCGTTGCTCATTATCGTGCAACAGGGAAGCGTAATCTCCTTGATGTAGCTATCAAGAATGCCGACTTGGTATGTGAGGTCTTTGGTCCGAATGAAGGACAGAAGCATGTTCCTTCCGGGCATCCTATCGCTGAAATGGCCCTTGCTAAGTTATATAAGGTGACAGGTGATGAAAAGTATTTGAAAATGGCTAAATACTTTGTAGAGGAAACCGGTCGCGGAACAGACGGACATCGTCTCAGCGAATACAGCCAAGACCACAAACCCATTTTGCAACAAGATGAAATAGTAGGTCATGCCGTACGTGCGGGATATCTTTATTCCGGTGTTGCCGATGTAGCTTCATTAACTCAGGATACAGCTTATTTCAATGCTTTAAGTCGTATCTGGGAAAATATGGCAAGTAAGAAGCTCTTCATCACCGGTGGTATCGGCTCACGTCCGCAAGGTGAAGGATTTGGTCCTAACTATGAATTGAATAACCATACCGCATACTGTGAGACTTGTGCTGCCATTGCCAATGTATATTGGAATCACCGTATGTTCCTAGCTACGGGTAATGCCAAGTATGCCGATGTATTGGAGCGTGCTCTTTATAATGGAGTTATTTCGGGTGTTTCACTCAGTGGCGATAAATTTTTCTATGATAATCCGCTTGAGTCTATGGGGCAACATGAACGCCAGCAATGGTTTGGTTGTGCTTGCTGTCCGGGTAATGTAACGCGTTTCATGGCTTCCGTACCTTTTTACATGTATGCTACTCAGGGCAATGATATTTATGTCAATCTTTATATCCAGAGTAAAGCCGAATTGAATACGGAAACTAACAATGTAAAATTGGAACAGATCACAACCTATCCGTGGGATGGCAAAGTCAGCATTTCCGTTAATCCCGAAAAAGAACAGGAGTTCGCTTTGCGCGTTCGTATTCCGGGATGGGCACAGGATGCTCCTGTACCTACGGACCTTTATTCGTTTACTGATAAGGCAAAGGCTTACACTATCTCTATTAATGGCAAGAAAGTAAATGCCACGCAACTGGATGGTTATGCTACGATTCTCCATGACTGGAAGACTGGAGATGTTGTGGAAATTAATTTCCCGATGGATGTCCGCCGTGTGAAAGCGAATGATAATGTAGAAGATGACCGTGGTAAGCTTGCTATCGAGCGTGGCCCAATTATGTTCTGCTTGGAAGGTAAAGATCAGGTTGACAGCATTGTCTTTAATAAGTTTATTCCTGACGGAACTTCAATGGAGGCAACTTACGATGCTGATTTATTAAACGGTGTCATGGTGTTGACTGGTACAGCTAAGGAAATAGAAAAAGATGGTAGTGTGAAAGAGGTCCCTTTCAAAGCCATTCCTTATTCCACTTGGAATAATCGTGGTGCAGACCAGATGGCGGTATGGATTCCTGAAGCTGCAGAGTATGCCCGTCCTACTCCGGAGCCAACAATCGCCAGCAAGGCACATACACTGATGATACAAGCACCTATCCAGAAAGATGCTCCTGAATCTGCTTCAGTTGAAACCTGGGCATGGGGTGTGAATGACCAGTGGGAACCAAAGCACTCATCGGATATTTCCAAACCTTATCACTACTGGTGGTTGAGAAATGGAACACAGGAAACTTTGGCTTATCAATTTGATCAACCTTATACGATTTCAAACGTAGAAGTGTACTGGTTGGATTTCGATCATTATGACGGGGATTTCCGGGTGCCGGAAAGTTGGAAACTCTACTATAAAGATGGTAAAAGCTGGAAAGAAGTAGAAGCTTTGAACGAATATACGGTAAAGAAAGACTGCTACAACAGCCTTGATTTCAAACCGGTGAAAACGACAGGACTGAAAATAGCTGCCCAATTGCAGAAAGGTGCATCGGGTGGGGTTATTGAATGGAAAGTAAACTAATAGTTAATCAAAATCTAATAGTTAATCAAAATCTAATAATTAAGTAAAAAACAATGTAGTATGCAAAAATGCCTATTAACACTGTTGCTCTGCTTTATCGGTGTATATGCCAGGGCACAATACCAGGTATCTGGTACAGTAATGGATCAAACGGGAGAAACATTGATTGGAGCCACTATCCGTGAGGTAGGGGATAACAACAATGGTACTATTACGGACTTCAATGGTAAATACACCATTAAAGTATCTAAGAAAAATGCTCAATTGTCAGTCTCTTATGTAGGATATGAGGATCAGACTGTGAGCGTTCAAGGGAAGACGATAGTGGATATTGTTTTAAAAACAAGCGAACAAACTCTGGAAGAAGTTGTAGTTGTGGGGTATGGCACTCAGAAAAAGGAGAGTGTCACAGGCGCGATTACTTCTGTTAATCAGAAAGTTTTAAAACAAACTCCTGTAGCCAATATTACGAATGCTTTGGTGGGTAAAGTGACGGGGCTTACAGCCATTCAGCAATCCGGTGAACCGGGCTATGATGGTGCTACTATATTTGTTCGCGGTAAAGCGACTTTTACGGGAAGTACAAATCCTTTGATTCTGGTAGATGGTGTGGAACGTTCGTTTGGCGATATTGATGCTAATGAAATCGAAAGCGTTTCTATATTGAAAGATGCTTCGGCCACAGCGGTATATGGTGTACGTGGTGCGAACGGTGTTGTATTGGTCACTACTAAACGAGGTGAAGTGGGGGCACCAAAAGTCTCCTTGACCTATTCTTACGGTGTCCAAACTCCAACTCGTTTGACTAAATATTGCGATTCTTATGATGTGTTGACATTGTTTGAAGAAGGGCTTTCAAATGACGGAAAGTCTAGTCAATATACTCCGGAGACCATTGCCAAGTATCGCGACCGTAGCAATCCTACTTATCAATATTTATATCCTAATGTTGACTGGACAGAAGAATTACTGAAAGATAATACTGGGCAGATGCAAGCAAACGTGAATGTTTCGGGTGGTGGCTCTTTATTCCGCTATTTTGTATCAGTAGGCTATATGAATCAGGATGGTATTTATAAATATTCTGATATGTCAGAGTACAATACTAATGCAAAAATGGAACGATATAACTTTCGTACCAATATTGATGTTGATATTCGTAAAGATGTGAAGTTGATGTTGAATTTGGGAGGTATTATTCAAGATTTAAACTTTCCGGGAACCAGTGCCAGTGATTTGTTCTATGCTATCAAAACTCGTTTGCCTTATTATTATCCGATGACCAATCCTGACGGATCTATTGCAGAATATGCTAATTCTGAGGGTAATCCTTACGCAATGCTGACAAAAACAGGATATGCAGCTAATAAAAGTACTACATTGAATGCTACGGCAGGCGTGACGTGGGATATGAGCAGGCTTATCACTCAAGGATTAAGTTTGACGGCACGTTTATCTTTTGATGCGGATAACTATCGTAATGTTAGTCGTAGTAGAGGATATAATGCTTATAAATTTTCTATTGCTGAGACTGAAACAGACTTGTCAAAAGGTACTTATGCAAATGTGAGAACTGGTAGTGAAGCTTTGGGGTATGGAGTCACAGCTAACGGTACACGTTACACTCTGCTGGAAGCCATGTTGAACTATTCTCGTAGTTTTGGCGAGCATAATGTGACAGGGTTGTTGATGTATAATCAAAGTAGTAAATTAATAGATGCTACAGATGCAATCAAAGGACTTCCTTTTCGTAAACAAGGTATTGTGGGACGTGTAACCTATAATTATGCCGGTAAGTATTTCGGTGAGTTTAATATGGGGTATAATGGTTCTGAGAATTTTATACAAGGGCATCGTATGGGCTTTTTCCCAGCTGTATCTTTGAGTTACGTACTATCTGAAGAGAATTTTTTAAAGAATACTTCATGGCTTGATTTATTGAAATTCCGTTTCTCTTATGGTTTAGTTGGTAATGATGACAATGGTTCGCGTTTTTTGTATCAAAGTCAGTGGACTACAGGTTGGAAGACTTATACATTTGGTCATACAGGTAATGGATTGAATTTAGGGGGAGCTGGAGTTTATTCAACAGGCAATGAAAGTGTCACTTGGGAAAAAGCAAAGAAATTGAATATTGGTTTGGATTTGGATTTGTGGAAGAGTGCTATTCATCTGACCGTAGACGTATTTCATGAAAGACGTACTGATATTCTTTGTACTCCGGGTACGATACCGAGTACTATCGGTGTTACTTCTTTACCTTCTATCAATGCAGGTATTGTTACTAATAAGGGTTTTGAAATAGAATTGGAGCATCGCAAGAATTTCCGTAATTGGGGATATTCTGTTAAAGGTAACTTTTCATATGCAAAGAATAAAATTATATCAGCGGACGAACCTGATAATGTTGATAAACCTTGGCAACGCCGTGCCGGAACTAGTATTGACGAGATGTATGGTTATATAGCAGAAGGGCTGTTCCAAACTTGGGATGAAATAAATGATCCTGATATTGCGAAAACAACAGCTTCTAATTTACAACCGGGTGATATTCGCTATAAAGATTTAAATGGTGATGGTGTGATTAATGATGATGATCGTGGGTATCTTGGTAAGAATTCAACACCTGATAAGATTGTAGGTTTGGCTTTGTCCGGTAACTGGAAGAATTTTGATTTCAGTGTGTTATTTCAGGCTGCATTGGGTGGTAATACGTGGTTTACAGGTTCTGCTATTTGGCCTTTCGAATCTAAAGCATCTGTATCACAAGATGTATTGAATAACTATTGGTCTACAAATAATACCGCAGAACAGAATGCAAATGTATTTTATCCTCGTTTATCTTCTGACCATAGTGATAATAATTATATAGAGTCAACCTATTGGTTGAAGTCCAGTGACTATCTTCGTCTAAAGAATGTGGAAATTGGTTATCGCCTGCCAAAATCGGTTAACAAGTTTCTTGGAGTTGAAGAGCTTCGCTTTTATGCCAATGCGGTGAATCTGATTACTTGGGACCATATGAAAATTTTCGATCCGGAATCTCCGAATGGTGCCGTTAATTATCCGCAGATGAAGGTATTTAATTTTGGTGTTCATGTTTCATTCTAAAAGAAAAAGATTATGTTGAAAAATTATAAACTGAAAGCTTTTGCGCTTTTATTATTAGCTGGCTCTGTTTTAGGTTCTTGTGATTATCTGGATATTGCTCCGGCTGAAATCATGACGGAAGATAAAATTTTCCAAGATATAACTCTTGCACAACAAGATTTGGGCTCTATGTATCATGATATTATAAAATGGACAGCATTAAATAGCGATGACCGTCTTCTTCGAGATGGTCCGTTCACTTGGACCGGGTGTGCTGGTGATGAATCAATTGACCATTGGGGAACAACTGCTCCTACTACCTATTTTAAATTGGGTGGTCTGACTACTGGTTATAATCCGTTAGGAGACTGGAGTTGGAACTATGCACTTGTTCGTAAGGCTACTAACTTTATTAATAAAATAGAGGGTGTACCTCTGACACAGAGCCAACAACAAACTTATGGTACGAAAGTTAAACAGTTTAAGCAGGAGGCCCGTTTTTTGCGTGCGTATATGTATTTTGATTTGCTTCGCCAATACGGTGCTGTCCCTTTGATTACTGAGGTTCAAGATATTGCTGATATTTCCGGAGCACAGGTTCCTCGTGACCCAGTTAATAAAATAGTAGATTTTATTTGTAGTGAATTAGATGAGGCGGCTTCAGTATTGCCTGATACATGGTCGGATGATACCAACTATGGACGTATATCTAAAGCGGCATGTTTGGCGCTGAAAGCACGTACCTTACTCTATGCTGCTAGCCCGCTTTACAATGGAAATACGATGTATAAAGATGTCAAGAATCTTGATGGTACTCAGCTTTTCCCGCAAACTTATGATAAAGAATTGTGGAAGAGAGCGGCGGATGCAGCTGATGCTGCAATAAACTGCTGTTTAGGAGCTGGCATCCAAATGTCTTTGTCGGGAGAAAACTCTATTAATAAATATGAGAAGATGTTTTATAGTAATACTTCTAATCCGGAATTCATTTTGGCAAGTATTC
>OMFQ01001012.1_pt1 | contig 12342 bp, 8 predicted proteins | sample 1645671 | NCBI WGS metagenome assembly OMFQ01 (sample SAMEA103958119, study PRJEB25191) | human gut metagenome | biome: human-associated habitat [ENVO:00009003]; feature: intestine environment [ENVO:2100002]; material: feces | place: Germany | collected 2013/2015
CAGTGGGATATCAATTTGCGGTTTGTTTGCCAATTTGATCTCTTCCTTAAAAATTTGTGTCTTGCTTTGAGGCAGCATGTTATGATGCTGTTTCCCCTGTTTTGGTGGCTTAGCTCACATCGCATTTCGCAGTTGATGTTGCCCATATTTCATTGTTTCGCAGTTCTTTTCCACCGTTTATTCCTATATTGCTCAAAGTTTCTGCTTCCTTCTTTTCAAAGAAGGGACAACAATGCCCGTAAAAAGTCCTTACACCTCAGCGCTGGCGCGGCGGGTAACGTGGCAGCTTACGTTGACTGCCACCGGCAGGCAGGCCACATGGGTGGGCAGCTGTTCAATGCAGACGCCCAAGCAGGTGGTTGCACCGCCAAAGCCCTGCGGGCCAAAGCCGGTTGCATTGATGGCATCCAACAGCTCTTTTTCCAGCGCGGCATAATAGGGGTCCGCGTTGGGCTGGTCCAGCGGGCGCAGCAGTGCCTTTTTGGCCAGAGCTGCGCATTTATCAAAGCTGCCGCCAATGCCAATGCCCAGCAGGTGGCGCGAGAACGAGGCATCGGCCTTAAACTGCGACGCCGACCAAATAATGATGGCGCCATAGGCAACGAGCGCGACGGTAGCCAGCAGCACGCCGATATGTACCTTCTGGCGGAACGTGCCGCGCGAGGCCGAGAGCTGCTTGTTAACGCGGTCCAGGCTGCTGCGGGAGCCGGTTTTGGTTGAGCGGAACAGGTCCGCCGGCGAAAAGTCCATCGCAACCTCCTATCGAACCGAGGAATCGCCCGTGGCCGTCGACGTGTCGGGCTCGTCATAAATCGCACCGAGGACATCGCGCACGACGTGCAACGCGGTATCGGAGCCGCCACCGCCCTGTTCCAAGATGGTGGCAATCACGTACTTGGGATCATCGGCCGGCGCGTAGGCACAAAACCACGCGTAATCGTCCTCGCCGCTCTTCTCGCCCGTACCGGACTTGCCGTAGACCGTAGGGGTCAGGGAGTTAAAGTGCGCGGCGGTCGAAGTCGACGCGGAGTAAATCACATCGTGCATGCCGTTGCGAACAAGAGCCAAATCCGAATCGCTGTTGATCTTGGCCTCCAGGCGCTTCTTCTTGCCCTTGCCGTTGTACTTATAGGCATCGCCGTCGCCATCGCGCGACACGGCAGACAAAAACACATGAGGCACGTACTGTTTGCCGCCGTTGGCAAGACCCATATAGGCACACGCCATCTGCAGGGGCGTCACCAGGATGTCACCCTGGCCGATGGCAATGTTGGTCATATCGCCGGCATTCCACTTGCGGTCCTCGGCCGAGGCATCGGTAAAGTACGACTCTTTCCACTCGGCATCGGGAATACGGCCCGCGCCCTCACTCGGCAGATCGATACCGCAGGTCTTGCCCAGGCCCCAGCGACGAAAGACCTCTTGCAGGCCCTCGGGATGCTGGTCGTTGTAGAAAAACGCCTTGCCCATATCGTAGAACACGGGGTCGCAGGAGTTGGCGATACCGGACTGCAGCGTCATCGTGCCGTGGCCGGAGTGCAGCCAGCAGTATTTTCCCCAAGATTTGCCCAAGCCGGTCCAATATCCCGTGCAGTTGGTCGTCTGACTCGACGTGTACGTTCCAAACTCAAGGCCCGCCAAGGCCGAGAGCGGCTTAATGGTCGAAGCCGACATGTACTGGCCGCTAATGGCGCGGTTGAGCAGCGGATGCGAACCCTCGTCATCGTTGAGCTCGGTCCAAACATCATTGGAGACGCCGCCGATAAACACGGACGGATCAAACGTGGGCTCGCTGGCCATGCCCAGAATCTCGCCGTTATTGGGGTCGAGGCACACCACGGCACCGTTGCCGGCGTCGCTGTGGCCTGTGGTCTTAGCGAGCTCAATGGCACTTGCAAGCGCCGTCTCGCAGGCTTGCTGAATCTTGAGGTCAAGCGTGAGCTTAATGTCGGAGCCGGCCTTCGCGGGCACGGCGCCGGCCTGACCGGTCACATTGCCCGAGGCATCGACCTTGACGGTCTGCTCGCCACGAATACCCTGTAGCAGGTTTTCGTAGTAGCTCTCAACGCCCGCCTGGCCCACGATATCGCCCGACTGGTACGTAATCTTGCCAGCAGAAGCATCATCATCGCCAGAAGTTTTCTTATTCTGGGCCTCGAGCTGCTCGGAGGTAATGGTGCCGGTATAGCCCAAGATATGGCATGCCGTCTCGCCGTATGGATACTGGCGCTCGGTACGCTCGGCAATCTTGACGCCCGGGAACTCGCCGGCGTGTTCCTTGATATAGGCAACCGTGGAGCGGCGCACGTCCGTCGCGATGGTATGCAGGCTCTGAGCGCCCTCTGTATTGTCCTGAATATTGCGAAGGACCGCCACGTAAGGCATTCCAAGCACGTTGGCAAGATGGCGAACCAGAACCTCATCCTCGGCAAGGTCGCGGTAGGCCACGACAGCAAGTGAGGGACGGTTCTGGACAAGCGCCACGCCATTGCGGTCGAGGATGCGGCCGCGCACAGCGGGAGTGGTAACGGTGCGAGTCTGATTGCTATTAGCCTGCCTCTCGTAATAGTCCGACGAGACCATCTGCATGCCCCACAGCTTGACGGCGAGCGCCGCAAACATCGCGCCCACACCCGTGGTGAGGATGGAAAAGCGGCTCTTAAAGGCGGTCACCGCGGTATTGCCCTCGCCCTCGGTGGCGCGCGGGGCCGTTCCATGCTGCGTATCGTAGGTAAAACGGGAATCGCCACGACGCATGATGACCAGCGCGACCACGATGGCCACAACCAGCACGATACCGGCGATAATAACCGTCAACTGGGAAGACATCTACGGGCCTCCCCTATTTGAGCTTGCGGGTCTTGGGCTTAAAGCGCATACCCGTCTGGCGTCCGCCACGTGCGGAGAATCCATAGCCGGACTGCGGCACGACGCCGGACATCAAAAACGGAATGGCAACCAGACCCGTCAGGATCGAAGACGGCAGTGCATGACCAAAAACGGCCACCACAAAGCTCGTCTCCAGACCCATAAACAGCAAGATGATGCTGTAGATCACATTAATGACGAGCGCGAAGGCGCCCACAGTGATGCCGCGCGCACTCGGGGTACCGCCCGTCTGACCGACGGCGCTGTGCACCAGGGCAAAAGAACCCACGGTCAGCAGGAGCGACATAACGCCCACCGGCACGGCAGCGGACAGGTCATAAAACAAGCCGCTGCAAAAACCGCACACGACGGCACGGGTCGGGTCGCCCGAGAACACGCTTAGGCACACCAGGATAATCATGAAGTTGACGCGACCTCCCGCAATGGAGATCTGCGGTGCCAGGCCTGCCTGCAGCAGCACGCACACGATGGCGGCGATCACAAACGTGCGGGAGCTCATCCCCTGCTCGTGTAGATCCATGGACATGCCCCCTATTCGCTCGAGCCAGAATCGGTCGTCTCGGACATGTCGGAACTGTCATCCGAGCTCTCGTCCTTCGTCTTGGTCGCAGCATCGCGCGACGTTCCCTGCGGCGTGCTGTTGGCCGTGCTCACGTCCTCATCCGAGGCCGACTGTTCGTCGGTCAGCGAGGTGATGACCAGCACTTCCTCGTTGTTCTCGGCCGTGGTCTGAGCGCGCACCACAATGGTGTAGTACACGTCGTTTGCCGATTTCTCAACCGACGAGACGGTGCCAAGCGGAAGGCCCTTGGGGAACACGCCACCGATGCCAGAGGTCACGATGATATCGCCAACCTTAACATCGGAGTCGACGCTCACGTACTCAAGACACAGCGTGCCGTCAGCCTGACCCTGCAGCATACCCTGGGCGCGCGTGTCCTGCACCATGGCGGACACGCCCGAGTTCTCGTCGCCAATCAGGCGCACGGTAGAGGTCTTGGCCGATACCTCGATAATCTGGCCGATAACACCGGCAGAACTCGTCACGGGCATGTTGATGGTAAGGCCGTCGGCAGAGCCCTTGTCGATGGTAACGGTCGAGGTCCAGGCATCGCCGGAGGCACCAACGATACGAGCTGCGGTCGATTTGAGGTTGTAGGTCGATTGCAGCCCGACCAGCCCCTCCAGGCGCTCGGCAGTCTTTTGAGCCTCGGAGAGCTCGGCGACCTTAGAGGTCAGCTCCTCATTTTGCTTCTTGAGCTCGTCGAGCGTGTCCTGCGACGCCGTTAGGTTAGAGAACACGTTGCCAATCGCATTGAAGGGAGCCGCCACAGCCGAGCCCACAAAGCGCACCGGAGAGGTAATCGTCGTTACGCCCGAACGCACGGCATGAATCGGCCCTGCCTCGCCCTCGCGGATGTAAAACGTGAGCAGCAACACCGAAATCAGGCTGAAAACAATCAACGGGCGCATACCCGTTGATTGTCGCTTGGTATTCAGATTTGTGGAGAAACCCGAAGATCGTGCCAAATGGAATCCACCTTTTGGAAATTAAGCATTGGTCTGGACGAAGCCGCCATCAAACGCATTGGCCTCGAGCACGCGGGCACAGCCGTTAACGACGTTATCGAGCGCCGTGGGGCTGACGTTGACCGAAACACCGGTCTCATCGCGCAGGCGCACGTCGAGACCGCGCAGCAGCGCGCCGCCACCAGTCAGCAAAATGCCGTAGTACATAAGGTCCGAGGCAAGATCGGGAGGCGTAGCGTCGAGTGCGTCCTTGACGGCCTTGGCCATCTCGTCGAGCGGCTTGTTGAGCGCGCGACGAATCTCCTCGCTCTCGATGCGCACGGTCTTGGGCAGACCGGTGATCACGTCGCGGCCGTTGACCTCGACGTCGAGCTCGTCCTTGAGCGGCACGGCGGAACCGACCTTGATCTTGATGTCCTCTGCCGTACGCTCGCCGATGGCAAGGTTGTAGGCATCGCGAACGTGCGTGAGGATGGCCTGATCGAACTCGTCGCCGGCAATACGGATGGACTGCGAGACGACGATGCCGCCCATAGCGATAACGGCAACCTCGGTGGTACCGCCACCGATGTCGATGACCATGGAGCCGGTGGGTTCCTCGACGGGCAGATCGGCGCCGATAGCGGCGGCCATAGGCTCTTCGATCAGATAGGCCTGGCGAGCGCCGGCCTGGATCGTGGCCTCAAAGACGGCACGCTTCTCGACCGACGTGACGCCGGAGGGAACGCAGACGACAACGCGCGGACGCGGGGTCCACGGATAGCGCTTCTCGGAAGCCTTGTCGATAAAGTAGCGAAGCATGGCTTCGGTAACATCGAAGTCGGCGATGACGCCGTCCTTCAGGGGACGAACGGCCACGATGTTGCCGGGCGTACGGCCGAGCATGCGCTTTGCCTCGATACCGACCGCCAGGATGCGCTCGTCGTTCTTGTCGATGGCGACGACGGAGGGCTCGCGGATGACGATGCCCTTGCCGCGCACGGAGACAAGCGTATTTGCGGTGCCGAGGTCGATGGCAAGATCGCCCGCATAGCTACCGAAGAACATATCCATCAAAGAAAACAACGCAACTCCTGATGTGTTGGATGATTGCTGGAAAACTACTAGCTCATCATACTAGCGCAAGCCCGGCACCTCACTTGCGGTGAAGCGCCGGGCAAAGCTAAATCCCATAAGGTCACTACTGGTTGTCAGCAGCCGAGAAATCCATATCGAGCGAGGAAACGGCCCAGCCGATATGGTTGTCAGAGCGCACGAATTTGACGGTGTACTCCTGCTCGCCGCCCTTGGACAGCGAAGCCTTAACCTTGGCGGTCGTCTCGGTCATGGACTGATCCATGCCCTCGACGGACACGGTGGCACCCTGCGGAATCGAGGAGATGATCATCGACTTGGCGTCCTCGGACAGGCTCGAGGCCAGGCAAGACTCGGCCTTTGCGGTGTCACCGTCGCCGGCAGCCTGGAACAGATCGGAAACGACAGACTCCTGAGACGGGAAGCCAAAGCCGCGCGTGTAGGCAAAGCCCAGACCGCCCGCGGCGATCAAGATGAGCAGAAGCAGCACGATGAAGACTTTGAGGCCCGTGTGGCGATGACGACGACGGACCTTGGCCTGCTTACGATCCTGACGGTCCTGCTGAACCATCTCGGACTCGGACAGCGTAAAGAAGCCGGTGTCCGAGGGATCGGGCATGAACTGACCGGTCGCGCCCGTAGGATCGAGCGGATCGACGGCGGGAGCGTCCATCGCGGGCGCCGGAGCCGTGGCCATAGCCGTCTGGGCAGACAGCGCGGCAAGCGAATCGTGCACGCGGGCAAGCTCGTCGGCCTGCTCGGAGGTGAGCTGGTAGATGCCATCGGCAGTAGCGGCGTTAAAGGCGTCGAGTGCGTCGGAGGGACGGCCGGCGGCAGAAAGCGCCTGACCCATGCCGGCGTTGAGCGCACGCGTGTCGTCGCGGGGGCCGGCAAAGTCGATAGCCGTGCGGTAGGTCTCCACGGCATCCGCCGGACGGCCGAGCTTAATGAAGCAACGGCCAAGCTCGCCGAGTGCGGCGGCAGGAGCCGGATTGGCGCCGTCGATGGCAGCCTGACGGAAGGCAGTACCCGCGTTGGCATAGTCGCCCGACTGGAACAGCGCGTTACCCAGGCCCAGATAGGCCTTGAACGGCGTGGCATAAGAAGCATCCTGCGTAGCAGCAGAGAACGCCTGAGCGGCCGTCGTGTAGTCGCCCACGGCGGCGAGTGCCTTGCCGCGGTTGGTGAGCAGCGCGCCGCGCTTGCCGTAGGTGCCGTCATTGAGGGCAGCGGCGTAGGCCTCGGCGGCCTCGGCATACATGCCCAGGTGCATCAAGGCGTTGCCACGAAGGTGATCGGCCTCGCCCATAATCTCATCGGGAGTTTTTGCCGCCCCAAGCATCTGGGCTGCAGCGGAAAAATCACCCGCGCGGTAAGCGGCGCGGCCCTGTTGGATCAGCTGGCTATTCAAGGAAGTCCCCTTTACTCGTGAACGATCTCGACATGGACGATCTCGTCGCCGGCACGCAGCTGCGAAATCACATCGAGACCCTCGACCGTGGTACCAAAGACGGTGTAACCGGAATCGAGGTTATGCTGGGCACCCAAGCAGAAGTAGAACTGCGAACCCGCGGAATCGGGGTCCATGGAGCGTGCCATGGCAAGGGCACCATCGACATGGCTGTTGCGCGGATTGGTGGCAAACTCGCCCTTGATGCAGTAGCCGGGGCCACCGGTACCGGGCATGCCGTCGGGGCCCTCAAGACCGGCAGCGACGTCGGCGCCGGACATATCGCGGGTATTGGGGTCGCCGCCCTGAATGACAAAGCCGGGCACATAGCGATGGAATTTAAGGCCATCATAGAAACCCATCGTGGAAAGCTCGCAGAAGTTCGCGACATGAATGGGAGCGCCCTCACCGTCAAACTTGACCTTGATGGTACCCTTCGACGTCTCGATAACGGCGCACTCGTCGCCGGCAAGCTGATACTCGGGCGTGTAGAGCTCTTTCTTAAAACCAAACATGTGGTTCCTTCCTCGTGCGTTTAAAGCATATTTGTACGAATTGTAGCAATAAGCATGCGCTTACATCAATTGCGCACGTAGGTTATGCCGACTATGGCGAACTAATTTTAGGAACGCTGCTGCGGCTTCCAGGAGCCCACGTTGGCGTCGTACTGATTCAGCGCGCTGTTGCCGCCCTGTGCGATGGGCGCCAGGATCTCGCTTTGGTGGGAACTCATCGACTCGCCATCGGGAATGGCCAGCGAGATATCCCAGCTCTGGCAGATCACGTCGACACGCTCGTACATCCACTCGGCAAGCTGCTTTAAGTGGGCGATGTCATCCGCATAGACCGTATCGTCCTGATACTTAAGGTTGTTGAGCTCATCTTGCGTCTTTTTGATCTGGTCGCGCAGGGCGTAGGCACTCTGCGACAGCTCCTGGCGGGTGGACAGCGGCGTTCGGAGATAGCCGTTGTTAAAGGAATCGATGACCTCGCCGATCTGGTCCTCATCACCGTAGGACACGATGGTCTGATACAGACCGTCGAGTCTGGTATAGAGCTGATCATCGGTGAGCACGGTTTCTTCCTGGACCACCTCGGCAGAATCGTCCTGCTTGGTATCGTCCTCAGTCGCCTCGCCCTTTTGGCGCGTGGGGAAGGTCGTCTGCGCAGCCTGGCCAAACTGGTCGTAGAAGGCAGGCATGACACCCATGGGATCGGCCGTCACGAACCAATACGCACCACCGCACACGACGGCAAGGACCGCGATGACGATGAGCGGCTTGGGGATATGACGCTTGTGCTTGTGATAGGCGTCCTCGTCGGGATGCACCTTGCGCTTGGGTTTTTGAGCATCGTCATGCAGGGAAACGGGCGTGGGAATATCGACCTTGGGGATACCGAAATCCTTATCGAAAGCAGGCAGCACGCAGGTCTCGTTAGGATCAGCGGCATCCGAAAGCACCGCAGCGGCAGAGGCCGGCGCATGCGGCACCTCGGTATCGATCTGCTCTTGCGTTAGGCGCGGAAAGCTCGCCGTGCGGCCCGCTGCCAGGTCGGATGCGGCCGCGTCCTCGGAGAGGATACCCGGAGCGGGGCGTCCGCATTTGGGGCACGTACGATCATGCGGAGAAAGACGGGCACCGCAGCCCTCACAGAACACGAACTCGGTGTGCTCGGGACCATCGCCCGGACCCACATAGGCGTTGCAGTAGGGGCAGAACGAGGCGCCGTCCTCGATAGTCTTAAGGCAGTGCGGACAGATCACGGCATCCTCTTTTCGAAGCAATTCAAACAATCGAGGTTAGAGCATAACATCGCCACGGCCCCACAGGAACAAGGCACCAATTCAACATCGCCAGGGCGCGTAGCTACTTCTTCTTTTTGCTTGGCATCGAAACTTTGATGCCTTGGGCGGACTTGGTCACACGAGAGCGCTTAGCTCCGGTACTCTTCTTTTTCTTGGGCTGGGCCTGGGCCACGCCCTCGAGTGCGCGGGCCTCGGCCTCGCGAGCGGTGCGATCTTCGCGGCGCTGCGCCATGTCGGCGGCGACGCGCTTGGCAAAACGTTCGGCCGTCGAGCCCGTCGAGCTCACCTTGCCGCCACCGCGACCCAGGCGGACGCGCACACCGCGGCCAAAACCAGTTGCGGCATGACGACGACGCGGCTTGAGCGAATCCATCATCGTGGCGAGCTTAAAGAACACCGAGCAGGTAAAGACCACGATAACAGCCAAGATAACCATCTGGCCCATCGACAGGTTGGCAATAGACAGCAGCTCCGGGAATCCGATAACGCCCACCAGGATGCCGGCGACTACAAACACAAAGAGCACCACACGTAAGGGCGTGAGAGGCTGCGAGATGCGCCAGATTAGGCTGACGCTCGCCGCGCACGACGTAAGCAGGCACATCGTAGACAGCGTGAGCTGGCTAAAGCCAAACACGCGCGCCACAAAGATATCGAGCGCCGCAGCCATAATGACCGCAATCGACGCCGGCAGTGCACGCTTGAGTACGTTGCTCAAAAACGCACCCTTCACACGAGCATTGTTGGGCTCCAGGCCCAACACAAAGCCCGGCGCGCCGATGCAGAAGAAGTTAATGAGCGTCATCTGGATGGGCTCGAAGGGGTACGGCGGCAGCGCGATACACAGCGCCGCCAGGCCCATCGAGAACAGCGTCTTGGTCAGGAACAGCGACGCCGAACGCTGCAGGTTGTTGATGGAGCGACGGCCCTCGGCCACCACGGCGGGCATCGAGGCAAAATCGTTGTCGACGAGTACGATCTCGGCCACGTTGCGCGCGGCATCGGAGCCGGCCGCCATGGCGACGGAGCAGTCGGCCTCCTTGAGCGCCAGCACGTCGTTGACGCCGTCGCCCGTCATGGCCACGGTGTGCTCGCGGCGCTTGAGCGCCTGCACGAGCTCGCGCTTCTGCTGCGGGGTCACACGACCAAAGACATGGTAGCGGTCCACTGCGGCATCGAGCTTGGCCGGCGTATCGAGCGTCGTGGCGTCCACATAAGCGTCCGCCCCCGGCACGCCCACCACGCGCGCGATCGACGACACCGTACGCGGGTCGTCGCCACTGATCACGTTGAGGGTCACGCCCTGCTCGTTAAAGTAGCCGATGGTCTCGGCCGCCGAGGTACGAATCTCGTCGCGGATGGTCACAAATCCCACGGGCTCGGCCTCGCCCACCATATCCCCATCGGGCGTAAAGCCGTCCACGCGCGCCACCACGAGCACGCGGCAGGTATCGGCAAGCTCGGCCACCCGGTTCTCGACCTGGGCAAACGCACGATCAGAGAGCACAAATTGCGCGGCGCCCATTACGTAGGAGCCCTGCGCAAAAGAAGCGCCGCTCCATTTTTTAGACGACGAGAATGGAATGACCGACAGCGGCTCGGACACCTCGACCGGGCGATCGGCGTAATAGTTGAGCAGCGCCTGGCAGGTCTCGTTGGCATCGGCCGAAGTCGCACGCGCGACGTTAGCCAGCGCAAAATCGAGCACCGTGGTATCGACGGGAACGGCCGCCTCGTCCGAGCCGGCGCCTAGGCTCACGCCCTCAACCGGCAGCGGATACGTGCCCTCGACCTCCATGCGGCCCGACGTGATGGTGCCCGTCTTGTCCAGGCACAGCACGTCGACGCGAGCGAGCGTCTCGATGCAGTAGAGCTGCTGCGCCAGCACCTTGCGGCGGGCCAGGCGCACCGTGGCGATGGCGAGCACCGACGAGGTCAGCAGCACCAGGCCTTGCGGGATCATGCCCAGCAGGGCGCCCACCGTGGACAGTAGCGCCGACGAAGGCACATGACCAGCCAACAGCTCGGAGAAGCACCACGAAAGCGCGCTATCGCCCGGGGTTCCCGCGGCATCCCACAGCTCGCTCACACTCGAGGCAAACAACGCCAAACCGAGCGGGATCATGATGATGCTCGCAAAGCGCACGATGGCGTTAAGCGCGTTCATGATCTCGGAATTGACCTTTTTGACGTACTTGGCCTCGTTATTAATTTTGGCCACGTAGTTGTCGGCGCCGACATGAATCACGCGGGCGCGCAGCAGGCCCGAGTCGATAAAGCTACCGCTCATGAGCTCGGAACCGGGCTGTTTCTTAATAAGGTCGCTCTCGCCCGTCAGCAGGCTCTCGTTCACGAGCGCCTCGCCCGAAACCACCACGGCGTCAGCGGGAATCTGGTCGCCGCGCCCCAGGCGGATGATGTCGTCGAGCACGATCTGGTCCAGGTCGAGCTCCACCTCGGCGCCGTCGCGCACCGCGATGGCCTTCTTGGAGGTCAGCAGCGTGAGCTTATCGACCATCTTCTTGGAACGCATGGACTGAATGACGCCAATAGCGGTGTTCAAGAACACCACGAACAGGAACGTCAGATTCTTAAACGAACCGGTCAAAATGACCAGGAACGCCAAGATCACGTTGATCAAATTGAACAGCGTGCAGAGGTTCTCGATGATGAGCTCTTTGACCGACTTGGTCTTGAGCTCCATGTTGCGGTTGATCTTACCGGCGGCGATGCGCTCCTCGACCTCGGCGGTTGAGAGTCCGCGCTCGATATCCGTTGCTGCCATACCACGTCCCATCACGTCGCGTCGGTATAAGAAAAACCGCCCGGACCATGCGAGGTTCGGACGGTCTTACGTTCGATGGTGCCCCATGTTGGATTCGAACCAACGACCTTCTGCTCCGGAGGCAGACGCTCTAATCCCCTGAGCTAATAGGGCCAACGTTTGGCATTATACCCAAGTGCACCACGGGCTATCAAAATAAAAGAAAAAGCTTTGCAATTACGTGGGAGACGCGGTGCAACGGCCCACTTTAGAAGGCAAAAGCGAGTCAGATAGTATAAACTCTCATGCACCATATATACACGGCTCGCGATGCGGGCCGTTTTTGCAAGGATTATCCATCGAGGTGAGAGGCACACCATGATTGCAATTTTAAAGCAGAGCGCCAGCGACGAGGCCGTCGGCCATATCGTCAGCTGGATTGAGAAAAAGGGCCTGAAGACCGATGTCTCGCGCGGCGAGAACGAGACGATCATCGGCCTGGTGGGCGATACGACCAAGATCGACCCGTTCCTGCTCGAGTCCATGGATGTCGTCGAGCGCGTGCAGCGCGTCTCCGAGCCGTTCAAGCGCGCCAACCGCAAGTTCCACCCCGAGGACTCCGTCATCGACTGCGGCCACGGCGTCAAGATCGGCGGCGACCAGTTCCAGGTCATCGCCGGCCCCTGCTCCGTCGAGGGTGAGAACCTCATCCGCATCGCCCGTCGCGTGAAGGCTGCCGGCGCCACGATGCTGCGCGGCGGCGCCTACAAGCCCCGCACTTCCCCGTACGCCTACCAGGGCATGGGCCCCGCCGGCCTGGACCTGCTG
>OMFQ01001018.1_pt1 | contig 12301 bp, 10 predicted proteins | sample 1645671 | NCBI WGS metagenome assembly OMFQ01 (sample SAMEA103958119, study PRJEB25191) | human gut metagenome | biome: human-associated habitat [ENVO:00009003]; feature: intestine environment [ENVO:2100002]; material: feces | place: Germany | collected 2013/2015
TCAATATCACCGACATTACCGAACAGAGGGAGTTGCAAAAGAAACTGGAGAAACAGTCAAAGCAACTTAAAGAAGCACTAAAGTCGGCGGAACAAGCCAACCAAGCCAAATCTGATTTTCTCGCCCGCATGAGCCACGATATCCGTACACCCATGAACGCCATCATGGGAATGGCGACTATAGCCAAAGCCCATGTAGATGAACGTGAAAGAATATTAGATTGTATGGAAAAAATCAATGGAGCCTCTAAATTATTATTGAGTCTGATTAATGAGGTTCTCGATATGTCCAAGATCGAAAGTGGCAGGTTAATTCTTTCGGAGGATGAGTTCAATGTGGGTGAGCTCTTGCAAGACTTGGTCGTTATGATGCAACCGGAGATCAAAAACAAACAACAAACTTTAAATATACACGTCAAGAACCTTAGGCATGAGAATGTAAAAGGCGATACGCAGCGTATCAAACAGGTATTGATGAATATCCTCTCGAACGCAATTAAGTATACGCCGGAGAATGGGCGAATCACGATAGAAATCTACGAGAAGGACCCTCATAACGGCATCGGAAATTATCAATTCGTGTTTGAGGATAACGGAAGAGGTATGAAACCGGAGTTTCTGGATAAGATTTTCGAGCCTTTCGAGCGTGCGAGCGATGATGAGATCAAGAGGATACAAGGCACTGGCCTCGGGATGTCGATCAGCCATAAGATCATTCAGATGATGGGAGGAGATATCAAGGTGGAGAGTGAATATGGCAAAGGTTCCCGCTTCACCATCGACATGCCATTGGTTTGTCGGGATCAGAAGCCCGATGATAAGATAGAGGTAGAAGGTTTAGAGGTTCTTGTGGTAGATGATGATAAGATCGCTTGTCTAAACACGTCTAGCTGTTTGCGAGAGATCGGGATAAACAGTGAATGCGTATATTCAGGTAGCGAAGCTATAGAAAAAGTACGACAGCATCATTTAGCGGAGAAAGAGTATTTCGCCGTGATCATTGACTTGAAGATGCCTCAAATGAACGGCATTGAAACAACCCGGCAAATCAGACGTTTCGTGGGAGCGGACGTACCGATCATCATTCTCTCCGCATACGATCTTGAGGAATATGAGGCAGAGGCTAAGGAGGTTAAGGCCAATGGATTCATCACCAAGCCTCTCTATAAGTCCAAGCTACTCCAAGTATTGAGATCTTTCCTTGACGAAGGAGACCAGCCGGAACCGATCCGCCCATTCAAGTTATCAAACGTCGATTATTCCGGCAAGCGCATCTTGCTGGTGGAGGATAACGAGTTAAATCGTGAGATCGCCGTAGAGATCATCGGCAGCACCGGTATCACTATCGATACGGCGATAAATGGGCTCGACGCCGTACATAAAGTCGCCCAATCGGAAGAAGGATTTTACCAGATAATACTGATGGATATCCAGATGCCTATCATGGACGGTTATGAGGCGACCCGGCAGATTCGTTCCCTCCAACGAAGGGATATCGCACATATGCCAATTATAGCCATGACCGCCAACGCTTTTTCCGAAGACGTGACAAACGCTATCAAAGCGGGCATGAATTATCATTTGGCTAAACCGATTGATATTGGGGCGTTGATGGGCATCCTTAGTAAATATTTACAAGCGCCCGCATAAAGTTTATCTTGCGTATTAAAAGTTCATGTAATAAAATTGTCTATTTTTAGCGATCAATTCGATTATAAGCATAAAGAGACTTCATGAACATCAGACTTCGTTTTAAGTTAATCGCTTTGTTGATCGTCCTATCGCTGGCCGGGCTTTTGGTTTTCCAAGGATACTGGCTGAAAGGTTTATATGATACATTATATAAACAGATGGAGATCAATATAGAGGAAGCGATGAAGATCGCCGACTATAAGGAGTTGTTCCTGCGCATCCGATCTATCAAAAAAGAACAGGGAGCGCTGGGACCTCAAACCCAAGATGTGTACTTCAGCTCAGAGCTAGATCCGTCTAATAAGCAGAAGATGGACGCAAAAGCTTCGATCCATCCGCAGAAAGAAGATCCTGACCTTAACCGGGAAGATATCTTCAAGACGGCAAATCCCGACTCACACATGAAACTACATATCGATTACGGGGATGAGGAGGACTTTAGCTCGATAGACTCTACCCTAACGGATTACCTATATGTAATCGGCGAGGTGGAGGACATGGTGCAGCAAGCGATGCACGCGAATATAGATTCTATAAAACCAATTGATTTCAAGACCTACAACAAATTATTAACCTCGGAGCTGGAGGCAAGAAACATCGTAACGGAACATGAGCTGGTAACGATTTATAAACCAAACAACGGGGACGAGAAGGGTTGGATGCATCTGGACAAGCCGGAACGATTCACTACGTGGAAAAACCCCGTGCATTTCGATTACCCGCTCCATAACGAGAGCACGTTACAATATCGCCTGTTCCTCAAATCGCCGGCCAGCGTGATACTCACCCAGATGAAAGGCATCCTGATCTCCTCCTTCCTATTACTTTTGCTGATCATTTGCGCTTTCATATACTTACTCCGCACCATCTTAAAGCAAAAGACCGTGGAAGAATTGAAGACCGATTTCACCAACAATATGACGCATGAGCTGAAAACCCCGATCAGCGTCAGCTATGCCGCCGTAGACGCATTATTGAACTTTAGCGATCCCGTCAACGAGAAACAGAAGAAATACCTGACGATCGTTAAAGACCAACTTATCCATCTTACCGGATTGGTGGAACAAATCTTGACACTCGCCGTAGAGAACCGCAGTACCTTCCGCTTGCGCCCCGAAACCATCTCATTAAACGAGTTGGTGAACTCCCTCATCGAGCAATACAAACTGAAAGCGAGCAAACCCGTGGAGTTTACTTGCTCCATCCCCGAGGATATAGAATTGGTGGCCGATCGTACCCACCTATATAATATGTTGAGCAACCTTATCGATAACGCGATCAAATACGCCGACAAGGAACCTTGCCGCATCGAAGCGACAGCCCGGCAAGACAATCACGAAACGACAATCTCCATAACCGATAACGGCCCGGGTATCAGCGAAGCCAACCAGCGGCAGATATTCGACAAGTTCTTCCGGGTTCCCAGCGGGAATATCCACAACGTGAAAGGTTATGGCCTAGGATTATATTACGTAAAAGACATGATGGGTAAACATGGAGGAACAGCCCGTGTGGAAAGCGTCCCCGGCAAAGGCTCCACCTTTACCCTGCATTTTAAATAATAATCCGAAAATAAAGTATCAAATATGGAAAAGATAAAAGTACTACTAGTAGAAGACGAGCCTACATTGGCCATGATCATCAAGGATACGCTGGATGGGAACGAGTTCGATATCACCCTAGCTGCGAATGGCGAGGAGGGCCTCTCCCGTTACGCGGAGATCAAGCCGGATATTATCGTAGCGGATATCATGATGCCTAAGATGGATGGTTTCACGATGGTCAAGTTGATCCGTAAGACGGATACGCATACCCCTGTCCTATTCCTATCGGCCCGTTCCGCGGCCAACGACGTGGTAGAGGGCTTCGAGCTGGGCGGCAACGATTACTTGAAAAAGCCTTTCGGCATGGCGGAATTGATCGTGCGCATCAAGGCGTTACTGCATAAGGTGTCCGTCCAAAGACCGGAAGCCACCTCTTTCCGTATCGGGCTTTATACGTTCGATTCCATCACGCAGACATTGGTCTACCGGGGAGAGAAACAACTCCTCAGCAACCGGGAATCCGAGATATTGAAGCGCCTTTGCGACAATAAGGACCAAGTATTACCGATGAAAGGGATCTTGATAGACCTTTGGGGGGATGATTCTTTCTTCAACGCACGCAGCCTGCATGTCTTTATCACCAAGCTACGTCATAAGTTATCGAAAGACGAGTCTATCAAGATTTTGAATATCCGGGGAATCGGATATAAACTGATCATTGATTGAATTGCTTCAATGCCTGTGCCATCTGGTCCGGGCATGAAGTTCCCCTTCCATGACAATCGATGCCAGACAAACGACCGATAGCGTCTTCGATGCGCATACCTTTCAATAAGGCGCACATGCCTTGCCCGTTACCGTGGCAACCTCCTACAATCTGCACATTCTCGATCACGCCATCCTTCGCGTCGATCACCATCAACTTAGAACAAACACCTCCTTGAGGCGTATAGGTTATACGTCGTGTTTCCATTTTCTTTTTCTCTCCTTTTTATAAACGAGTCGCAAAGGTATAAATAAAATTAACTACATTTGTAGCATCTAATTTACAAAAACATGACATACGAGGAAACGCTACACTATCTATATACCAGCATCCCGGTCTTCCAACACAGCGGAGCTTCCGCTTACAAACCCGGTCTTGGTACAAGTATCGCCCTAGATGATTATCTGGGAAATCCGCATAAAGCCTATAAGACCATCCATGTAGCCGGGACAAACGGCAAAGGCTCGGTCAGCCATCTATTGGCGGCCATTCTCCGGCAATCCGGTTTCAAGGTCGGGCTTTATACCTCTCCCCACTTAGTGGACTTCCGGGAACGCATCCGGGTGAACGGGAAAAAGATCTCCCAAGATTACGTGGTCGATTTCGTCGAGCGTCATCGTTCTTTCTTCGAGCCTCTCCATCCTTCTTTCTTCGAGTTAACGTCCAGCATGGCTTTTGAGTATTTCCGCGACCAGCAGGTAGATTACGCGGTTATCGAGGTCGGGCTTGGCGGTCGTTTGGACAGTACGAACATTATCACTCCGATCTTGAGTATTATCACGAATATCAGTCTGGATCATACGCAATTCTTGGGAGATACGGAGGAGAAGATAGCGGCGGAGAAAGCCGGCATTATCAAGAAAGGCGTACCGGCACTTCTTGGGGAAGCCGAGAAACAATCGGTTTACGACGTTTTCAAAAACAAGGCGGAAGAAGTTGGCGCACCTTTCTACTACGCCCAACGAATGGACATGGTAAAAGACGAGTGCAGGCTGACGGTCGGTGGCAAATGGTTCTTCCCTTCCGTTGAATATGGAGAAATCCAAGGAGAACTTGGCGGTGAGGTGCAGGTAAGAAATGCTGTCACCGTATTATCCGCCATCCATATATTACGAACGGAATTGGGTGTAGATATCATCCCGGAAGCGGTACACGAGGGTTTCGCCCACGTAACGAAACTGACGGGATTGATGGGACGTTGGCAAACCTTGCGATCCAAACCGACCGTCATTTGCGACACGGGGCATAATGTAGGAGGCTGGGAGCACCTAGCGGAGCATCTGAAAGTCTTGCGTCAATATTGCGGGCAAATCTATATGATCGTCGGCATGGTAAACGACAAGGATATCGATGGCGTATTATCCTTGATGCCGCAAGACGCTTTTTATTTCTTCACGCAAGCCTCCGTGGAGAGAGCGATGCCCGTAGAGGATTTCGCCGTGAAAGCCATGCGTCACGGACTGTCCGGTACCCTTTGCGATACGGTGCAAGACGCTGTCGAGAAAGCGTTAAGAAGGGCTCGTGAGAACGACCTGATCTTTATCGGAGGCAGTACGTTTATCGTAGCGGACGCTCTCCCCTTGTTCATGAAAGAAGACGAATACAAATAATATAACTCTATAAAACAAATATCATGATAGAAAAAATTCATCAGAAACTAAGCGACTCGAAAGTCGCACGCTGGAGTGTACTCGCTTTGGCGGCATTCACGATGCTTTGCGGATACTTCCTTACGGATGTAATGGCTCCGCTTAAACCGATGTTGGAAGAACAGCTAAGCTGGACGAGTACGGAATATGGTTGGTTCACCAGCGCTTACGGCTGGTTCAACGTATTTCTCTTCATGTTGATCATTGGTGGTATCGTTCTGGATAAGATGGGTGTCCGTTTCACGGGTGTCGCTTCCTGTATCTTGATGATTATCGGTTGTTCCATTAAATATTACGCCATCTCGGACGCGTTTACGATGGAAGGAGAGCTTTTCGGATGGAAAGCGCAAGTGATGGTTGCCGCCCTCGGATACGCGATCTTCGGTGTCGGCGTGGAGACCGCCGGTATCACGGTATCTAAGATTATCGTACGGTGGTTCAAGGGAAAAGAGATGGCGTTGGCTATGGGCTTGGAGATGGCTACGGCTCGTTTGGGTACGGCCTTGGCTTTATCTATCACGGTTCCCGCCGCCAAGTACTTCGGTAGTATCTCCGCTCCTATCTTGCTTTGTCTTTGTATGTTGTGTATCGGTTTGATCGCCTTCCTCGTATTTTGCGTGATGGATCGCAAGCTGGACGCTTCGATGGACGCTATCGAGCAAGCCGAGGAGGAAGAGCCTTTCCGTTTGAAAGATATCTTATTGATCGTTACCAATAAGGGTTTCTGGTTGATCGCTCTGCTTTGCGTATTATTCTATTCGGCCGTATTCCCCTTCTTGAAATACGCTACGGACTTGATGGTCAATAAATATAACGTAGATCCGGAGTTGGCGGGAAATATCCCGGCTATCTTACCTTTCGGCACGATTCTTCTGACTCCGTTCTTCGGTAATTTATACGACCGCAAGGGTAAAGGGGCGACGATCATGATCTTTGGCGCCTTGATGTTGATCGGCGTGCATTTATTATTCACGCTTCCGATCTTGAATCAGTGGTGGTTCGCCACGATCGTGATGATCGTATTGGGTATCGCTTTCTCCTTGGTCCCATCGGCGATGTGGCCATCTGTTCCGAAGATTATCCCGGAGAAGCAATTAGGCACGGCTTATGCCTTGATTTTCTGGGTACAGAATATCGGTCTGAGTATGGTTCCCTTATTAATCGGCTGGATATTGGATACGTATTGCAAGATAGACAATGGCACGGGTAAACCGGCTTACGACTATACGATACCGATGGCAGTCTTCACCTGCTTCGGCGTGCTCGCCCTCTTCATCGCCTTGATGTTGAAACGTGAGGACCGGATCAAAGGCTACGGCCTTGAATTGCCGAACATCCAAAAGGACGCCGATAAAGCCGAGGCCGAGATAATCGCTAAAGAGATGATCGCGGAGCCTTAATAAAGCTCATAACCCTAAATAAATGGAAGGCGCTGTAAACTTGATTTACAGCGCCTTTCTTTTTGATAACTGAAAACCATCGTCATTGGAACACACAAAAAGTTCGTTTGAAAAAGAGGAGTAGCGAAACAACTACAATATGCCTTATTCATAAAATCTTTTTTAGCGGTAATATTAATAAAAAACACCCTTGATTTTCGGAACGGCATATTGAAATGTGGCATTTATCCGTGGTCCAGCCATCCAAAAGGAAATCATATGTATAGGTCTTAACGCAGTGGCTCATATATTTCATTAGATCCTTATTATCAGTTAAGAATAGATATACAGCTTCACAAATATCGTTTTGATTAAAAAAGCAAGTGAGCGTGGAGGTTTTGAACACGACTTCCAATGTAATCTGGCTTACGTCATTCCACGTATAAGTGATCATACATAAATCCAGATCCTTCAATAACATCTGCGCTTTCCTTACCGGCAAACCAATTACTTGATGGGATAAGCTTATTATCTCGGAATAATCCTTTTGAGGATATTGATTTTGAGTTTCCATTGATTTCTGTGTTTATCATTCGCAGACAAAATAAGCTTACCGCCTGCTGATATACCATCAATCCCCCTGATAAAATATCAATGTCACGACTAATATTATCAGATGACAGGGATAAATGATATATCTGACTACGTATTGTCGGTAATGCAGGATCATCATGATAGACACCTAACAAATTACGATGAATTTATGTTTCTCTGGCTATGAATAAAATTGGGTGCGGTTACCCCGGATATCTGACATGATAGTAAGATAACTCAGATTTAATACTTATTTTTGTGACAGGATCAATAAAAACTGACATGGAAACAACATTTACCAAAAGAAATAGTCATGGAGCCAACTTAAAACGTTGGAGAGAATGGAGAGGCATCAAACAAGAAGTGCTCGCCGACAAAATTGGGGTATCACAAGCCACCTTATCCGGCTACGAGAAAAAAGACGAATTGGAACCTGAGGTATTGGAAAAGGTCACGAAAGCTTTGGATATTCCGATAGAGGCGATCACGGAATTGAATGAAGGGACATCTATCAATATTTTTTCCGGCACGTGGCAAGATAACGCAAGCGGAAATGTTCAAAATCAAACATTCAATCCCATCGATAAAATAGTCGAGCTTTACGAACGATTACTAAAGGCCGAGCAAGAAAAGGTTGCCATGCTCCATGAAATCATAAAGGATAAATAAGTATCGATTATAGAGACCGTAAGCGAAAATGAGATAATCTTGACATTATGATCGAAATAACAGAATAACGATGTCAAGACCTTTTTACAAATAGAGAAAAAGAGGGAGAGACCTATGATGAAATCATACGTTTTCCCTCATTTTCTTGCCTAAACACCCCTGTTTGGACTCAAAAGTAATAGAGTTAGGTAACACAAAAGGCTGTATTAGGCAACACGACCGTATGTATTAGGTAACGCAACCGTATGTATTAGGCGATACATACGGAAGAAACAGCCCTCGCATCCTATAGAATTGATCGATACACCCGTATAAAATGGCTATTTTCACCTAAAAATATGAGATACGATGAATTAATCTCGCTAGAATAAAAAGGCCTATTTCCATAAAACACTACAAGACAACCAGATGCTATTATTCTATGCCATTTTCGGAAGCAAGGCGTACCTTAGCCCGGAAAAAACGCTTCTCCGGGAGTTTAGATTACAGAATGTCAAAACGTCAAACCTACTCTTTTACGCGTGATGCCCATCGTGGGCCCCTTATTAAAGCCATATATAGTTCACCCGATAAAACAGAACGTTTATAAGGATATCTTCTTATCTTCGCGTATCACATAAAACAAACATTAAATACTATGATCTGTTTCCCGAATGCCAAGATAAACCTAGGTCTGAACGTGGTAAGCAAACGTCCGGACGGTTATCATAATATAGAGACCATCTTCTATCCGATCCCCGTGAGGGATGCCCTCGAGATCGTCGCCTCGGATCGGACCTGTTTCACGCAAACCGGAATCCCGGTAGACGCTCCCCAAGAGAAGAACCTCGTCATAAAAGCACTGAACGCCCTAAAGACGAGATACGAGATTCCCCCGCTAGAGATCCATTTGTTGAAAGCGATACCTTTTGGCGCCGGGCTTGGAGGAGGTTCCGCCGATGCCGCTTTTATGTTGAAGCTGGTCAATGATTTCTGCGGTTTGGATATTCACCCAGATGAGTTGGAAGCGATAGCGTCCACCATCGGAGCCGATTGCCCGTTCTTTATCCGTAACACGCCGGTATTCGCGACCGGCACGGGAAACCAATTCGAGTCCGTGGACTTGTCCTTGAAGGATTATTATCTATGCTTGGTAAAACCGGATGTAGCCGTCTCCACCCCCGAAGCCTATTCGATGGTAACACCCGCCGCGCCCGAGACCTCCTTGAAAGAGATCATCCGGCTACCGGTATCCGAATGGAAAGAGCGGATGGTGAACGATTTCGAGCGGAGCGTATTCCCGAAACATCCCGTGATCGAGCGGATCAAGGATACCTTATACGAGGGAGGCGCCTTATATGCCGCCATGTCCGGCTCCGGATCGTCCGTGTTCGGTTTGTTCGAAAAACCAACCCATTTCAAGGAACAATCCCTGTTCAGCGATTGTTTTCTATGGGAAGGACAATTATCATGAATCAAATAGAGACTTTTTTTGATACGATGGCGGAACGCTGGGACGCTGTCTGCGTACATGATCCGGGAAAAATCCGGACGATATTGGATCGTACCAACCTGCGGCGGAACGCCCGCATCCTCGATGTCGGTTGCGGCACGGGGATATTGGAAAGTTACCTGCTGCCGTACGAACCCCGCCAAATCGTAGCGATCGATATAGCGGGCCAAATGATCGAGAAAGCACGCGTGAAATATCCGGATCATCCGCTCATCGAGTTCCTCCAAGAGGACGCTATGAGCTACGAGGGGAAAGGATTCGACTATATTATCCTGTATAGCGCCTACCCGCATTTCATGCGGCCGGAACGGTTGATCGAGCATATGAGCGGTTTACTCGCGCCCGGCGGTAAATTGGTTATCTGCCACAGCGAGAGCAAGGAAAAGATCAATACGCACCACCATCGGCACGCCGATCGATTATCGCTGCCCTTGCCCCCGGCCCGAGAGGTGGCGGCATTGATGGAGCCTTATCTTCTTCCGCTCGTCGTAGAGGATACCGAACAGCTTTACATCGTTTGCGGAAAACGTTTATCCTAAACTAATTATATATGAACAGAAAAACTAACTTAATTCCGGCATTGCTTCTTTCCGCCCTTTCGCTTTACGCCATGGAAGACGTGAAAGTAACGCAATTCCAGCACGCAGGCCCGTTTACGGTCAACAAGCCGATCCTAGCGGACAGCCTCAACGTAAACGGCAAGCCTTTCGAGGCGAAGAATCTATTAAAAGCGACCTTACCGTTCGAGCAAACGACACGGCAGGTGCGATCACCTTCGCCGCCCCGCAAAAGGGATATGCCCTGCATCTATTCTCTTTCTTCTTGAACAGCGACCGGTACGTAAAAGGCACGCTCGATATATCGAGTCCCGGGGCGTTCGAAGTATTCGTCAATGATAAACCAGTCGGAGCCTCTTCCGAGTTGGTGATGGAACCCCGCCGCTATCAAGTAGTCGTTAAATACCTGACAGCGGAAACAGACACTTGTCCTCCCAGCCTAAAGGCTACCTTCAAGAGCGAGGCGGAAGCGAAAGTCGTAGCTTCCTTGAACCCGGAGAAACGCTACACCCTTCTGAATATCCTAGAAGGAAAGGATTTCCAAGGCGTAAGTGTCTCCCCGAACGGGAAGTATGCCTTGGTAAAATACGTCAATCGATTCCCGGAGGGCAAGAGCGAATCGTACGGGCAATTGATGGATGCCGCTACGGGACGGGTCTTATTGCAAGACGGAGGTTTCTTGACAACCGCCAAATGGATGCCTAAAAGCAACCGATTGTATTACACCCGCACCGGTCTGGACGGTACGGAGTTGGTAACCGTAGATCCGTCTACCTACCAACAAACGGTATTAGTCCCGAACCTTCCGAAAGGGCGGTTCGTATTCACCCCCGATGAGTCCACGCTTCTCTATACCGTAGAAGAGGAAGGTCCCAAGGAAGGGACGAACTTGATCCGTGTATTAGAGCCGGCAGACCGTATCCCGGGTTTCCGTGACCGCTCCTTTATCTGGCGGTATGACTTAAAAACAGGTTTGTACGAGCAACTTACTTTCGGGCATACGGACACTTATATCAATGATATCAGCGCTGATAGCCGCTATCTATTGTTCAGCACCAGCGACCGGGTGTACACCTCCTTGCCGCACTCCCGCAACTCCCTTTATAAATTGGATTTGCAGACCATGGCGATCGATACGATCTGGGAGAAAGCCCCGTACGTAAACCAAGCCGCCTTCTCGCCCGACGGTAAACAGTTATTGGTAGCTGGGGCAGGCGACGCTTTCGACGGGATCGGACGAAATATCAAGCAAGGACAGATCTCCAACTCGTACGACGGGCAGTTATTCCTATACGATCTGGCAAGCCGTAAAGCCTCCCCTCTCACCAAGGACTTCAATCCGAACGTGATCGATGCCGTATGGAACCGCTTCAACGGGCAAATCTATATCCTCTGCGAGGATGAGGATTATCAACGGATCTATACGTGCGACCCAGCAAACGGGAAGATCAAGCAAGTAGCCGCCTCCGAGGATATTATCATGTCGTATGCGTTGGCCGACAACGCTCCGGTTCTCTTCTATTACGGACAGAGCGCGTCCAACGCCAACCGCCTTTACGCTTACGACCTGAAAGGTGGAAAGAACCGCTTGGTGTATGATCTCTCGCAAGATAAATTAAAAGATATCGCCTTAGGCGAGGTACACGACTGGAACTTCAAGTCGGATGACGGTACGACGATCCAAGGTCGTTATTACCTACCGCCTCATTTCGATCCGAATAAGAAATATCCGATGATCGTTTATTACTATGGCGGTACTTCCCCGACGAACCGTGCGCTGGAGATGCGTTATTCCATGCATATGTACGCCGCCCTCGGATACGTGGTCTACACCTTGAATCCGAGTGGAACAACGGGCTTCGGACAGGAATTCGCCGCCCGCCATGTGAACGCATGGGGCCTGAAGACCGCCGATGAGATCATCCAAGGTACCAAGCTGTTCTGTAAGGAGCATTCGTTC
>OMFQ01001020.1_pt1 | contig 12295 bp, 8 predicted proteins | sample 1645671 | NCBI WGS metagenome assembly OMFQ01 (sample SAMEA103958119, study PRJEB25191) | human gut metagenome | biome: human-associated habitat [ENVO:00009003]; feature: intestine environment [ENVO:2100002]; material: feces | place: Germany | collected 2013/2015
CAAAAGTTCCTGCCATAAGCTACTCCCTGATCGGTGATGTGGTCGTACATGGCCAGGAACTTTTGTTTCAGCTCATCCTTTGTCACAGCATCCGAAGCGTTGTTATAGGCATAGGCTATCCGGCGCATCAGATTGAAATACTCACTCATCTCCATCCCTAACTTGGTGAACATGCCTTTGTCCCAGTTGGGATACATACGTTCGTAAGCTTCAGCCTGGCGTACCATAAAGATGGGTAGTCCGCTTACAACACCGTCTTTATAAGTAATCCCATAGAAATCATATTTCTTACGGATACTTTTCATCTCTTTTTCTGTCAGTTTAGAAGGAGTATAAAGCATATCGCGGAAACGTTTCTCCATCAACTGCATATCTTGTCTGTCTTTCTCGCTAACCGGAGTAAGGGCTATTTCCGGTTTCCACAGGGAGTGTTCATAAATCACCAGCCAATGGTTGGTGGTTCCTTTATTAACGAAAGGCACCTGCACATCAGCTGTTTGCTGACGGGCATCCACTTTACTGGCAGTTATCAGATGGTCGATGAACAACTCTCCCTTTACATCAGGTGCAACGATACGCAGTTCATTCATCCCGGGTTCAGGAGTGCCTTGCATATCACGCTCGTAGCAGACCCACGCAGCACGCCAGCCGGTGAAGTTAATACCGAAAGGAAAGGAAGTACACTTCTTTCCATCTTTCAGGAATTCAAACTCAATAGTAGTATCCTGAGCCTTTGCATTGTACACCCAAACTATAAAAGCGGAAAGATAAGTGTCTTTTCCGGTAGGGTCTTTCTTCTCAAACTTCAGATCACGCTGAAGGGTTAGTACAGAACCGGGTTCAAACGTCCAGCGCAAACTATGCGTACCGTCTTTATAATGTTGGTCGCTAATGCCAAGCGTGGCCTTCGTAGCGCTCAGCCCGGCAGGAAGTTCAGGTTGTTCAAAAGAGAGCAACCGGTCATTCTTTACAACCTGTGCCGACAGGCTGAAAGAAAACAGTGCAGTGCATACAGCGGCAAGAATAGGTTTCATCAGATTAAGTTTCGTCATCATGGTATGAGAATATTAATAGAGTTAATTCAAGTGTTCGATACGGAAATTCGTGAAGCGGACATGATTTTGAAGAAGGCGTAAGCCAAAATGTCCATCGCCTGCACCGGCTTCGAGAGGCAGACGGAAAAGTTCCTCACCATCTACAAGAAAAGTTGTGCAATTGTCCTGAACGCGGATCTGAATATAATACCATTGATTAGGCTTCAACAGATGAGCCGGGTCGGTATATTCTTTAATCAGAGGTTTGATACGGGCCTCGTCTACATCATAAAACTGACCGTAGTAACGACGAAAACGGGTAGTGGTATTATCATTACCACCATAGCCTACATAAAAAAGGTTCAATGTATTATAGTTGCGGAAGACACCGTTTCGCCAAGTGGAACGTACCAAGAGTTTGCCGGGATGTTTCGGGTCGTTTGCAGCCCAGAAGCAGTTCATATCACTCAGACGGTCGTGTTTACCGCCATTCATTACCATACAGATATGGTAACTGATCTCGTAATCGCCGGTCAGGCGATCTTTATACCATAAAGTAAGTCCTTCGGGGACAATCAATTCAAGAGTATCTTCACGAATGGTGAAGTCCATTATTCCCGACTGGTCTTCGGCTATCCAATGGCCCAATGAGAGCCGATCCTGTGCCAATACGGTACAGGGCAGGAAAAGAAAAAGACATTTCCACAGAATTTGTATGAAAGATGAATGTGTCATTTCCGGTATTAGTTTCGTTTACAATATTTCCACATTGCAAAGAAACGGTACTTTTTAGAGAAAATGACACATAAATCGTACAGAAAAGGTATATTTTAGTAATTTAAGGATGCATCTCCTCAAACGCTTTATTCTCCTCTTCTATCGTAGTGATGGTTTCCGGCAGTTCACTGATAGGAAGATCGAAATTATACCAGTCAGTATAGCAATCGGTAACGTACCACTTCCCGTCAATCAGTTCGAACACTACGCGAAGGGAAGCTTCCGACTCATCATAGCCAGCCTCAAACTCTTTATGCTTGGGGTTGTTCACGGTAAACCGGGAGACATAAACTCCGCCCTCTTCGTCTGTGATACGTTCTTCTTTAAACGCATCTTCACCCAGCAACGCCCACTTATCACGTGTAAACGGAAAAGTCTTCTCCGTCTCACCATCTTCCTCTAACAAGGCTATGGGAGTTTTCAACGGAAACTTGATACGGGAATACTGGAAAGAAGCACTGGAAGTAAATTTCTTGAGGAATGTCTGGAAGTCCTCATTAGTTGCGGCAGCATGACCATTCGTAGTCGTCAGCATAAGTACCACGAAAAGACAAAATACAAAGTGAATTGCCTTCATTTAGTTACAATGTCAAAGGGTTTATTAATCAGGCGCAAAGATAATGCAAATCCGCAGATTTGAGATAAAAAGGAAAAAGAATATTATACGGTGATGTTGGATCTATAGATGCAGCATGTCCCATCTATAGATGCAGCATGACCGATATATAGATGCAACGCGTCCGATATATAGATGCAACATATCCGATATATAGACCCTGCACCCTTATCATGTAACCCTTCATCATATGTTTCATTTCTGTCTCAGATACTCAAACCCAAAACGACAGCGTAAGCAGTCTTTCTTATCGCAATACTCTTTCTGAAGCTGCAACAAAGCCTGCGAATCAGCAGCAGTAGATACAGGTAGTCCTGCCCCACTCCAGTGGCGGATGATATGATTATCCTCCGCTTTCAGACTTTCTAGAAAGCCCGTAGCCCGTTCGCAAAACTCCTCATTCGCCTTATGCAAGCCATAAGCATATAAAAAAGGGATGACAGTATTAATAACAATCAGGTTCTGGGCATTCTTTCCCACTTGTTTTTCACAGGAGGAAGAGACTTTCCGGAAATTGAAATGCTCTTCCCAATACGGAGAGGTAGCGACAGTCAGTAGTTTCCGGACAGCTTCCAGCGTATCCGCTTCCATAATACGGGAGAATAAGGACTGTTCTTTATAATAAAGATTTGCCAACTGCGCCAAGCGGACATGAGGGAAATTACCTGGACGTAAGCGAAGAAAACGCCATTGAGTAGCAGCCATCGGAACAGGCAGTTCAAACTTATGCTGCAAGTAGCGAAATTCCTTCTGCAACTTCAGATAATACCCGTCTGCATCCGGCAGTTCTACATCCAACAGCCCGGCTTGCCCCAAAAAGAAGGCTTCTACTTGAAAGAGATTATCCCGGTGCTTATCTATCGCACGAAAAGGCAGACGACTGGCCCATGCTTCAAAGGCATCCCCATTCAGCCCGAAACCAAAGTTGCGGGCCAAGGTGATAAAGAATACATCTTCCCAATGATTATTGCATCGCTCCAACCGGGCGGCAATCACATGGGCTTTCTGCTCGAAACGTTCTACCTGCAAAGCAGAAAGCCAGGAATGGACTGTTAGTTTCGGAAGAGAAGACAATATGGAATAACAAGGAGGATAGATTTCCGCATGACTCAGTTCATCATAACGCTGACGAACAGATTCAGGACAGGATAGTTGCAGTTGTGGCACCGGTGCTCCGTTTGCACGAAACACTTCGCAATCTACAGTTTCCGCTACGTGCAGAATGACATTGTCATAAGCTGCATCTTTATCGTGACCATGCCTCATCCAATCGGATGCCAACGTATGCACTTCGATGTTTCCCACCCAAAGGGTACCGCCAATTTTTAGTTTGGCATTGAAGAAGTCGGGGCCTGCGTTTGTGTTCGGTAGTCCGGCATCTATCACTTCAACCGGTTCACCGGTGGTGGTCTGGAGCATCTTTAACGGAAAGATTTTATGCTTCCAGACATAATGCAATAGTAGTTCCATTGTTAACAAGAAGTTAATGTACGCAACAAATGTAAGAAAAAGATTATCTTTGCGACCTATAGAACGTTGATAAAGTGAATTTAATCAGAAGAAAGAATGAAAATAGCATTAATCGGTTACGGTAAAATGGGTAAGGAAATCGAAAAGATTGCCCTCAGTCGCGGACACGAGATTGTCAGCATCATCGACGTAAACAACCAGGAGGATTTTAACTCGGACGCTTTCAAGAGCGCAGACGTTGCCATAGAATTCACAAATCCTATGGTAGCCTACTCCAATTATATAAAAACCTTCGAAGCCGGAGTGAAGTTGGTTTCTGGCAGTACCGGATGGATGGACAAACACGGTGAGGAAATCAAGAAACTTTGTACCCAAGAAGGAGGTAAAACGCTGTTCTGGGCATCCAATTTCAGCTTGGGCGTGACCATCTTCTCTGCCGTGAATAAGTATCTGGCAAAGATTATGAACCAGTTTCCTGCCTACGACGTGACGATGAGCGAGACACACCATATTCATAAACTGGATGCGCCAAGCGGTACGGCCATCACGCTTGCCGAAGAAATTCTGGAAAATATCGACCGTAAAGATCATTGGGTGAAGGGAACTTTGCAGGCACCGGACGGAAGTGTTTCCGGTTCTGCCGAATGTGCAGCAGATGAAATTCCTGTCAGCTCCATCCGCGAAGGTGAAGTACCGGGCATTCATGTGATCCGTTACGAGTCGGAAGCAGACAGCATCATCCTGACACACGATGCCAAGAATCGAAAAGGTTTTGCACTGGGTGCCGTTCTTGCTGCCGAATATACTGCTGACAAGCAAGGTTATCTGGGAATGAGTGACTTGTTCCCGTTCTTAAAATAATAAACACGCTTCACCACAGATTACACAGATTCGCACAGATGAAAGAGAACAGAATTAAATTTTAGTATTAAAAGAAAGCTGTGTGAATCTGTGTAATCTGTGGTGAACAACAAAATCTGTGGTGAACAACAAAAATAATATAATAATGAGAAAAGCTACTCGCGCCCAATGGGTTAAATTCGCAATCGTCACCGTGCTTTACCTCGCTTTCCTGATATGGGTAAAAAGCTGGTTGGGGCTGATTGTCCTACCTTTCATCTTCGACATCTACATCAGCAAGAAAATTCCCTGGGGCTTCTGGAAGAAATCAGAGAATCCGGCTGTACGCAGTGTTATGAGTTGGGTAGATGCTATCGTGTTTGCACTGGTAGCTGTTTATTTCGTCAACATCTATGTATTTCAGAACTATCAGATACCTTCTTCTTCTCTGGAGAAATCTTTGCTGGTAGGCGATTATCTTTATGTCAGCAAGTTGAGTTATGGTCCGCGTGTGCCAAACACACCACTGTCTATGCCATTAGCACAACACACCTTGCCGCTAGTGAATACAAAATCATACATCGAGTGGCCCCAGTGGGACTATAAACGTGTTCCGGGTCTGGGTAAAGTGAAACGGAATGATATCGTAGTATTCAACTTCCCTGCCGGAGACACCGTAGCCACTAACTTCCAGCAAACGGATTTCTACACCCTTGCCTACAACGAAGGACAACGCCTCTATCCGAATCCGGTAAATATGGACAGTTTGACGCGCAAGCAACAACGCACTGTCTACGATCTGTATTATAATGCCGGAAGAAATCTGATACGTTCCAATCCCAAGATGTACGGTGATATCGTTGTCCGCCCCGTAGACCGCCGGGAAAATTACGTAAAGCGCTGCGTTGGCTTACCCGGAGACACACTGGAAATCAAAGATGCACAGGTATATATCGATGGCAAACCGCTCGAAAACCCTGAAGAAATGCAACTCAACTACTTCGTACAGACTACAGGACCATACATTACTGAAGATATGTTCCGCGAATTGGGTATCAGCAAGGACGACCAAACATTAATCAGCAACGAAGGTTTATTAATGGAAATGGGCTTGACTCACCGTGACGCACAAGGTCGCCTGGCTCCGGCCTATGACTTACCACTGACGAAGAAAATGTATGAAACCCTGTCTGCCAATAAGAAACTCGTCAGCAGCATCGTTATGGAACCGGAAATATTCTCCGGCCAAATGTATCCGTTGAACCTTTACACCAAATGGGACCGCAACAACTACGGCCCGATCTGGATACCGAAAAAAGGTGCCACCATCAAGCTGACTGAGGACAATCTGCCGATCTACGAACGCCCTATCAGAGCTTATGAAGGTAATACACTGGAAGTAAAAGAAGACGGCATCTATATTAATGGCAAGAAGACGGACGAATATACCTTCAAAATGGATTATTACTGGATGATGGGCGATAACCGCCACAACTCAGCCGATGCCCGTTCGTGGGGTTTCGTACCGGAAGACCATGTTGTAGGTAAGCCAATTGTTGTCTGGTTATCACTCGATAAGGATCGTGGTTGGTTTGATGGAAAAATCCGTTGGAACCGGATATTCAAGTGGGTAAAATGATACCAAATGAAAGAATGAAAGAATTAATAATGAAATAGGTGAGAACGTATTCATTATTAATTCTTTAATTATTAATTTCGACATGAATAAGGCTTGGAAAATAACGGGAGCAATCATCGGAATAATACTCGTTGTGGTGTTACTTCGGGGTTGTGTTATGACTTCCTATCTTATTCCTTCTTCGGGTATGGAGAATTCCTTATTTCAGGGAGAGCGTATTCTGGTAAATAAATGGAGTTACGGTCTGCGTCTTCCCCTTATGGCATTGTGGAATTATCACCGTTGGGCAGACAGCCCTGTACAAAAAGAGGATATCATTGTTTTCAATAATCCGGCTAATCTGTCAGAGCCTGTTATTTCCCGGCGCGAAACATTCATCAGTCGATGCATCGGCGTACCGGGAGATACCTTATTGATAGACTCCCTGTTCTCCGTAATTCCATCAGAAAAAAACGCTCCCGACCAGAAGTTTTTATATACTTATCCACGAGAAAAAGAAAAACAGCTGGATTCATTACTTACACTATTGTCCATATGCAACAACCACCTGATGGGACAAGATAGCATAAAAAATGTACGTAGCTTCAGCCGTTATGAATATTATCTGCTGGAACAGGCTATGAATGGCAATTGCTGGATAAAGTTACTGAATGAAGGAGACTCCATAGAAGCCCTGCGCCCGTTGATCGTTCCCGGCAAAGGTAAACCGGTGCGTGTATATCCGTGGAACCGTACTTTACTACGCAACACACTTGTACTGCATGAGAATAAACAAGCTGAAATAAAGAACGATACTTTGTACATTGACGGGAAGCCTGTACAGCATTGCTATTTCACCAAGGATTACTACTGGGTAGGTGCTAATAACTCTATCAATCTCTCTGATTCCCGCTTGTTTGGCTTTGTACCCAAAGACCACATCATCGGTAAAGCTTCGCTCATCTGGTTTTCCAAAAAGACAGAAACAGGATTGTTCAATGGTTATCGTTGGAAAAGAATGTGGAAAACGGTAAGATAAATGAAGTACGAATTACTAATTACGAAGTATAAATTACAAATTGCGAAGAACCAATTATCTCATGAAAACCATATACCTCTCTTCCGCCTATCTGGCACCCGTAGAATATTACGCCAAGTTGGTGGCATACGATAAAATCTTTATCGAACAGCACGATCATTATGTGAAGCAAACCTACCGATGGCGAATTAGCTCTCTCCATCCCTACCGTCAAACCCGATACTCTGAAATGTCCCCTAAAAGATATCCGCATTTCCGATCACGGCAATTGGCGTCATCTACACTGGAATGCTTTATCATCGGCTTATAACCATACTCCTTTTTTCGAATATTATAGAGATGATTTCCAACCTTTCTACGAGAAGAAATATGAGTTTTTAGTCGATTTCAACGAAGAACTGTGTCATCTGGTCTGTTCACTGATAGATATACAGCCGGACATGGAACGTACTACTTCATTCCAGAGCAGTTTTGCACCCAATGAAGATGATTTCCGCGAGCGTATCCATCCCAAAAAGAATTACAAAGAAGAAGATCCGGACTTCATAGTCCGGCCTTATTATCAGGTTTTCCAGGAACGTCTCGGCTTCCTGCCGAATCTGAGTATCGTCGATCTTCTTTTCAACATGGGACCTGAGAGCTTACTTGTGTTGCAGAAGGCATTTTGAGAACTTCTGCAAAAATTCCGCAAGATTCGCTCCTTCTTCCAGTCCCAGCTTCTTACGCAAGCGATAACGACTTATTTCTACCCCGCGCAAAGAAATATTCAACAATGGAGCAATCTCTTTAGAAAGCAAATTCATTTTGATATAAGCACAAAGTAACTTTTCCTTGTTGTTCAGTTCCGGATATGCTTCTTCCAATTTTTTGAAGAAATCATGATGTACCGAATCAAAGGTACTTTGGAATGCCTGTAAATCGTCATCATGCTCAATGTTCGTATCAATCTGTCCCAACAGACGAAGTGTTTTCCGACGAAGAGAAACCAGATTCTCTTCGCTGATAGAATGGGAAATGCCCAGCACTTCCTTTTTTATATCCAATAGAATTTCATTCTTACGTACGATGTTCAAAGTAGTACGAATCAGTTCCTCCGATTTATGACGCAATTCCGACTGTAGGTTTTCTTCTTGCAGTGAATCTATCTTCTGATCTTTCAGATCACTTTCTTTTTGAAATTTTTGTTCTTGTCGATAGAGTTCCAGTTCTTTTTGCATTAACAAGCGCTTACGCCCTACTGAGATACGATAATACACATAATAAAACAGCAATACTACCACTACCGAATAAACCAGATAACTCCACCATGTACGATACCACGGCGGCAATATCTCAAAGACAAACGAAGTTTCCACAGGTTCCTGGCTGCCGTCGGTAAGCAATTTCACACTGAATACATACTTTCCTTCATGCAGTCCTGTAAACTCTTTCATATTATTCTCACTGTATTCACTCCAGATTCCTTTCTCACCACCCGTACTTAACTGATAAGAATATAACACAGTGTGTGCCTTATTGAAGTTGTTTACACTATATTCTATTCGCATTGAATTTTGAGAATAAGGAATCACTATCGGTGCTGTATCATATAAATAACTGCGACCATAAATAAGCGAATCACGCAATCCCGTCAAGTAGACTTTCCTGATTTGCAATGTCAACGGCATTTGTTGCACCGGCAGGCTATCCAGTGTGATCAGTGAAAAACCTTCCTCTGTTCCTGCCACTACCTTGTTGGCCTTATAAAGATTTACATCTTCAAAGTTTTCTATCAATGCTCCTTTCAAGAACTGTTCATTAGTTACCTGGCGATACTCCTGCTTATTGGCATCATAATGTAATACTTTCAATGCGCCATCTGCTACATACCAGATATTTTGCAATGAATCTATCTTCATATAGGTATATGCTGCCTTTCCTTCTAATAACTGTTCCAACCAAATACATGCTTCCAGCGTATCACGGCTCCGATTATACTGCCACAGACCATAATGTGAAGCTATGGTAACTTCATCTTTCACCCGCAACAAACAAGCATCATATCCACGTGGAAAGATGATGCTATTATAGTCTTTCATCTTTTCCACCTTTCGTAAATCATCTGCCAAAGTCAAACGGCAAACCCCATTTTCTTTATTTCCAACCCACAATATATGAGTCGAATCTTCCATCAACATATCTTTGCACGAACGGGCAAACCCCTCTATATAGCTTTCTACCCTCCAACTCATCCCTCTCTTCATGAGCAAATACAGTCCACTATAAGTGCCTGCAATCAACACATCCTTACGGTCATCCACCGATACAATTCCCCATACTCCTTTGGGATTGTTGAGATGTTCCATATGATCTCCATCCATAATAAAGATACCATTATCCGAACAACAGAACAACTTATCGTCATATTGGTGAAGTGACCACATCTGACCTCCTGTGCCCGGTACGAAGTCTATGGGATTTCTCTGGTTTAACTGCCCTGGGAGAGTAGAGCGATACAACCCCTGATTCGTTGCGAAATAGTACTTACCCTGATAACTACAAGATGCATATCCCGAACCAATCACAGGTTTACCTCCATAAAGTGAAGCAAGCCTTGCTTTCAAATGAATGCAGTCAATCCCATTATCCAACCCGAGCCATAGGTTGCCAGTCTTATCAAACAGCATACTCAACACAGTTTTGTTCTGCAAGCCATTTTCCGTAGATATGATTTCCATCTCATTCGTCTTCAGATTTAAAAGACAAACTCCACCCTGGATAGTGCCCAACGCCAACAACGAATCTTGCAATGCAGCACAGAAAACTCTATTTTTACGGCAAAAGTCCTCGGCTACAGTATTATATTTCTTAAAAACAGTGCCATCGTAAATAAATAATCCGTTATCCCGGGTTACCATCAACAAACTGTCCTGATGAGGTAACAATCCACCGACTTTGACAGTCGCTCCTATCCCCAAAGGACCAAGAACGGGTATAAACTCTGTTCCATTCAACATTAGCAATCCTTCGGCAGAAGTGATATACAGTTTGTTACGCAAGATAAACGAAGTGTAGATCTCTGAAGAATAATCTATTTTCTTCACAATGCCCTCTTCCCAATAAAAGAAACGACGGTCCGATTGAAAATACACCCGTTCTCCGTCCAATAAGATATTCCAGATGACTCCGACATTCACATTGGGAGATAAACTATCAGAAAGGCAAGTATACTCCAACCCACCAAGACGATTTGGAGTAAAATAGCCAAATTGCTCCATTCCACCAATATAAATTCGCCCGTCATGTCCTACTTTCACAGCACGTGTTTTGGCATTATGAATCGGATATGTATTCCACTCCACACCGTCAAATTCCAATAAGCCTTTGTTGTTAGCTACATATATCCAACCGTTATCATGCTGCTGAATACTCCAATTCTGATTACCGGCTTTATATGTATGCCGGGTATAATTTGTCACCGGACGTTGCCATCCGGCACTTACAGGAATAGATATCAAAAGAAGAAGAATATAAAACAGGAGGTCTTTTCGTTTCATAGCAGTTAACGTTTTATTCTTTGAAAACAAAGATAGGGTATTTTACCTACAAATAAAAGAATTATTTTTTAGATGTAGCCATATTATTATAATAAACATTTAATTATCAACAAAATAATTAATCCAAGAGAAAGTTCTGATGTAGTTAAAACCAATGAATGAGAAAGTTTTGAAGTAGTGTATTTTTAGGAAACACCCTCATCATACGCATATATTTGCAGCGGATAAAACCATTTTGTTAAACCTATATAAGTCGTACTAACATGAAAAACAAAAGACTATTCACTTATGTGTTTCTTTTCGGCCTACTGGTCAACGGTAGTGCATGCGGATCGGACCACAATGAAACAGACTTCCCCGAAACGCCCGGCGGTGAAACTCCGTCCTCCCCTAGTGGTCTACAAGCCTACATGCTTACCACCACTGACACCCGTACCTATGATTTAAGAGAATCCACCGTGGAATTTGAGCCCCAAGCCAGTATGTCGCCTAAAAACATCCTACTGAATCCACAGCAGATCTACCAAACTATGCAGGGATTCGGAGCGGCACTTACAGGATCATCAGCTTTCTGCCTAAAACTAATGAAACAGGAAGATCGGACAGCATTCCTCAAAAGAACCTATTCGCTAACTGAAGGTTATGGATGTAGCTATGTACGCATTGCCATTGGCTGTTCCGACTTCTCCTTGAAAGAATACACCTGTTGTGACACACCGGGTATAGAAAACTTTGCTCTGACTTCAGAAGAAACAGATTACGTAATACCTATCTTAAAGGAGATTATTGCTATCAACCCGGACATCCGCATACTGGGTTCACCCTGGACTTGTCCCTTATGGATGAAAGACTACCGGAAATACCCTGTCTACCAAAATCGGGAATACACCGCAGGACAACTAAAACCCGAATACTATGCTGACTATGCCACCTATTTTGTGAAGTGGATACAGGCATTTCAGGCAGCTGGTATTCCAATCAATGCCATCACCATACAGAACGAACCACTCAACAACAAGAACTCAGCCTCACTGGTGATGGAATGGAAAGAACAACGTGATTTTGTGAAAGTACTGGGTCCTGCTTTTGAGGCTGCTGGACTTTCCACCAAAATATACGCTTACGACCACAACTACAATTATGATAACAAAAGCGACCAAAACGGTTATCCCTACCAGATATACAACGATTCCGAAGCCGCTAAGTATATAGCAGGAGCAGCCTACCATGACTATGGAGGTAATCGCAGCGAACTGCTCAACGTCTACCAACGAGCTCCTGAGAAGGACCTGATTTTCACAGAATCGTCTATCGGCACCTGGAATAACGGACACGACTTGACCAAAACTCTCCTTTCTAATATGG
>OMFQ01001021.1_pt1 | contig 12292 bp, 10 predicted proteins | sample 1645671 | NCBI WGS metagenome assembly OMFQ01 (sample SAMEA103958119, study PRJEB25191) | human gut metagenome | biome: human-associated habitat [ENVO:00009003]; feature: intestine environment [ENVO:2100002]; material: feces | place: Germany | collected 2013/2015
TCATATCTGATGAAGTTGACGATTTTGTCAGAGAAATACAAATTGATCCGGAAGCTACTTTTTATGACTTCCATGAAGCAATACTGAAATCAGTAGGGTACACAAACGACCAGATGACTTCTTTCTTTATCTGCGATGACGATTGGGAAAAAGGAAAAGAAGTAACCTTGGAAGAAATGGACGACAATCCGGAAATAGATAGCTGGGTAATGAAAGACACTACTATCAGTGAACTGGTAGAAGATGAAAAACAGAAACTGCTATATGTATTCGATTACATAACAGAACGTTGTTTCTTCATCGAACTATCCGAAATTATCACCGGAAAAGATATGGATGGCGCCAAATGTACCAAGAAATCAGGAGATGCTCCTAAACAAACGGTAGATTTTGAAGAAATGGCCGCTGCCAGCGGTTCTCTTGATCTGGATGAAAACTTCTATGGAGACCAGGACTTCGACATGGAAGACTTCGATCAGGAAGGATTTGACATAGGTGGCGACGCAAGTACTCCATACGAAGAAGAAAAATTCTAAGTATTAAGTACCAGGTATTAGGTATTAATTGCCATGCAGCGCCAGGCAGTTAATACCTAATATTTTTTAGTTCCGCACACATCTTAATACTCAATACTTAATACTTAAAAGCCCAATGCCTACTCTCATCGTTCTTATAGGTCCTACAGGTGTAGGGAAAACGGAATTGAGCCTGCGCTTAGCAGAAACTTTTCAGACAAGTATTGTATCTGCCGATTCGAGACAGCTTTATGCCGAATTAAAAATAGGCACGGCAGCTCCTACTCCCGATCAACTTAAACGTGTCCCTCATCAATTGGTTGGTACACTCCACCTTACAGACTATTACAGCGCCGCCCAATATGAAATAGAAGCGTTGGAAATTCTCGAGAAATTATTTACGCAACACGAGGTCGTGATTCTCACAGGTGGCTCAATGATGTATGTAGATGCTATCTGTAAAGGTATCGACGATATTCCTACCGTTGATGCGGAAACCCGTCAACTCATGCTACAGAAATATGAGGAGGAAGGACTTGAACAACTCTGTGCAGAACTTCGCCTGCTAGATCCGGAATATTATCGGATAGTGGATCTAAAGAATCCCAAACGGGTAATTCATGCATTGGAAATTTGCTATATGACCGGACGCACTTATACCTCTTTCCGCACCCAACAAAAAAAGCAACGTCCTTTCCGCATTCTAAAAATCGGTCTGACTCGCGACCGGGAAGAGTTGTATGACCGTATCAACCGTCGGGTAGATCAAATGATGGAGGAAGGATTACTGGAAGAAGTACGCTCGGTACTTCCCTATCGCCACCTCAATTCGCTCAATACAGTAGGTTATAAAGAACTGTTCAAGTATCTGGATGGAGAATGGGAACTCCCCTTTGCCATAGATAAAATCAAGCAAAACTCCCGCATTTATTCGCGTAAACAGATGACTTGGTTCAAAAGAGATGAAGAAATACAATGGTTCCATCCGGAACAAGAAACGGAGATACTAGCGTACCTCCGTCAACAAATTAATGCATGATTTCTTCTATTTCTTGTTCTGACGGGTCTGATATTCATCATCCGTCAACATTTCTACAATAATCACCCCATTCTTTCCTTTGTCTCCGTAGACAACCTGTGCTGATTTATCTTTCAGCACAGAAATACTTTTTATATGGTCTGGCGCAAGCTTAGACAACGCATCTTTCTCCATAGCTTCTTTCCCGTCTATAATGACTAAAGGCTCTTCGCCTTTTATCCCATGCACAGTTACACCATTATTCACCTTAAACCCTGTATTTCCATTTTTCACACTGCCTGAAAGTTCAGGAAACAGGTCAACCACTTCCTGCTCCATTCGTATATTCATCGTAGAAGATACAGAAGCTTTTACTGGCTTATATCCAATAAATGAGAACCACAGATTGCCGTCTTTCATTGCTTTCAGACTAAAATGACCATTTATATCCGTTATCGTACCATGATTTGTATTAGGCACAATAATGCTGACTCCAGCCTTCGGACGCCCCTGCTCGTCAACAACAGTTCCACTAACCGGAAAATCGGGAACAGCATCTGTACTGGTTGTTTTTTGTGAAAAACTGATTTCCTTATTCTGTATTTTAGTCTTACTGCCTCGTTGAGTATTTACAAGTATCACCCCGTTCGCACCACGTTTACCATACACTTTTATCGAAGTAGAATCTTTCAACACAGATATACTTTCTATTGTTGACGGGTCCAGCTTTTCCATAGCATCCATACTAATCTCCTTGCCATCAGCAAAAATCAAAGGCTGCTTATTCTCTGCAAATCTGATATTCCCAAATCTTATAGGGACAGTATATTTCACTGGTACAGGTCTGCCTCGTTGCTTTCCGGGAATCCAATCCGGCATTTCACTGACAATTCTTTCGGCTTCCTGATTTAATGACGCTTCATCCGACTGAAGTACACGTACATCTTTTATCTTCCCGGTTTCAGCCACAGTGAAACCTACCATCACTCTACCGCCCACTTTACCTTTTATTGGAGAACCAGCTATTTTCTCCGACAGATATTTTTGCAGTGCACTCATACCACCAGGATATTCCGGCATCTGCTCTACAACCTCAAAAATAACAATTTCTTCCTCCTCTTTCGATTTCACGCCAGTCACTACCAAAGCATCTTTCTTCTCGTCTTTAGATACTTTTACTGTATCTTGCAGCACCTTTTCTTGCACAATTTCCGCCAAATCATTAACTTTGACAGCAGAAATTTCTTCCATTTTTTCAGAGATTTCAGGACGGGCAAAAGCAGTTACTGCAATAGCTGCCAACGGAAGTACATACAAATACTTCAACCGTGCCCACGGATTCGATTTTTCTTTTAACATCATAGTGATACGTTTTTTAAGTTTACTGTGATTAAAGCTGTTGGCCATAGAGTAGAGCCTTGTGCCAACGGCTTTTTTTATTAATAATAGTTGATATTCTTTCGCGTTTACACCCTCATTAATGACGGTCTCGTCCGCTTCATATTCGTGAATGTTCTGCAACTCCTGTTTCAACAACCATGCACCAGGATTGAACCATTGGAAAAAGATGCAAATATCCGCCACCAATAAATCTACTGAATGACGATGGTGGATATGAGCCATTTCATGAATAAGGATTTCCCTCCCGTTTTCCTCCAGGTCTTTCCGGCTGATGACAATATACTTCATCCAACTGAACGGAGCTATCTCCTGATTGTGCACCACAAGTGTAACCCCTTTCTCCAACTTCTCATGTTTGCCGGAATGTACCAACCGGAAGAGACAAATCAAAGAATAGATATTGCGACAGACAAGAAACAGAATACCCGCCAGATAGACCAGCAGAACAATCTGTACCCAAGATATAGTCGGCGTCTCCTGCACTGCACCGACATTGGCAGGAGTAGCCTCCAACTCTGCCATCAATAGCAATTGCTCAATGGAGAGCACAGCCTGCTGCACTTCAACCTGATGCCGGGTAGTTACTTCGATACAAGGAATGAGTAATGAAAAGAACAACACTCCCAATAAAGCCATACGATTGAAACGATGAAAGGTTTCCTTGCTAAGTAATAACCGGAAAAACAGGTAAAACAGAACAAGACAAACAGATGATTTTAATATATAAATGAAGAAAACTCCCATAGCATAGATTTTCGTTTAATAGATTAGTGTTTTTTGTCAGCCTGTTCCACTTCCTCGATGAGCTGTTTCAATTCATCCAAGGAAATATCTTCCTCTTTAACCAAAGAAGAAACGGCATTCAGGTAAGAATTATTAAAATACTTACTAATCACATTCCGCAGCGTTCCTTTACGAAAATCTTCTTCACTGACTACGGGATAATATTGATAGGTATTTCCGAAAGTATAATGAGCTAGAAAACCTTTTTCTTCCAACCCACGCACAATCGTAGATAATGTATTGAAATGTGGCTTGGGATCTTCATAGAAAGCCAACATTTCCTTCACGAACAAGGGACCTTTTTCCCAAAAAAAGCCCATGATTTCTTCTTCTTTTGCTGTTAATCCTTTCATATCTGCAACTTTGTTTGCTGCAAATAACGAAAAGTTTTAGTTCATAAACTAATTTATCTAGTTAAAGTAAACTAAAAGCTATAGTTAAGAAGAAAATCTTACTATTAAATACCTGTGAAGCAGAATTTCTACTAATCCTTTAGCCCCACAGTTTATTCACAATAAAGTTGCCAATATAAAATAAGTCGCCCATAAAAACAATACTGAATACCAGAAAAGTGAAACAAGTACTCCACCGGGCTCCTCCATCCTCTTCGCCGCGTTTGATACGGAGCAGGGAACTATGCAAACAATCACCTGCTATGAACAGCACAAACAAACTCGGTATCAAGTCACCCCACGATACCAACCACAGATTATCCCCCTTCCCCAACAGGAATGTCAATGCTACGGCCAATAAGAAGACAGAAGCATATTGCAAGTCTTTTCTTTTTGAATTCATAGTGGTAATGTTTAAAGTCCTTTTCACAAAGATATTGAATCTCACCCAATAATCCTTATCAAATCTATATAAAAATCGGTCAGGCTTTGTTGAATCTAAGTTTATTGTTACTTTTGCAAGTACGAATTAAAACCAAAACCGATTATAAAAGCAGATGAAAAAGATCAGCATCACTTTATTACTCTGCCTTCTCTGTCTGACCGGAATGGCACAAGGACAAAAGGCACTCGATTTAAAAGATATCACCTCCGGACGTTTCCGCCCGGAAAATATCCAGGGAGTAATCCCCATGCCTGATGGCGAACACTACACGCAGATGAACGCCGACGGCACGCAGATCATTAAATACTCTTTCAAAACAGGCGAGAAAGTAGAAGTGATTTTCGATGTAAGCACTACACGCGAATGTGACTTCAAGAACTTCGATAGTTACCAGTTCTCGCCCGACGGTCAGAAATTGCTGATTGCTACTAAAACGACACCTATATATAGGCATTCATACACAGCTGTACATTACATTTACCCTTTGAAACGAAATGATAAGGGCGTTACGACAAACAACATTATTGAACGGCTGTCTGACGGTGGACCTCAACAGGTCCCCGTCTTTTCTCCAGACGGTACAATGATTGCTTTTGTCCGCAACAATAACATATTTCTTGTTAAGCTGCTTTATGGCAACAGTGAAAGCCAGATTACGGAGGATGGCAAACAGAACTCTGTACTCAACGGCATCCCCGACTGGGTGTATGAAGAAGAGTTCGGTTTCGACCGTGCTTTGGAATTCAGCGCTGATAATACACTGATCGCTTTCATCCGCTTCGATGAGTCAGAAGTTCCCTCCTACTCTTTTCCGGTATTTGCCGGACAGGCACCCCGTATTGATGCCTTAAAAGATTATCCGGGTGAATATACCTACAAGTATCCGAAAGCCGGATACCCCAATTCGAAAGTAGAAGTACGCACGTATGACATCAAGTCACACGTCACCCGTACGATGAAACTCCCGCTGGATGCAGATGGATACATTCCACGCATCCGTTTCACAAAGGATGCCAACAAATTGGCTATCATGACATTAAACCGTCATCAAGACCGTTTCGACCTCTACTTTGCCGATCCTCGCTCAACACTTTGCAAACTAATGCTCCGTGATGAATCTCCTTATTACATAAAGGAGAATATTTTCGATAACATCCAGTTCTATCCCGAATATTTCAGCATGCTTAGCGAACGTGACGGTTACAGTCATCTCTATTGGTATAGCATGGGAGGTAACTTGATTAAAAAGGTTACTAACGGTAAGTTCGAAGTGAAAGATTTTCTGGGATATGATGAAGAAGATGGTTCTTTCTATTATACCAGCAACGAAGAGAGTCCTCTGCGCAAGGCTGTCTATAAAATAGATAAGAAAGGCAAAAAGACCAAATTGTCTCAACAAGCAGGAACCAATACGCCTCTCTTCAGCAAATCGATGAAGTATTATATGAACAAGTTCTCCAGCTTGGATACTCCTATGTTGGTTACCTTGAACGATAATTCAGGCAAAACGCTCAAAACGCTTATTACAAATGATGCGTTGAAGCAAACATTGTCCGGATATGCAGTACCACAAAAAGAGTTCTTTACTTTCCAGACTACAGATGGCGTGAAGTTGAATGGCTGGATGATGAAACCGGTTAATTTCTCCGCATCCAAAAAATATCCGGTACTGATGTATCAATATAGCGGCCCGGGTTCCCAACAGGTATTAGATACTTGGGGAATCAGTTGGGAGACATACATGGCAAGCCTCGGTTATATCGTGGTATGTGTAGATGGTCGTGGCACTGGAGGCCGTGGAGAAGCTTTTGAGAAATGTACCTATTTAAAAATTGGCGTCAAAGAAGCCAAAGACCAGGTGGAAACAGCGCTTTACCTAGGCAAACAAGCGTATGTGGACAAAGACCGCATCGGTATCTGGGGTTGGAGTTATGGCGGATACATGACTCTTATGAGCATGAGCGAAGGAACTCCCGTATTCAAAGCCGGAGTAGCAGTAGCCGCACCGACCGACTGGCGTTTCTATGATACGATTTACACCGAACGTTTCATGCGCACTCCCAAAGAAAATGCGGAAGGATATAAGGAATCATCAGCCTTCACCCGTGCCGACAAACTTCATGGCAACTTGTTGCTGGTACATGGTATGGCAGATGACAATGTTCACTTCCAGAACTGTGCAGAATATGCCGAACAGTTAGTTCAGCTTGGAAAACAATTTGATATGCAAGTGTACACGAACCGTAATCATGGAATATATGGTGGCAACACCCGCCAACACTTGTACACACGGTTGACCAACTTCTTCTTGAACAACTTATAATGACGGATAGAGTACGTAAGCCCGAATGGCTGAAAATTAATATCGGTGCCAACGAACGATACACCGAAACAAAGCGAATTGTCGACTCCCACTGCTTGCACACGATATGCAGCAGTGGGCGTTGCCCTAATATGGGGGAATGTTGGGGAAAAGGAACAGCCACCTTCATGATTGGCGGTGACATCTGCACGCGTAGCTGTAAATTTTGCAACACACAGACAGGACGTCCCCATCCGTTAGATGCAAACGAGCCTACCCATGTAGCAGAATCCATCGCACTGATGAAATTGGATCATGCCGTCATCACCTCTGTAGACCGGGATGATTTACCTGATTTGGGTGCAGAGCATTGGGCACGTACCATCCGGGAAATAAAACGGTTGAATCCACAGACAACCATTGAAGTACTGATTCCGGATTTTCAAGGCAGAATGGAGTTGGTAGATTTAGTAATTGACGCCCGGCCCGACATCATATCACACAATATGGAAACTGTGCGCCGCATTAGTCCACTAGTCCGCAGTGCAGCAAATTATGATACAAGCTTACAGGTTATCAGACATATTTCCGAAAAGGGAGTCAAATCTAAAAGCGGCATAATGGTCGGACTGGGTGAAACTCCGGAGGAAGTCGAAACATTGATGGACGATCTGTTAGCAACCGGTTGCCAGATTCTTACCATAGGGCAATACCTGCAACCGAGTCATCGGCATTATCCCGTTGTGGCATACATCACTCCGCTGCAATTCACGAAATATAAAACAGTTGGTTTAGAGAAAGGATTCAACATCGTAGAGAGTGCTCCCCTTGTTCGTTCCTCCTACCATGCAGAGAAACATATTCGTTAGCAAACAAAACACATACACTATTTGTTTTATAGATAGAACCGACAAATAAACATAAATATAGAGATGGATCATAAAGGAATACTTTCTTCCGCATTTAACATGTCGCTGGGTTTTATCCCCGTTATTATTTCCATTTTATTGTGTGAACTTATAACGCAAGACACGGCTATTTACATCGGTACAGGTATAGGTATTATAGGAATATACCTTTCTTATCGACGTAAAGGATTGTTAATTCCTAATTTTATCCTCTATATAGCGACCGGAGTGCTGGCACTATTATCCGTAGCAGCTCTCATTCCTGGTGATTATGTTCCCCCCGGTGCGCTCCCGCTTACTCTGGAAGTCAGTATTCTCATTCCAATGCTAAGTCTTTATATGCATAAGAAAAGGTTTATCAACCACTTCTTAAAACAGATAGGTTCTTGCAACAAACGTTTATATGCTCAGGGAGCAGAAGCCGCCGTTGTATCTGCTCGCATTGCCTTGATTTTCGGAATACTGCATTTTATTATAATCAGCATCACCGTCATTTTCCAAAACCCACTAAGTAAGACAAGTCTGTTTGTACTCTATAAAGTGTTACCTCCTACTGTCTTTCTTATGAGCATCCTGTTCAACCAGATCGCTATCCGTTTCTTCAATCACTTAATGTCTCACACGGAATATGTTCCTATTGTGAATACAAAAGGAGATGTGATCGGGAAAACCCCTGCAATAGAAGCTGTTAATTATAAGAACGCATACATCAATCCGGTGATAAGAATTGCCATATCCACTCATGGAATGCTGTTCCTTTGCGACAGACCGTCAACAGCCATTTTGGACAAAGGAAAAGTGGACATTCCCATGGAATGTTATCTCCGATATGGAGAATCTTTAGAGGCGGGTGCCACCCGTTTGATTAACAATGCTTTCCCGCACGAAAAAGATATCAAGCCAGAGTTCAATATCGTTTATCACTTTGAGAATGAAGTAACCAATCGTCTTATCTACTTATTCATCGTTGATATCAAGGATGATTCCATCCTTTGTACCCCTCGCTTTAAGAACAGTAAGCTATGGAGCTTCAAACAGATAGAGGAAAACTTGGGAAAAGGCTTCTTCAGTAGCTGTTTCGAAGATGAATATGAACACCTGAAAGGCGTTATTTATATAAGAGAAAAATACAGGGAATCTTAGACAATTCAGGCACATGTCCCTTCCAGTCCTTCACAGTACGCGTCTGTATATACTCTCCTTCACATGTAATATCGGCAGCAATACAAAGCTTTGTTTGAGGACGACAGTTTAACAAAATATCTTCTATCATCTTATGATTCCGGTAAGGCGTCTCAATGAAAAGTTGTGTCTGATTTTCAGCATACACACGCTGCTCCAATGTTTTCAGTTTCTTGGCACGTTCCCCCGGTTCAATCGGCAGATAACCATGAAACGCAAAGCTCTGCCCGTTAAAGCCCGAAGCCATCACGGAAAGAATAATTGAAGAGGGTCCAACCAAAGGAACTACCTTCAGTTTTTTACGTTGTGCGATGGCAACCACATCCGCTCCCGGATCAGCTACCGCCGGACAACCGGCTTCGGAGATAACTCCCATTGAAGCTCCGCCTACCAAAGGTTGCAGATAACCGGAAATATCTTCAGGTGAAGTATGTTTGTTCAACGGATAAAATGTCAACGCATCAATATCAATCTCCCGGTCCACCTTTTTCAGGAAACGACGGGCAGAACGAACATCTTCGACTATAAAATACCGGATACCGGAAATAATTTCCTTATTATAAGAAGGCAACACCTTTTCAATAGGTGTATCGCCTAAAGTCACGGGCAACAAATAAAGGGCAGTTTCCACTTATTAAATTGAGAATTGAAAATTAAAAATTGAGAAATAAGAAAGAGAAACGATTCAGGAAGCCAGGTAGTTGGATTCACTTAACATTTCGTGGTAATCAGTAAATTCCAGGAGATCTTTCAGCTTCATATCCTTATGCTTTTTCATGTAAGAAGCAATGATTCTTGCTCCCATCCATGTACCTATCAATGCCGGAGCTTGAGCACCCAACATATCAACAGCAGGAGCAGGCTTCATATAATAGCGGATCACCATCGGGTCACGAGCATGCAGATGATCGTTGGTACAGATATAATTCCATATCTCCTTTTCATTATCCTTGCACCAGTCGCTTTCCTCCTTAGAGTACCCCATTGCTTCACCGATATCACTATATCCCAATAAGTTTTGCACTACGTAATTGATCTTCCCCGTATGCATCATCAAGTCAATCAGACAAGTACCTTCATGATAGTTCATACCGTAACGGCTCAAAAGATAAAAAGCAAAACAATCCGGCACAATCCGTTCCGGACGCATCGAGCGACACTGATAATCGTAATAGAAACGCTTATAAAGAGGATAATCTTCCCCCATATATTTATCAAGACTGATTCCCAATAAAGAATCCACTAAAATAATAGATTCGTTGAAAGCGGATACTTGCGAATAGATAAACGGCACTTTCGTATCAGGCACTTCCTTTTTCAGTTTCCGAAATCCTTTACTAAGTCCTTTTTCCACCTCATCCAGATTAGGATACTTTGCCTCTACATCGCTAAGCAAACGAACCAAAGTCGTATCCGAATAGAATTTTTGCAGACGTTGCGAGATAGTATCATCTTTCACCGTGCCGATAGACAATACATCCTCAATCAGGATTTTCGTCGGCATACGGTAGTCCATCGTCAACTTCTGCATAGCAGAAAAGCTGTTGGAGCGAACATATTCGCTCAACAGCTTATCATATCTCAGAACAGAAATCTCTTCTTCCTTCTGCTCCGTACCCTTTCCTGTGCTTATCCCGCAGGAGGTGAAAAGCATACTCATTAATATAATAAGAAGAGAGATCCGTAGTTTCATAATCTTTTATCCGTAAATGATGTTACCATTTTCGTCCATGTACTCATCGAGCCCTTTCTCGTAAGTAGCCATGGCACGAAGACTCATACCTACGCTGGAGAATCCACCGTCATGGAATAAGTTCTGCATAGTCACCTTACGGGTAAGATCGGAGAACATCACGATGCAATAATCGGCACATTCGTCAGCCGTTGCATTTCCGAGCGGAGACATACGGTTGGAGAAGTCGAACAGTTTGTCCATACCCTTCACGCCCGAACCGGCAGTAGTAAATGTAGGCGACTGTGAAATCGTGTTCACACGTACGCTATGTTCGCGTCCGTAAATGTAACCGAAGCTGCGAGCAATAGACTCCAACAAAGCCTTTGCATCTGCCATATCATTATAGCCATAGAAAGTACGCTGTGCGGCTACGTAGCTCAAAGCAACGATAGAACCATAATCAGCAATAGCATTCAGTTTCTTGGCCGACTGAATCATTTTGTGGAATGAAACAGCTGAAATATCCAATGTCTTATCCAACATTCCATAGTCAAGGTCATCGTAAGTACGTTTCTTGCGCACGTTGGGAGACATACCGATAGAGTGGAGTACAAAATCAATTTGTCCACCCAGTATATCCATGGAGGTCTTGAATACATTCTCCAAATCTTCTACGCTAGTGGCGTCTGCCGGAACAACTTGGCAATTTAATTTTTCGGCCAAAGCATCGACTTCTCCCATACGGATAGCCATCGGAGTATTTGATAATGTAATGGTTGCACCTTCTTCTACGGCACGCTCTGCCACTTTCCAGGCAATAGACTGATCGTTCAAAGCACCGAAGATAACACCTCTTTTTCCTTTCAACAAGTTGTAACTCATATCTTTTAATAGTTAAATTTTGTGCAAAGATAGGAACTTTTTATCAGCTAGCCAAAGTTTGTTTCAATATATTGTGTAAGGGGTTACAATACGGACATACCTTCTAAAATATCTCATTAATAACCAAATGTAATAACCGATTTTAATAACACTTGGTAATAACAAAGATGAGTGAACAGGTATTTTTAGATTTCAGTTTAAATTTCAATTTGCGGCAGACAAAGAAGAATATGCCAACCATTATTTACGCTCTGTTTACCTTTAGAGGGAGACAATACAAGGTCAATATTGGCGCCAAGGTTTATCCAACGCAATGGAATAAGCGGAAGCAGATAGCCACTATCAGCAACGGGCAAACAAGGCTGGATAATCGCAATAATGAGATAGTCAATAAAAAAATAAGGTCGCTTCTTGCTATCTTTGAAGAGAAGAAGAATTATCTTTGTGAGAACTTAGAAAGGATAGACTTCCTCTTTGAAGAAATGAGGCAAGCTATTAATCCTAATCTTAAAACTCGTTATACAATTATGAAAGATAACAACCAATTATCTGCAACACTTATCTTAAGTCAGATGGCAGAAAAGAATATTCTTTCAGAGAATAGTCGAAAGATATATTTGGGATATGTAACGGCATTTAAAGAGTATTTGGAAGCCAAAGGTATAAGCAACAGTTTATCTGCCATAAATACAGATGTACTGGAAGATTATCAACAATTTCTACTGGAAAGGAATCCTGTGAAAATAAAAACTCTCCTTAACAAAGTCAAGGGGATTGTAACGTTAATCA
>OMFQ01001043.1_pt1 | contig 12111 bp, 10 predicted proteins | sample 1645671 | NCBI WGS metagenome assembly OMFQ01 (sample SAMEA103958119, study PRJEB25191) | human gut metagenome | biome: human-associated habitat [ENVO:00009003]; feature: intestine environment [ENVO:2100002]; material: feces | place: Germany | collected 2013/2015
TCGGAGTTCGATGGAGATTCGTTTACTCGGACAAAACCGAGTCGGTTCTGTCCGAGTAAGTTTGAATAGTGAACCGAAGTTGTAATGTCCGCATGGCGATGACGAATATGGTTTTCATAATGACAGATATAGTTGACATTGTCTGATATATGCAATATATTTCTGTCATGTTGCAACGGATATCTGTCCATTACTACGAAAGGAAATCCATGCCGGGCAAAAAGAACCTACGCATGAAGGCGGCGCGCGCGGCGGTTGGCCTTTCGCAAGCTGACTTGGCCGAGGCCGTGGGCGTTACGCGCCAGGCCTGATCGAGGCGGGCGGCTACAACCCCACGCTCAATTTGTGCGTGGCAATCTGTAAAGCGCTACGCGTTACGTTGAACGATCTGTTTTGGGAAGACGGGATCGACGTCGACCCTAACGCTCTTTAGGAGTCCACTATGAAATTTGAAGATCTGAAAATCGTGCAAAAGTGGCGTGAATATGCCGGCCCAAAGGATGAGCGCCTGGAGGCTGAGAGCGCGAAGATCTACAAGATTGGTTTCGTGCTGCTTTCGTTTGGCATGTTGATGATATTTTTCTACCAGTTTATAGCTCGACAGGTTGCGTGGGTTCACAGCGACGCCAGTGAAATGCCGCATGGTTTTGCAACGCCGTTCGAGGCAGCCATGTATTTGTGGCTCGTTCTCGTGATGTTGATTTGCGCAGGACTGCAAACGCGGAAGGGCTATGTCGATACCAATCGTTTTGGGCAAACCGAGCATCTTCCTGTTGGATATTTCCTGCTTCTCAGCGGTCTTAGCGGCGCCGCGTTCGCGCTTGTTATTGCCGCAATGCGCTGTATCGCTGAGGCGCAGATCGTACCGCTCGAAAGCGTCTTTTGGTTGGCGAACCTGGCCACGGGCGTGTTCTGCGGTGCGACGATTTTCGCGGCCACGTTTGCTGGCCTGTGCGCAACGTTTTTCACGGCGAAAAGACGCCGTGCCAAGCTCGAGGCAGAACTCGACTCCTCTGACGACATCTAATTCGCAACGGGCTGGCTCTGGGTATCCAGAACCAGCCCATTTGATGTTCGATGAGCCGAGCTGGCGTCTCTCGCAAAGGTAACTGAGAGCTGGTGAGGCTTATCAGAATTGACCTTATTAGCGGTATCGGTTTCGAGCGCCGTGCGGCGGGCGCTGTAGGCGATGAGGCCGGCGCCTGTCGCGGCGAGTGCTGCAGCAGCTGTCGTCAGGGGGACGTTGCTGTCTTTGTGAGAAGGTGCCCCGTGGCGGTAGTGCCGTTCGATGGCCAAAATGTCCAATTTGAGTGCGCGAAAGCGTCAGGCCCCCGGAGCGCTTTCGATGCGCCGGGCAGTTTGGCCGCTAGCGCAACATGTGGGCAATCAGCTCGGCGCGAGTTCCGATACCAAGCTTGGCATACACTCCTGATAGGCGGTTTTTAACGGTGCCCGGCGATACTCCCATGTGGCGTGCGATTTCAGCGTTGGTCCATCCGCGGCAGGCGAGCATGGCCATGGTGAACTCCGTGGTCGTTAGATCGTCGGCAACGTCCTCGCCCGAATCGGGGTTGTGGATGCGCCGCCAGCCGTAGCTGAAGCGGTAAGTGATCTCGATGATGCGTGCGAAATCGTCAGGGTATTGCGATTTTAGGCATGCCTCGATGAGTCCCTGCAAAAGGCCGTGATGCTCGCCAATGAGCTCAATAAGGCCGTCGGGACGCGCAATGTCCCAAGCGGCTCCGAAGTGTGCCTTTGCGGTGTCGATGTCCTTGAGGCTCATGCAGGCCATGGAAGCCGACAGGTGCAGGAACAGCTCCGAGATGGGATAGCTTCCCTGTTTCATGATCAGGGCGTTTTCCGCCATGCCCAGACTGCGGCCATATTCGCCGCGCAGGTACAGGGCATGCGCCATCACGTAGCTGGCGAACAGGCGCAGGCCTTCGGGCAGATGCGCCGCAAGCGGATAAAACTCTTCGGCGGAATGCGGGGAAGGCAAGTGCAGCAGGACGCTCGCGGCCGAGGCGAACAGGATATGCGTGGCGTGGACGGCGGGCGATTCCTCGTCAGTTGGCGTATCGAGGATGCCAGCAAGGCACCGGCGGGCGTCGGCGATACGGTTGAGCGACAGACTGGCGTATCCGCAGATAAGGCATGCGGAATAGCGCAGCGCGGGATCGGTGGCGTCAAGATAGGGGCGCGCCGTCTTGGCGGCGAGGGTGGCCTGTCCGCGAAAGTACAGCGCTTCTGCCGTGGCAATGGCGCGCGAATCGGGGTCGGAAATGCCTGCAACCGCAGCGTCAATCTGCCCCGGCACAAAGGCAGTGCACATCAACGGCATGGGAATGCGCGGGTAGCCATCGCAGTCCATCTTCCATCTCCCATCAGGTGGCAACAATGCAGCAATTGTACTCCTGTTGCTCGGGACCCCTTTCGTTTTACTGTTCGGTTAACGCTGCGGATCGTTTTGGAAGGTTTACGAGCATGGTAGTCCCGTTCTCGAAACTTGTTTCGACCTCTACTGTGCCACCGTGAAGCGCGGCAATCTCCCAAACAAGCGCTAGCCCGAGTCCTGCGCCGCCGTATGCTCTGCTGCGGGATTTGTCTAGACGAAAGAACGGCTGGAAGATGCTCTCTCGGTACTGCTTGGGTATTCCCGGGCCCTCATCTTTGACTCGCAGGAGCACGTGGCTGTTGCTGCCGCTGATGGAGACGTTGACAGTCGAGCCGGGACGGCTGTAACGGATGGCGTTTTCGACCAGGTTGAACACCAGCCGATAGAGGAGCGCATCGTTCCCGATTACTAAAGCGTCTCCAGCACAATTGAGGGCTATGCCCTTATTCTCGGCAAGTGGCGCAAGGTCGGTGAGGACCTCTTCGGACAAGGGACCAAGTTCAACATCGTCCCCGCAAGGAACGCTGCGGAGCTCACTCATCTCGAGCAATACCTTGGTCATTCGAGACATGCGCTCGGTTTGTTCTTGTAGCAGGCCGAGCAGCTCGGCTGTTTCGGGTTGCAAACCGGAGTGCTCGGAGATGAATAGCTCAATCTGTGCTTGCATAAGGGCGAGCGGGGTGCGCAGCTCGTGTGCGGCGTTGCCGGTAAACTGACGCTGTGCAGAGAACCCTTCGCCAAGACGGGCGATCATGTCGTTGAAAGAGGCGCTGCATCGTTGCAGCTCGGTGGGCGCATCTTCACTGAGCCTGATTTCGCTTAGGTTGTCAGGCTGCACACGCTCAACCTGGGCTGCAAAAGCCCGTAGCGGTTTGAGTGCACGGCCGCTCACAAAGTATGCCAGCACGCCGCCAAGGAGTGTGACTCCAGCCGTGATGTACCAAGCTGTCGTGCCAAAAGATTCCTGTGCGTCGTTTACGACGATCGTGACCTTGTCATCGGGGGTCGCTTTCGTTGGGTCGAACACCTGGGGCGAATCCGCGCCGGCAGCGTTAAAGGCCGAGATGTCACTGCCGATAGCATCCATGTAGCGCATGCCCGTATAGCCGACCAGGCAGTTCGTCAGCACGCATGCTGCACACGTGAGCAGTGCCGTCATAATCGTTATGCGCCATTGCAGCGAAAGCCTTTTCATTCGCTATCCTCCATAACGTAGCCCTCTCCAATCCGATTGCGAATCGGGTCGTATCCCAAAGCGCTGCGCAACTTTTTTCGGAGCGACGAGATGTGAACGCGGGTTGCGTTGCTAAAGCTGTTCACGCTGCTATCCCAAACGTGCTCGATAAGCTCCTCTTGACTTACCGGACGCCCCTGATTAAGCATCAGGTATTCCAAGATTCCCGTTTCCTTGCGCGTAAGAGATAAAGCCTCGCTGTCCACGGAGGCGATGCGCGCCTTGGCGTCAAAGCGGAGCTTTCCGCAGGTTAAAACTATGTCGCTTTGTGTAAAGCGTCTGAGGGTAAGGCTGCGGATTCTTGCCGCAAGCTCGTCCAGATGAAACGGCTTGGTGAGGTAATCGTTGGCGCCGGCATCGAGTCCGGCGACTTTATCGGATACTTCGCCACGCGCGGACAGAATCAGTACCTTGGTCTCGCAGTCGGTTTTCCTAAGTTCCCTGAGTACGGTCATGCCGTCGATACGGGGAAGATTGAGGTCGAGTATCACGAGGTCGAAGGCCTCGACGTCCAGTAGGTCGAGCGCCTCCTGTCCGTCGTGACAGCAGTCGACGCTGTACGCCAAGTTTCGCAAGCTGCGCGCGATTGCATCGCACAGTGCTCGCTCGTCTTCGACGATCAAAATACGCATAACAGTCTCCTTGCACATTTCAAATCGCGCTTAACACGGATTTTATAGTCGATATGGTCCAATAGGTCGCGTGACGAAAGGAGTGGTCAAGTTGTTCAAAGCGATAAAACCTGTAATGCAGGTTACGTTGCTGATCGTCGGTGTGGCCATGGTGTGCTTTGGCGTTATGCGTGGCGAGGCGGATGCCGTGCTGGCCAAGGCGATTAGGCTGTGCTTGGAGTGTATCGGAATTGGATAAAAGAGAAAACACTGCGTCGCATGTTTTGGCCCGATTTCGCGGATTCATTCAGGCGGCGGCGACGCTCGTCACCAACATTCACCTGCCAAACTTTGCCAAAGGCGGCATCTATCAGGGCGCGGGAAAAACAGTCTGCGTACCTGGACTTAATTGCTATTCGTGCCCCGCGGCATCGGGTGCGTGCCCCATCGGGTCGTTCCAGTCGGTGGTAGGTTCATCCAAGTTCAACTTTTCTTACTATGTTACCGGTACGCTCATTTTGCTCGGCGTGCTGCTGGGTCGCTTTGTATGCGGGTTTTTGTGCCCGTTTGGCTGGCTGCAGGAGCTGCTTCATAAGATTCCCGGCAAAAAGTTCTCCACGAAAAAGCTCAAGCCGCTCACGTACATCAAGTACGTCGTGCTGCTGTTTGCCGTGGTGCTGCTGCCCGTCTTGGTGGTCAACGATGTGGGGATGGGGGACCCGTTCTTTTGCAAGTACATCTGTCCACAGGGTGTGCTCGAGGGCGCCATTCCGCTGGCCATTGCCAATGCCGGCATTCGATCTGCGTTGGGACATCTCTTTACTTGGAAACTTGCCGTTCTCATTGCCGTGGTAGTGCTGAGCGTTTTGTTCTACCGCCCCTTCTGCAAATGGATTTGTCCACTCGGCGCATTCTATGCGCTCATGAATAGGGTGTCCTTGTTGGGGATTCAGGTTGACGCGTGCAAATGTGTCTCGTGCGGCAAATGCTCAAAGGTTTGTCAGATGGACGTTGATGTGGTCCGCGCGCCCAATCATGCCGAATGTATCCGGTGCGGAAAGTGCATCGGGGCCTGTCCCGTCGATGCCATCAGCTATCGCTATGGCCTGGATGTGTCGGCGGAAAAGCTCCCCTTGACCGCCGATAAAAAGTAAACAAGCTTCGACAAAACGGAGGAATGACTATGAAGCTTTCTAAGATTGCGGCCCTGTTTATGGTGCCGGTATTGGCCTTGTGCCTTGTGGCATGTTCGGCGCCCGGTGGCAATGCGAGCGAATCTGCGAGCTCCGATCCTAAGATCGCAGAACTCACTGCGCAGAAGCCGGCCAATGCCGACGAGGCCGCCGAGCTGTATGCGAAGCTCATGCAGAAGGAGAACGAGATCTTTTCGAGTGATAACGCGCTGTGGGAAAAGGTATTCAATGCGGCAAATAAAGACTCGGCAATGATTGAGGACGGCAGCAATTACGGCGATTTCCTGCTCAAGACCATCGACGGCGCCAAGGATGAGTTCACGGCGGATGAGCTTAAGACACTCAAGGCCGGTGCACAGCAGATCAAGGAGATCGAGGACAAGCTCGAGAGCCTGGAGAAGGAGTTCCCCGGCTGTGGAAGCACGCCGAGCGCAGGCGAGAGCGTCGACGCTTCGACCGCTGGCATGACGGCTGGTGCCAATGCTTCGAGCGAGGTGACGAAGTTCCCCAGCTAAGGACCTGGATGGCAACGACGTGAACAGCGACGAGCTGTTCTCTAAGAACAAGGTCACCGTCATGAACTTCTGGTTCACTACTTGCAAGCCGTGCGTGGGCGAGCTGGGCGATCTTGAGAAACTGAATCAGGAGCTTGCCAAGAAGGGCGGCCAGGTCGTGGGCGTCAATTCCTTTACGCTCGATGGCAACAAGGGCGAGATTGCAGATGCCAAGGACGTGCTGAGCAAGAAGGGCGTGACATATAAGAACATCTGGTTCAAGTCGGATAGCGAGGCCGGTAAGTTTACGTCAAATTTGTTCTCGTTCCCGACAACGTATGTCATCGATCAGAATGGCAACATCGTAGGGGATCCAATCGTGGGAGCCATCAGCTCCGCCGAGCAGCGCGCAGCACTCGACAAGCTTATCGACCAGGCGATTGCGAATAGCGAGCAGTAAAAACGCGTAAAGCATGGCGATGATCGTGCACCGCTGTGCGAAGTAGTCCGCTACCTTTCAAGATAAGCTCCACCATATAGAGGTCCCGCTCGGGACCTCTTCTTTTGGACGTCGTCCCGTTCGTTTTTTGATGCGGTTCCCTACATTCCTCACTTGCACCGGTAAAAAATGGGGATAGAGTAGGACAAACGCGTCGAATACGAACGGCGGAGGAGAGCGGGCAGGGTGCCTGCGCAGGAGAGGTTGCCGTCCATGCTGGAGCTCAAAGGTATTTGCAAAAGGTACGTTACGCAGTCGTTTACGCAGGTGGCGCTCGACAGCGTAAGCCTGGCTTTTCGCGATAACGAGTTCGTGGCCATTCTGGGTCCCTCGGGCTCGGGTAAAACCACGATGCTCAACGTTATCGGTGGGCTTGATCATTTCGATTCCGGCGACCTGCTCATCGACGGCATCTCGACCAAGGACTTTCACGATCGCGATTGGGATGCCTACCGCAACAACCGCATCGGCTTTGTGTTCCAAAGCTATAACCTCATTCCGCATCAGACCATTTTGGAAAACGTGGAGCTGGCGCTCACGCTCACGGGCGTGGGACATGCCGAGCGCCGCCAGCGTGCGCGCGAGGCGTTGGAGAAAGTCGGCTTGGGCGAGCACGTTAACAAGCGCCCGAGCCAGCTTTCGGGCGGGCAGATGCAGCGCGTGGCCATCGCCCGCGCCCTGATAAATGATCCTGAGATCGTTCTTGCCGACGAGCCGACCGGCGCTTTGGATTCAACGACATCCGTACAGGTCATGGACCTGCTCAAGGACGTGGCGCGCGACCGCCTGGTCATCATGGTCACGCACAATCCCGAGCTGGCGTACCAGTACGCCACGCGCATCGTTAACCTGGCGGACGGCAAGATCACCGACGATTCCGATCCCTTCGATGCTGCCAAGGCCGCGCGCCGCGAAGCCAAGCCTACGCGCAAAACCTCGATGAGCTTTGTGACGGCGCTGGGGCTTTCTGCTCGAAACCTCATGACCAAGAAAGGCCGTACGGCCATGACTGCCTTTGCGGGCTCGATTGGCATTATCGGTATCGCGGCGATTCTGGCGCTGTCCAACGGCGTAAACGGCTACATCAAAAAGGTCGAGGAGGATACGCTCTCGAGCTACCCGCTCACCATCTCCAAGCAGGATTACGACCTGTCGTCCATGATGGGCGGACAGGGGGCCACGGATGATGAGGCGTCCAACGGCGGGGATTTGTCCGACGGTACCGGTGGCAAAGCTAAGGGAACCGATAAGATTCCCGTGGTCACGGCCGTAAAGGATATGTTTGCGAGCGTTAAGTCCAATGACATGACGAGCTTTAAGGCATGGCTCGATGCCGGTGGCGACGGCATCGATAAAGAAGTCAACGCCATTCAGTACGGCTACGGTGTATCGCCGGTTGTCTATCGTGCCGGCAAGGGCGATGAGAAGCCTGTCCGGCTGGTGCCCAACGCCATGACCGAGGCCATGAGCGGAGGCGCAAGTTCGGCGGCAACGGTGAGCATGGAATCCATGGGAACCTCGGTCTTTAACGAGATGATCGACGACCAGAGTCTGCTCGACAGCCAGTACGATGTCGTCGCCGGTCATTGGCCCACGTCTGCCAACGAAGCCGTGATGGTGCTTTCGAGCCGCGGTACGGTGGGCGACTACACGCTCTACAGCATCGGTGCGCTGGATATCGATGAGCTCAACGACCTGGTTAACAGTGCTATGACGGCCGACGGTGGGGTCGAAACGCCCGAGACCGGTACCGACTTTACCTACGACGATGCGCTGTCTACCACGTTTAAGGTGCTGTCGCCGGCTGATGCGTATCGCAAAAACGAAGAGACCGGCATATGGACCGACATGTCTGGTGATGCCGACTTTATGGCCGCCAAGGTTGCCGACGGTATCGACGTGCACATTGTGGGCGTGGTGCGACCCAACGAGACCGCCAACGCGAGCGCGTTGTCCCCGGGCATTGCCTACACGCATGCGCTGACTCGCCAGCTTATGGAGCGCGCCGCCGATTCGCAGATTGTGCAGGAGCAGCTTGCTCACCCCGAGATGGATGTCTTTACGGGCAAAACCTTCGACGAACTGCAAGGCGAGGCCAAACAAGGCGTGGATCTGAGCAGCATGTTCAGCGTGGACGAGGCGGCGCTCAAGAGCGCGTTCTCGTTTGATGCGTCTGCACTCTCGGGTGCGGCCGGCGGTATGGACCTTTCTGGCATCGATCTGTCGGGGCTGGACATTGACCTTTCGGGCGTTGGCAAGGACATCGACTTCAGCGACATCATGGCAAAAGCGCCAACCCCAGATTTCTCGGGTATCTTTGACGGTCTGGAACTCACGCCCGAGCAAATGCAGCAGGTGGGAACGCTTGCCAACCAGCTGTTTGAGGGCTTTTTGCAGTCTGATCAGTTTAAGGCGCTGACACCCGATGATCTTAAGGACGCGTCAAAGCTCTCTGCCGCATTCTCGACGTATCTTGAGAATGATGACACAGCTCAGCAAATCCTGGCCCAGCTCAAAGCGCTCGGCGGCGATGCCCTGGCCGAGCGTCTGCAGCAGGTGATGAGCGACTATGTGCAAAAGCAGCTGGCTCCGTATCTGCAGCAGGCTATGGATCAGGTGATGAAGGCAATCAGCGAGCAGATAGCGTCGACGGTATCATCCCAGCTCAAGGCGGGCGCGGCAGGGCTTATGGACCAGATGGCGACGCAGATGTCTTCGAGTTTTGCCAACCTGGCGAGCGCCATGCACGTGGATGCGAGCGCCTTTGCTCGTGCCATCCATTTCAACATGGACGCCGAGGACCTGAGTTCGCTCATGATGAGCTATGCCAAGGCTTCGAAGCTCACCTACGACAACAATCTGACCACGTTGGGCTATGCGGATGAGGCAGACCCCATCTCGGTTAAGATTTTCCCGCGCGACTTTGAGGCCAAGGAGCGCGTACTCGATCACATCGATGCGTACAACAAGCAGGTCAAAGCTGCTGGCCACGATGATCGGGCAATTTCGTACACAGACTACATGGGCATCATCATGGGTTCGGTGACCGACATCGTGAACACCATCAGCTTGGTGCTCATCGCGTTTGTGAGCATCAGTCTGGTCGTGAGCTCCATTATGATCGGCATCATCACCTACATCAGCGTGCTGGAGCGCAAAAAGGAGATTGGCATCCTGCGTGCGATCGGCGCGTCGAAGCGTAACGTGGCCAACGTATTCAATGCCGAGACCTTTATCGAGGGCCTCATCGCCGGCGTCTTTGCCATTGTCGTCGTGGTGCTCGTGAGCTTTCCGGTTAATACCTGGGCGCTTGCTGCCAAACAGGTGCCCAATCTGATGAGCCTGCCCGTGCAGGATGCGCTGGTGCTCATTGCAATTTCGGTGTTACTGACGGTCGTTGCCGGCCTGCTGCCTGCCCGCAGCGCATCCAAGAAGGACCCCGTCGAAGCCCTGCGCTCCGAATAATGCGACAAAGGGATAGTCCCTTTGTCACGTTCGTTGATATGAGAGAAGAGTAGATGATTCTATCGTTGGCCCCCATGGAGGGGATTACCGGGCATGTGTTCCGTCGCGTGCATGCGGAGTGCTTTGGCGCGCTCGATTGTTATTACACGCCGTTTTTGCCGCCGCCGCGGGTGGGAAACCGCTTTGGCGGCAAGGCGTTTAAGGAGATCGATCCTGCCAATAACCAGGGGCTCAACGTAGTGCCTCAGCTGATGTCCAAGAACGCGGACGAGTTTGTGTGGGCGGCGCAGGTGCTCGCCGACATGGGCTATCGCGAGGTCAATCTCAACTTGGGTTGCCCCTCGGGGACGGTTGTTGCCAAGGGCAAAGGATCGGGCTTTTTGCGCAACTTGGACGAGCTTGAGGTGTTCTTGAGTGACGTGTGTGAGCGCTCTCCGCTGCCGGTATCGGTCAAAACCAGGTTGGGGTTGGAGAGCGACGACGAATACGAGCGCGTACTCGATCTATATTGCCGCATGCCGCTGGCAGAGCTGATCGTGCATCCGTGCGTGCAGAAGGACCGTTATGCGGGCTCGCCGCGCAAAGAGTTTTATGGCGAGACGCTGGAACGTGCGCCGTTTCCGGTGGCATACAACGGCGATATTTTTGATCTCGAGGACATGGATGCGCTGGTGGAGGCCTATCCCGGCACGCGCCATGTGATGCTGGGGCGCGGCCTGCTCGCGAACCCCGCTCTGGCCCGTATGGTCAACGGCGGCCCTGCTGCCACGACAGCCGAGCTGCAGCGTTTCCATGACACGCTGTTTGCTGCCTATGCAGAAGAGATTGGCGGCAATGCAGTCTTTCGCATGAAGGAGTGGTGGTTCTACGCCAAGTGCGCTTTCGCCGACCCCACTACCGTCCACAAGATCGTACGCAAGACCAAAAAGGTCGACGAATATCGCGCTGCCGTCGAGCGCGTCTTTCGTGAACAGCCGCTTGCACCCACAGCTCGCTTCCACGGCTAACTAGTCATCGGGGGCGTTCTTTAACGACTGGTCATTTAAGGACGTCCCCAACGACTATGTAGCAAAAAGCTGTACACCAGCATCCAAAGATGTCGAAAAATGTCGACTTTGGATGCTGGTGTACATGTTTGGGTCCGACGGGGGAGCGGGCCTAGGCAATCAGTGCATCAAGTGTAATGAGCTCTCTGAGCCGCTCCGTGCATGTTTGCCCATGGCGTTTGGCTTTTTCGTCAAACGCCTCAAGAATCGATTCGCCCACACGTGCTGATATAACGACGCTCGGCTCATCGGAGATTGGTGGCCTTCCCAACTTGATGGTGCGACCTTTCGGCCACTCATCTTTTTCGTATGCCTCCGCGGCCTTTTCCAACTCTCCGGGGGCAAATCCGATTATCTTTTCGAGTTGCTTAGCGTCCATAGCGCCTCCTATCGATCGGCATAATGTCGAGCACAGGTCAACGGATACTCTTTTTGTATACAGTTTTGTAGACAAAAATACAAACAGTTTATCAGGCTAATTAGCTTGTTTTGACCCGCGTGTTCGATAGGAAATGAGCATTGACGGCTTCGATACTCCTTTGCTTTTCAGCCTGGAATTTGGATGCTCATTGAACTTCCGGAGGGGAGCGCTTTATTAAGCTATCGAGATTCTGGGCAGGAGCTCTCACTGGTCTTCGATAATGGGACCAGCTTAATTCGCGACACAGTGTGTCGCGAATGGGAGTAGTCGTTAGGTGTCCTTCAATGGCTAGTCATACAAGAACGTCCAAGTGCCGGATTTTGTCATTTAGTGTCGTTCTTAGCGACTATTCTGGAGGGTCGTGGTCAAAAAAGGGCAAATATGAGTACTGTTGCCATTATGGTTGCATTTATTTTGCTATAAATAGTAGCTCCTGATGAGATTTGTTCCCATTAGGAGCTACTTTTATTAAACATATGAGGAGAAATAGCGTCGTCTACGGACGTATGGAACGTTGAATAGTTCCTGAAGTGATCAAAATCGCTGCTACTAAACAGGTAGCAGTACTCATATTTGCCCTTTTTTGACCACAGCCCTCTCGGAAACCTTTCCAGAGGCGTCAAACAGCCATAATCCAAAGGTCGCCTCAAACAATTAGCCGGTTAAGAGCGTCCATGACTACCCGCAAAAACTGTACGCCAGCATCCAAAGATGTCGAAAAATGTCGACTTTGGATGCTGGTGTACATGTTTG
>OMFQ01001057.1_pt1 | contig 11992 bp, 10 predicted proteins | sample 1645671 | NCBI WGS metagenome assembly OMFQ01 (sample SAMEA103958119, study PRJEB25191) | human gut metagenome | biome: human-associated habitat [ENVO:00009003]; feature: intestine environment [ENVO:2100002]; material: feces | place: Germany | collected 2013/2015
CGCTCGGTGCTGCCGACATCATGACCTATCTGTACTTTGAGGAAATGAATATCGATCCTGCCGACCCTCACAAGGCCGATCGCGATCGCTTTGTGCTCTCCAAGGGTCACGCGGCGCCGGGCCTGTATTCGGTGTTGGCAAATCGCGGCTATTTTCCCGTCGAAGAGCTCGAGACGCTCCGTCATATTGGCAGCCGACTGCAGGGCCATCCCAACATGAACGACGCCCCTGGCATCGATATGTCCACCGGATCGCTCGGTCAGGGCATCTCTGCTGCAGTTGGAATGGCGCTTGCCGCTAAGCACTGGGGCGACGGCTACCGTGTCTACACGTTGCTGGGCGACGGTGAGTGCGAGGAAGGCCAGGTGTGGGAGGCGGCCATGTTCGCCGGCAACCATGCGCTCGACAATCTTGTTGCCGTCGTCGACCACAACGGCTTGCAGATTGACGGCACGATCGATGAAGTCAACTCGGCTATGCCGCTCGCTGACAAGTTCCGCGCCTTTAAGTGGCATGTGATCGAGCTCGCCGACGGTAACGACATGGCGCAGATTGCCGCCGCCTTTGCCGAGGCCCGCAAAGTGAGCGACTCGCCCGTGGCCATTATCGCCGAGACGGTGAAGGGCAAGGGCGTCTCCTTTATGGAAAACCAGGTGGGCTGGCACGGCAAGGCGCCCAACGATGAACAGTTTGAGCAGGCCATGGCCGAGCTCGCAGCAGCAGGGGAGGAGCTCTAATGGCAGACGTCAAGAAAGTCGCCACGCGCGTTAGCTATGGCGAGGCGCTTGTCGAGCTGGGCAATGAACGCGATGACTTTGTGGTTCTCGATGCCGACCTGGCCGCCGCCACGCAGACCGGTAAGTTCAAGGCCGCCTGCCCCGATCGCTTCTTCGATGTGGGCATTGCCGAGAGCAACCTGATGGGTGTTGCCGCCGGTATCGCGACCACCGGCCGCGTTGCCTTCGCGAGCACCTTTGCCATGTTCGCCGCCGGCCGCGCCTTTGAGCAGGTCCGCAACTCCATCGGCTACCCCCACCTGAACGTCAAGATCGGTGCCACCCACGGCGGCATCTCGGTGGGCGAGGACGGCGCCTCTCACCAGTGCTGCGAGGATTTCGCCCTTATGCGCTCCATCCCCGGCATGATGGTGCTTTGCCCTGCCGACGACGTGGAGGCCAAGGCTGCCGTCAAGGCTGCCTATGAGCACGAAGGCCCCGTCTACCTGCGCTTCGGCCGCCTGGCCCTGCCAGTGTTCCATGATGAAGCTACCTTCAAGTTCGAGATCGGCAAGGGCGAACAGCTCACCGAGGGCAGCGATGTGGCCATCATCGCCACCGGCCTGGAAGTGAACGAGGCCCTCATTGCCGCCGAGCAGCTGAAGAACGAGGGCATCCAGGCCCGGGTGATCAACCTGTGCACCATCAAGCCGCTGGACGAGGAACTGGTCGTCAAAGCGGCCAAAGAGTGCGGTGCCGTCGTCACCTGCGAGGAGCACAGCATCCTGGGCGGTCTGGGCGAGGCCGTGGCCGCCGTGCTGGGCGAACAGTGCCCCATCCCCATGCGCCGCGTGGGCGTCAAGGACGTGTTCGGCCACTCCGGCCCCGCATGGGAACTGTTGGAGCAGTTCGGCCTGCGTTCCGACGCCATCATCGCCGCTGTAAAGGAGCTGGTGTAAGATGATCGCCATCGGCTGCGACCACGGCGGATACGAACTCAAGCAGAAGATTTTGGCTCACCTGCGGCAGCGCGGACTGGAATACCGGGACTTCGGCTGTGATTCTACCGCTTCGGTGGATTACCCCGTCTATGGCAAGGCGGTGGCCCATGCCGTGGCATCGGGCGAGTGCGAAAAAGGCATCGTCATCTGTAGCACCGGCATCGGCATCTCCATCGCCGCCAACAAGGTGCCCAGCATCCGCTGCGCGCTGTGCGGGGATTGCTTCTCTGCCAAAGCCACCCGCCTGCACAACAACGCCAACGTGCTTGCTCTGGGCGCGCTGGTCACCGGACCCGGCCTGGCGCTGGAAATCGTGGACATCTTCCTGGACACGCCTTTCTCGGAGGAGGAGCGTCACAGCCGTCGGGTATCCCAGCTGGAGGAAGAATAATGTTTGAACTGTGTGCATCCATTCTGGCCGCCGACTTTGCCAATCTGGAGCGGGACATGCGGGCGGCCAATGCCGCCGGTGTGGATGCCTTTCACATCGACGTGATGGACGGGCACTTTGTGCCGGCCATCTCCTTTGGTACGGGCATGGTGCGTACGATGGAACGCCTGACCACCAAACCCCTAGACGTTCACCTGATGGTGGAAAAGCCGCTGGATTTTCTGCCGGAACTGGAGGAACTGGGGGTAAAGCGGGTCTCGGTCCATTACGAGATCCCGGGCGGGCCGGAAGCGGCCCTGCGGGCCATCTGCGCCGCCGGGATGCAAGCCGGGCTGGTACTCAACCCCGAAACGCCGGTGGAATCGGCCCTGCCGTACCTGGCCCAAATTTCGCAGCTGCTGCTGATGACGGTATACCCCGGTCGCGGTGGGCAGGTCTATCTGCCCGGCAGCAACGAGAAGATCGCTGCTGCCAAAAGTCTGCTGCAAGGGCAGGGGAGCAATACCGTCATCCAGGTGGATGGCGGCATCACCCCCGCTACCCTGCCCGGCGCCTATGCGGCCGGGGCACGGAGCATTGTGGCGGGTAGTGCGGTTTTCTATGGAAACATATATCAAAATGTGTGTGCATTGCGTTCGGAGAAGGCAAAACCGTAGATGTTTGTAGTAAAAGGCGGCACCAAAAAAAAGAGCAGACTGTTTGGCAAATGAATGTACCGCAAAATCTGTATGGGTTAATTGCCCGGTTTGCCACAATAAGACGAAAACAAAGATTTATCAAGATACATTGGCGCTTCGTTTCCCGATGTATTGCCCGAAATGCAAAAAGGAAATGCGGGTAGATATCATCCGAAGAAAAATCTATCCCTGTACAAAGGTCTATAAATAGCAGCAAGGCCCGCTTTTCATGCAACTGAAAAGCGGGCCATCAGTAAAAGAAGTAAAAAAGTAGTGCAAAACAAAAATGCTGCCCAAAAGAGCAGCAATCCAACATTATTGGCCGGCATCGTCGTCTGCGCACATTGCGGGGCGAAGATGTCGGCCTTTTTGCATCAACGTCCTGCCGTTCTCCCTGCATGGATTTCCTGCCCCCTTCTGGCGGCGTTTTCCGGCTCTCCCTTGCGGGGTCATCGCCGTGTATCCCATGCAGACGGTCATGCGGTTTTCAAGGTCCAACGGGAAAAACGGCAACAAAAAAGCCGTCACAAAATAGACCAGCCCTGCCTTCGCTTTTTCTGGAAGGTCATGCTAGTCGGTTATGTAACGGCTGAAAGCCAAAATGTTCAGCCCCGCAGGGCCAGAACGAATATGTAAAAATATGTTATATTCAATTGTTGGGATAGGTTACCACAAAAATCGAGCCGTGTCAACGTGAACTTGTCGGGGCAAGGCTCCTCCATCTTGCTACGCAAGACCGTTCTGTCGCTTAAAAGCCTCACTGGGGCTTTCATTGCTGCGCTACGCTTCGCAAACGCGAACTTTTGAGAATACGTCACTTTCGGCAGTGTGCAAGAAAAAACAATGAAAACTTTGGCAAAAAGAGAGAGGGCTGGACGGTGCCAGCCCTCTTGACAAGGAAAAACACAAGGCTCTTTATTATGATAAAGCTATAAGAACAGGATAAAGACAATTATTTGAGATTTTTGAAAAAACGGAAATCATTTTGATGATGTGGAACGTTTTAATAGACAGGAAGGGGGTGAACCGTATCCAGACAGAATTATTGCTGCGGAAAGCGCAGAGCGGAGATACAGGTGCGTTGGACACTCTGATTACAGCGTACTATCCACAAATTCTGAACTATTGCCGTTGGCATACAGCGGACGAGCAGCAGGCGCAGGATGCAGCACAGGAAACCTTTTTGAAAGCGGTGCGCTGGCTGGATTCCTGTGGTGGATTTCAGGGGGCATTCCGTCCCTTTCTGTACAAAATCGCAAAAAACATTTGCATCGATCTGAACCGTACGATGAAGCGGACGGAGGTATCGCTGGAGAGCTTGCCGGACGAACCCGCCTATCAGGAAAGCGGCTTTGCTGCGGCAGAGGAGAAAGCAAACCTGCGAGCGCTGACGGCCCAGCTGGAGCCGGAACAGCGGGAACTGGTATTGCTGCGGTTCGCACAACAGCTTAAATTGCGGGAGATCGCGCAGATTACAGGTCTGCCCCTGCGCACAGTGCAGTCCCGCCTGCGTGCCGCATTGAAAGCCTTGAAAATGCAATTGGAAAAGGAGGACTGGAGATGAATCGAGCCTTTGAAAAAGAACTGTCCAGAGCACTGGCGACAGAGCTTGACACAGCCGCACCGAAAACGCTGCTGCGCCGCTGCCGGGCGGAACATGTCGTAAAACAACGGAGTGATTGGCGTGATTTGCTGCACTGCCAGTTCAAATTGCTGGGCTGGAAGGTCTGGGCGCTGGAAGCAATGGCGGCACTGGCGTTGTACAGTGTGGGTCGGGAACTTGCCCTGTGGGAGAAGGTATGGACATTACGCAACGCACTGTTTGGTCTGAGCACACTTGCCATGCTGACAGCCCTGCTCGGTCTGCCGTTTTTATACCGGGCAAGCCAATATAAGATGCTTGAACTGGAACAAGCCACATATGCAGGAATCGGTCGTCCGCTGGTGATGCGGTTTTTGCTGCTGCTGGCGGGGGAAACGATCCTGCTGGGAGTGCTGGTACTCAATGTGCGGGCAGCCGTGCCATGGAGCATCGGGCAACTGCTGGCGGTGCTGACCGTGCCATTCCTAACCGCAAACAATGAGCTGCTTCTGCTGCTGCGCTGGGTGCGCCCGGAATGGATGATGACCGGGGCTGTACCACTGTTTGCAGGGCAGCTGTGTTTGCTGCGGTTCGTGCAATTATCGGAACTGCCGAAAGGTCTGCCACTGGCGGCGGGCGTGCTGGTGCTCTGTATGGTGTTGCAGTGCATCCGGCTTGCCGCCCGGTCAGAATATATTGCAGAAGCTTGAAAGGAACAAGTCATGGAACTGAAAATTCAGAATATTACAAAGCGATACCGGGATAAAACGGCGGTGGATGATGTGTCCATCACTCTCACGCCGGGTGTGTGGGGGCTGCTGGGGGCGAATGGTGCAGGCAAAACAACCTTAATGCGGATGCTGGCGGGCATTCTGCGGCCCAGCAGTGGCCGGATTTTGTGCGATGGGGTGGAGATTGGAACGCTTGGTGCGGCCTACCGGGAAAAGCTGGGGTATCTGCCGCAGGAATTCGGGTTTTACCCGGAATTCACGGTGCAGGACTATCTGGAATATATGGCGGCACTCAAGGGTCTGCCGCGCACAGAGGCTGCCCGGCAGATCGACGCACTGCTGGAGCGGGTAAGCCTGACTGAGGTGCGCCGCAAAAAGATCGTGAAGCTTTCCGGCGGTATGAAGCGCCGGGTTGGTATCGCACAGGCACTGCTCAACGACCCGGAAATTTTGATTTTAGATGAACCTACGGCAGGGCTGGACCCCGGAGAACGGGTGCGCTTCCGCAATCTGCTGTCGGAGTTTGCGCAGGAGCGGATCGTTCTTATTTCAACGCATATCGTTTCGGATGTGGAATACATTGCGGCCGAAAATGCCGTGATGAAGGCTGGCAAAATCATTGCACAGGACACCACTGAAGGGCTGGTAAAGCAGATCGAAGCCAAGGTCTGGCAGGGGAACATCCCGATGGAACAGCTTGCCCGGTGGGAATACCGGCTGCGGGTAGTGAACCTGCGCAACGAGCCGGACGGAACGGTAACATTGCGGTATCTGGCGGATGCACCGCAGCTGCCGGACAGCGTCCCGGCACAGCCCCGGTTGGAAGATCTGTATCTGTGGCTGTTCCCGGAGGAAATGGAGGAAGCAAAATGAATCTGTATCGTTTGGAATTGAAACGTGTGTGCAAAACTCGTATGACAGCTATTCTGCTGGCCATTGCACTGGTGCTGGCCGTGGTTATGGCATATCTGCCGGTGACCTTTATCGGCTGGACGGAACTGGATGCCAGCGGAAACGAAGTGCGTTACACGGGTCTGAAAGCAATTCGGAAACGGCAGGAGCAGCAGGTATCCGGTACCATCACGCCGGATGTCATGCAGGAAGCACTGGAAGTCTATCAGCGGGTGTACCGGCAGTATGATGCAAGCTCCATCAACGATATCCCGGTCGAGGTATTTTATAAAGAACTTGCCCGGTATCAGCCTCTTGTGAACAACGCAAAGGAAGCCTTTGCCGACCCGAAAACCGGCATGGCACCGGGCGTGATGGGGCTGACCGCAGAGGATATGCAGAACTTTTACAGCCAGCTCCCAAAACGGCTGGAATCGGTGATCTGGCTGGAACAAAGCGGAAAGCCCGGCTATGAGCAGGCACAGGCCATTGCACAGAAAAAGTTCGATGCTGTACAAAAACCGTTCACCTATTCATTTGGGGTCAGTCCAGACGCAATGGATTACCAGACCCTGTTGAGCTTGCTGCTCACCCTGCTGTGCGCGGTGATTGCGGCCCCGGTGTTTGCATCGGATGCACAGACCGGGGCGCAGGACATCCAATTGTGCACAAAAAACGGCGGTCTGCGGCTAGCAGCGGCAAAGCTAGCGGCGGCGTTTAGTATCACAGGGGCGGCGTATCTGCTCTGCGGCGTGGTGTGGATCCTGGTTACGAATGCTCTATTTGGCTGGGAAAGTACCCAAACTTCCGTGCAATGGCTGTTTTCTGTGACCAGCCTGCTGCCGTATACCGTTGGCCAGATGGAGTGGGTCATGCTGGTGGCAAACTTCCTGATCTTCTTTGCGGAGGTGGCCTTTGTGCTGATGGCATCCGTATGGGCCAAGAACAACCTGACCGCTTTGTCTGTGGCGCTGATCAGTGTGGTGGCACCGCTGATTGTTTATATGGTCGTGCCGGGCTCCTTTGGAGAATGGCTGTCCACTCTGATTCCGGCAGGGGGCATTGGGCTTTCCAATGCATTGCTGTATAAAATGATCAGCTTTGATTTTCTCTATGCAGGCGGGCATGCCTTCTTTCAGGCAGATGTACTGCTGGCATCGGCACCGATCAAGATCGTTCTGCTCGTTGGATTGGCAGCATGGGGGTATCTGCGAAAGACCAAGGTGGCTTAAAAGGAAACGCTACTGAAAAAAGTTCATCGGATGCATAGAAAACTGCATCGGATGAACTTTTGTGTCCTAAGCTCCTTGCCATGAATCATGGTTGTTGATGTACATTTGATGCGTGGTCTAAACAGGCAAGATTGCAGCTGCCGTTTTGGGCTCGAACCCGACCGTTTTCCCGGCTTTGAATAAAAATCCGATACCTGATCCAGCGCAACTGGTCGACCTTGCCAAGCAGATCGCCTGGTGCTGGCATTCTGTCTGATCACCTGCTTCGTTAACTTCATCAACCGCGTGTAAGCGGCGGTTGCGGGCCTGCTGGTGCCGGACTTTATCTATAACATCGGAACCACGATGCTCAACGGTGACATTTTGATGCTGATCTTCTTCTTTGTCAACAAAATCATCTTCCCGGAGAGGGAAGCAAAAAAGTATAGGGCAATACCGCATAATTCTAAGTGCCGATACGGCGAGCGAGGTGCCGCAGCCGTCGGAGCGGTGCTTAAGCCGTAAGGCGGGAATTATGCGGTGTTGCCATAGGAATAATTTTCGGTATTGTGTGCAAAAGCCCTCTGCTGTAAGGCGGGGGCCTTTTTGTATGCAGGTATAGCAAAGCGGGCGGCCAAATGGGCGCACATTTTGGCTGAAACGACTGTTTTGTGCAAAAAGCCTTTGCAGCGTTTGCGCTTTTGGAGACAGTATGCTATAATAACCTATAATGTGTGTAGTATACCCTGCATACAATACTGATAACGCTGCCGCACAGGCAGCCAAAAAACAAAAGAAAGAGTTGATGGTTCTCCAATGGACGATGGCAGTAGTATATTTATGATCACCGCACTGATCGTTTTGATCATGTTGTCGGCCTTTTTTTCGGCATCGGAAACAGCATATTCCTCGCTGAACATGATCCGCTTAAAAAGCCGCGCGGAGGATGGCGATAAGCAGGCAGCCAAGGTTCTGGCCCTGGCTGAACGGTATGACAGCCTGCTGAGCACCATTCTGATCGGCAACAACATTGTAAACATCGGTGCGTCTTCGCTTGCAACGGTGCTGTTCAGCCGGTTGTTGGGCAATGCTTACGGCCCCACGGCTTCCACCATTGTCATGACCTTACTGGTTTTGACGTTTGGCGAAATCACCCCCAAAAGCATGGCGAAGGAAATGCCGGAATCCATTGCAATGGCCTTTGCGCCGGCGCTTGGTGCCCTTGTGGCGGTATTTGGGCCGCTGAACTTTATTTTTGGCAAATGGAAAAGCTTTTTGGCCAGCCGCTTTTATACCGACGAAAAGGACACCATTACCGAAGGTGAGTTGGTAACCATGGTGAGCGAAGCCGAAAAAGACGGTGAGCTGACCAACCGCGAAAGCGAGCTGATCCGCAGCGCCATTGAATTTGACGATGTGGAAGCCCAGGACGTTCTGACCCCGCGCGTGGATGTGATCGCCGTGGCGGATGATACCCCCATGGACGAAGTGACCGAAACTTTTGCCGACAGCGGCTATTCCCGCCTGCCGGTATACCACGAAACCATTGATAACATCATTGGCGTGGTACATGAAAAAGACTGTTTTGCCGCCATGCGCAAGGGCGATGAAGATGTCAAGCTGGAAAGCCTGATCGGCCCCACGCTGTACACAACCAGCGTGACCCCCATCTCCGCTTTGCTGCGCACTTTGCGGGAAAGCAAGCACCATATGGCAGTTGTGGTGGATGAATACGGCGGCACTGCGGGCATCATCACGCTGGAGGATATCCTGGAAGAGCTGGTTGGCGAGATCTGGGATGAACATGATGAAGTGGTGGAGGATATCCGCCAGCAGAGCGATGGCAGCTGGCTGATTGCCGGCGGTGCCAGCGTGGACGATGTGGCCGAGGAGCTGGATATCCGCGATAAAGAGGAAATCGACGCGGTGGCCATCGGCGGCCTGGTGCAGGAAAAACTCAGCCGCCTGCCCAAAGTGGGTGACCATTTTGTGTGGGGTAGCTTTGACGGTACCGTGACCCGTGCCACCAACCGCCGCGTGCAGGAAGTACGCCTGGTAAGCCGCCCGCCGGAGCCGGAAACCAAAAAGCCGGACCGCCGCGACCGCGACAAAGACTGAGAACGCGATAAATAATGCAACAGAGAACCTGGGAAGAACAAACTTCCCAGGTTCTTTTTTGTGGATTTTTGAGGCGGGTTCTGGTATGATGGAGATAGGAGTTAGTCAAAAATAACGCAGGGGTCTGAGGAGGGAGCGTTTATATGGAAGTACAGGAATTTGGCAAACAAAACAGCCGCAAAATTATGCTGCTGCCCGGCAACATGATGAGCTGGCGCCAGTTTGAAGCGGTGATTCCGCTGCTGGAAAAGCAGTACCATGTGATCGACACTTTTGCCCCTGACCCGGAAGCAAAGGGGGCCATCTGGTACGGTTCCAACGAGCCGAACATGAAAAAAGCGATGCAGAAATTAAAACGCGCCTACCCCAACGCGCAGGACCACCCCTTTGTCGGGTACGGCCACGGCGACATCATTGGCCACCCGGATGTGATGGCAAGGGACATCATCGCCTTTATGAAAAGCTGACGTTCGGCGAGGGATCCGGCACGGCGCATTGCAACCCATTGACGCGGTAGGAAATGGTGGTATAATTAAATTTTAGGCAACGAAACAGGGGAATTGCGCATGATATATCTGGATTATTCGGCCAACACGCCGGTGGACCCCCGTGTGCTGGAAGTATACTGCCGCACCGAGCAGAATTTTATCGGCAACCCCAATTCCACCCACTGCGCCGGGCAGGCCGCCCGACAGGAGATGAACCGTGTGACCGGCCTGATTGCGGCACAGCTGAGGGTGCTGCCGGAGGAAATCATTTATACATCCGGCGCAACGGAAGCCAATAACCTTGCCTTAAAGGGCACGGCCCGCGCGGCCCGGCATGTGGGGCGGCATATCATCTCCACCCCGCTGGAGCATTCCAGCGTGGGGGCAACATTGACGGCCTTGCAGCAGCAGGGGTACGAGATCGATCTGCTGAATATTGGCCGGGATGGCAGAATTGACCTGGAACAGCTGGAAGAGCTGCTGCGCAAGGATACCGTACTGGTTTCCATCTGCGGGGTGGACAGTGAACTGGGCACCGTGCAGCCGGTGCGGGAGATCGCCGCGCTGGTGCACCGCTACCCCAACTGCCGCCTGCATGTGGATGCCACCCAGGCCGTGGGTAAAACGGCCCTCTGGCTGGACTGCGTGGATGCCATGAGCTTTACCGCCCACAAGTTTTACGGTCCCAACGGCATTGGCGTGCTGTACAAGCGCAAAGGGCTGGTGATCGAACCCCAGATGAACGGCGGGGCCAGCACTACCATCCCCGGCATGTTCAATATCGTGCGATTCACCAGGCGTACCTGTCCGGCGCTGGCCCTTGCGCTGGATGAACAGCCCCAGCGCTGCGCCCATGTGCAGGCGCTGCACGATACCCTGTGCGCAGAGCTGCAAAAGCGCCCCGGCGTGCGCATCAACAGCCCGGCGGGTGCGGTGCCGCACATTGTAAACGTGAGCGTGGCGGGCATCAAGGCCGGGGTGTTCCAGCAGGCGTTGAGCGGGCAGGGGGTATGTGTGTCCGTCAAATCGGCCTGCTCCACTGACGGCACACCGTCCAAGGCGGTGTTTGCCGTCAGCCGGGACCGCAAAAATGCGCTGAGCTCATGGCGCATCAGCCTGAGCCACCTGACCACCGAAGAGGAACTGAACGGATTTTTAGCGGCATTTGACCGCTGCCTGAAGGATTTGCAAAAGGAGAAATGACCATTGGAACGCCAGATGGAACCCTGCCAGCTGATTGAACGCAGCATTATCAAAAAATACCGCAAAGAGTTGTGGACCCCTTTTATTGTGGCGGTCAAGCGCTATGAACTGGTGCAGGCGGGAGATAAAATTGCCGTGTGCATTTCCGGCGGCAAGGACAGCATGCTGATGGCTAAACTGATGCAGGAGCTGCAGCGCCACAGCGATGTGCCCTTTGAGTTGGTGTTTTTGGTGATGGACCCCGGCTATAATGAGATCAACCGCCAGAAGATCGAAAGCAACGCCGCACTGCTGAATATCCCCATCACAATTTTTGAGACGGATGTGTTTGCGGTCGCCAATAACAGCGATAAATCCCCCTGTTACCTGTGCGCCCGCATGCGCCGCGGCTACCTGTACAAGAAGGCTCAGGAGCTGGGCTGCAACAAAATTGCACTGGGGCACCATTTTAATGATGTGATCGAAACAACCGTGATGAGCATGTTCTATGGCTCCCAGCTGCAGGCTATGCCGCCCAAGCTGCACAGCACCAACTTTCCCGGCATGGTGCTGATCCGTCCGCTGTACTGCGTGCGGGAGGAAGATATTATTGCCTGGAAACGCTATAACGACCTGGAATTCATCCAGTGCGCCTGCCGCTTTACCGAAAACTGCACCACCTGCGACAACGGCGGCGGTGGCTCCAAGCGGCAGGAAGTCAAGGTGCTGCTGCGCCGCCTAAAGCGGGATAACCCCAACATTGAGAACAGCATTTTCCGCAGCATCCACGGCGTTGCGCTGGATACCATGCCCGGCTACAAGACCGAAGGGCAGGAACATAGCTTTTTGGAGCGCTTTGACCGCGTGGAAGCGGAGCTGCAAAAAGAGTTAAAAGAAAAGCAGAAGCAGGAGGACCGGAACACAAAGGATCTTCTGTCGAATAAAAAGATCCAGAGCATGTATAAATCAATTGAAAGAATCACAGGGAGAGCGCTAAACGGCAC
>OMFQ01001058.1_pt1 | contig 11945 bp, 7 predicted proteins | sample 1645671 | NCBI WGS metagenome assembly OMFQ01 (sample SAMEA103958119, study PRJEB25191) | human gut metagenome | biome: human-associated habitat [ENVO:00009003]; feature: intestine environment [ENVO:2100002]; material: feces | place: Germany | collected 2013/2015
TTTCATGGCCTTCTCACTACGGACTTGGTTTATTTCTTTTAATTCCCAATCTGTCAGGTTATCCGGATGTATCATACTCACAACATCAATACTGTCCGGTAGATCTGTTATATGATGTGACCGATTAAAAGGTACCTTTTGACTATTATCAAACCATACATATACCAATGTATGATCCGATTTTTTATATTCGCGCAAATTCTGCAAATATTTGGCATAAAGTTCCGGATTCTGGTTAGTTATATCCGGTTGACCAAGGTCGATGCTTTCCGTTTCAGTCCAATCGGAACAAGCAGATAACGCCAACATAGAGAAAGCTGCTATCATAATTCCTTTAAATGAGTTTCTATATATTTTCATAATATACTATTTATTAATTATTACTTACGTGCCCACCACACATCAGTACCCATATTATCCGCTCCCTTCAAATAGTTTTGTACTGCATATTGCACATTTTCAGTATTGTTGGTATATTCTTCCGAAGGATAGGGCATACGTCTTGCACCTTTATTACTGTCTACAACTCCACCACTACGGTTACCATCAGCAGCAGCCGGAATCATCTTAGGATAACCGGTACGACGATAATCCGCCCACGCTTCATTGCCCAATGGCCAGTTAGCAATCCACTTCTGTGTAATAATGCGTTCCTGTTTCTCAGCCGGAGTAGCCGCCTCATCCCATTTAACGGTTATTTCAGAAAGTGTTCCTTCATACGTATAGACTCCGGAGGGATCCTTATAAGTAGCCGGTTTGCTTATGGCATCTTCCATATAATTGTCAGCTCCAGCCGCTCCCCATTGCTCGAAAGAAAGTCGAATTCCTTGATTATAGAAATTACCAGCCTCTCCTCCCATATCAAAATTAAAGATCGCCTTTCCTTCGGCACGCAAGAAAGCAACTTCCGCAGCATTCATCCAAAGAACAGGATCAGAAGACTTCATCTTTATTGTAGAATAATTACTAAAGTAATCACCCATTTTAGCCAAATTGATACTACGGCGCAAACCGACATAAGCCTGTTCTTCCCATTTAGATTTTTCAAAATAGCTTGCACGCCGATTGTCATCATAACCATTCATATAGCAAATAATATCTGCCGCCGCATGTGTATCACCACCTGTTTTTTCTTCATTATAGCGTACAGCCGTATATATCGGATTCGGAAGAGTTCCAAAATAATTCCACTTCGCATTATCTTCATTCGACTCTATAAGCCCCATTTCCTGCTTGACTGCACTTTCTGCCATTTCTTTTGCCTTCGAAGGATTTGCATAAGCTATGCGGATAGCTAAACGTAATTTCAATGAATTAGCAAACTTACACCACTTCTGTACATTACCGCTGTAGACAAAGTCAGCACTGGCAACAAGTGCAGCATTTCTATTTTCAGTTAAGACTGCAATAGCACCATCCAATTCCTCAAAGAATTTATTATAAACTTCCTCTTGTGAATCGTATGGAGTAGTTATCTTTCCATCCTCACCAATCTTTGAATACGGTATCGCACCATAAGCATCAGTAACACGACTCATAGCCGCCACTTTCATAATTTGCGCAATTGCGTAGGGTACAGGATTATGTGTATTATCAGAAACAATCTTAATGGCATTCAAATTACTATATAATGTAGCAATGATCTTATCGCTTATCAAGAATACACGTGTCCAGTCGTTTTTGGCATCAAAATTAGAAATTGTATTGGACCATCCACTATTAGAATCTGCAAAGTAACCACCCAAAGGACCTCCCAACAAGCAATCCGTAAACTGTGCTGTATTTACATCTGAAGCGATAACCGTGCTTGCCATACCACTCATAGCCGACCCCAAAGCATAATCATCCGGACTCAAATCATCCGGTTCATAAGGATTAGAATTTATATCCATATAGTTGCCGGTACATGACATAAAGCCCAAAAACAACGAACTCAGAATCAATTTATTTATTATATTTCTTTTCATATTGGTTTATTTTTAAAATTTAAAGCTCAAACTGAAACCGATATTACGCAAAGACGGCATCATAAAGTAATCAATTCCTTGATAGAAATTATCAGTAGATGCTACACCTTCCGGATCGAAAGGAGCCTTATTGTAAATCATCCAGAGGTTACGACCAACCAACGATACCTTAATATCACAAATATCGCCCAACATTTTTCTAGGGAAAGTATAACCGAAAGAAACTTCTTGAAGACGAACATTAGTAGCAGAATAAGTATAGTATTGAGGAATAGCCGTACCGCTACCTACCACACTATACCATGTTTCAGGATTAATATAGTCGTTACCATTTATAAGAATGTGGCCACGATCACGTGCGTCAGCCGACGCTTCAGATACTCCATAATAATCTAACATAGCCTGAGTACGCGAGAAAACCACACCACCTAAACGAGCTGAAACCAAAAAACCGGCATTAAAATTTTTCCAGGCAAAATCATTACGCCATGCCAAATTACCTTTAGGCAACACACTACCTAACTTAATATATTTGCTTGGTTCCTTTATAGTTTCCGCTGTAATCTGACCATTCGCATCAACTAAAATATTACCATTATCATCGCGTTTCAAGTCTATCAAAGAATATAAATCCCCCATACTTCCACCTTCTCTCAATAGGAAACGCGTTTCTCCTAAACCACCCATATTCAAAGTAGTCAAAGAAATACGTTCACCCGTTGCAGGATTAATAGCATCATTAGCTAAAGTAAGAATCTTGTTCTTGTTAGTAGAGAAAGTAAAACCAGTATCCCACGTGAAACCATTCCAAGTATTATTGTATCCCAATGACAGTTCAACGCCAGAGTTGCGAACTGCACCAGTCTGAATATATATTTTAGAAAAACCGCTGACAGGCAGATCAGGATTGAAAGTCTGGTTCATAGTTTTAGCACTGTAATACGTCACATCCAAATTAAAATTCTTCAGAAAACGCATAGATAAACCTAATTCCCAGGAATTAGTACGTTCCGGTTTTAAATCATACATAGGATAATCAGTCAGTTGACTCCATCTACCATCGTTTGCAATCCAAGGAAAATACGGATTAGCTGCATATCTAGAAAAAGGATTACCTACTGAAGCCCATGAACCACGAACTTTCATATAAGACAAATAATCCTTATTCAAATTAGGCATCAACTCAGATAAAACAACAGAGCCACCAATTGAAGGATAGAAGAACGATTTATTTACAGATTTTGGACCAGCTAATTGAGAAGGCCAGTCATTACGCCCGGTCACCGTCAGATAATAAGTATTTTTATAACCAAGTTCAGCAGAAGCAAAGATAGCCTGTGTCTGTTCACGCCAACCTTCTTGCATACGCTGTGTTTTACTGGCACTCAAATTCTGAATAGCAAAAAAGTTAGTAAGCCCGGCCTGCTCACCTGCAAAGGAGTCACTACCATCAGCAATCGGACCACGTACTTTCATTGCATCCGTACGAACGTCAGAAATAGAGCCACCCAAATTCGCCTGCAAAGACCAATCCTCACCAAAATACTTATTAACACTGATCAGAAAATCAGCATATAATTGCTTATCTTGCGTCTTTGCAATGCCATACAAACCACGGGAAGACTTCTCTGTCAATTGAGTATTTGTAGAAGCATAAAACTTTTCAGTATAATCATTATTTGAATTATCCACGCGAACACGTCCTGAAACATTCAGCCAATCCAGTATCTGATAGCTCAAGCTAGCATTCATCATATAACGGTCCTTCTTATTTTCACGTAAATTCCGGTAGTTTATCCAATACGGATTCTGCATGGCCATAGCTTCATCACCTATCGGCCAATATTGAGTATCAATCTTACGGGCAGGATCATAACGCTCATACATTTGAATATCCTCCCAATCATTACCACGAGGGAACAAGTAGGCACCTACCAATGGGTTATTATAAGAACCCTGATTGGTCATATTTCGGTCGTTCTGCAAAATATAGCTTATACCCACATCCAACTTCATTTTATCATTCAAGAAAGAAGTCGTATTTCGTACTGTAAAATTATAGCGATTGTATTTATTATTAGGTATAATACCTTTGGAATTTACAGCCGCTGCTGATGCATAAGTTTGATTCTTCTCGGTACCCGTAGATAAAGATATACTTTCTGTACCAATAATACCTGTTTGAAAATAGTTATCTTTCGGACTATAACCATAGTTATTGGCATCTGTCAAGCGTGCTCCCCAGCTAAGTGCTCCAGAGGTACTCAGCACTCCTCCTGTACCTGTTCCATAACGATTCTGGAAACTGGGCATCACAAATGGAGTAGTAAACTCAGTATTACTACTCACTGTAAGGCTTAATCTGCCTTCCTTACCTTTCTTTGTAGTAATAATGATCGCACCATTAGCCGCTTCTGAGCCATACAATGCTGCAGCTGCCGCACCCGTCAACACGGACATTGATTCAATATCTTCCGGATTAATATCCGCAATAGGTTCGGTAGATCCTTGAGAATCAAATTCAGTACCACCAGCTTTGTTACTACGACCTGACAATACAGGTACGCCATCTATAACGTAAAGTGCATTTGAGGTTTGCATAATAGATTTAGTACCACGCATCACAACTTTTGATACACCACCTACACCAGATGAAGAAGCATTAATGTTTACACCAGCTACTTTACCATTCAAGGAGTTCACAAAATTAACATCCTTATTCTTAGTTATATCATCTGCATTAACTTGTTGTACATTATAAGAAAGTGCTTTCTCAGAACGTTTGATACCTAAGGCCGTCACAACAACTTCTTCTATCAACTGTGAGTCAGCCAACATCATAACGTTAATAGTTCTCTGTCCTTTTGCTGCAATTTCCTGCGGCTTATAGCCTACATAGGAGAACTGCACCACCGGATTCGCTTCAGTTGTAGTCAGTGTAAAGTTACCATCAATATCAGTGATACAACCTACGCTCGTACCTTTTACAAGCACATTCACACCAATAAGGGGACCCATATCATCCGACACCTGTCCAGTAATGGTGTGCTCTTTACCCTGCTGGTTACCCTCTTGCGGTGCAGCAGACTTCTCTGAAAGATAAACAATGTTATCTTCTACTTTAAAAGAAATGTTTTTTCCTTTCAAGATAGCATTCAAGGCATCTTCTATAGATGCGTTCTTCACTTTGACATTCTCCACTGCCATAGTAGCGAGCTTGTCGTCATAGAAAAATTGATACTTAGATTGAGATTTGATCTGTTCGATAACTGTACCTAACGTCGTACGAGAGACATTCAAATTCAGTTGGGCAAAGGTCCACTGAACAGATACAGTCATGAAGAACAAGACTAATAAAGCTCGTAGAAATTTCGAACTTTGAAAAGCATGATTGTTGTTCATAAACAAAGTTTAAAGGTTACACATTGGTTAATTTTAATCGACCGGGAGACTCTATTTCCTGATCGTCATATATAAAACAACGACCCTAGAAAATACACTTAGTACAAAATGATATTTTTTTTCATTAAATGAAAAAGGGAATAGTTTTATTTCCTATTCCCTTCTTCATTACATTATTAACTTCAGTTTTTTATTTCTTTTTTATTTCATTGGAGAAAGAATACGGGTAATCTTCCACCTGTGTTCCTCGTTGTAAATTAGGTTTGCTACCCATATCAAATTTCAAGACACCACCCTTCAACAGATCTCCATGTTTCAGATAATTCTTCGTATACGCGTTTCCATCCAAACGGAGCGATTCGATGTACATATTTTCAGAATTATTATTAGCAGCATCGATCACCAATGAATTACCATTTTCGAAATGGAGCGTTGCTTTTTTAAATAAGGGAGCACCCAAGACATACTCATCGGTTCCCGGACAAACGGGATAGAAACCTAATGCCGAGAATACATACCAGGCAGAAGTCTGCCCGTTATCTTCATCTCCACAATAGCCATCAGGACCGGGCGTGTACATGCGATTCATCACCTGACGCAACCAATACTGAGCTTTCCAGGGCTGTCCGGCATAATTATACATGTAAATCATGTGCTGTATAGGTTGGTTGCCATGAGCATAATTACCCATATTCATCACCGTCATCTCACGTATTTCATGGATTACCTGGCCATAATAGCTGTCATCGAATAAAGGAGGAACGATAAATACCGAGTCCAACATTTCAACAAAAACTTTTTCACCACCCATCAGATCAATCAAACCTTGAGGATCGTGGAATACAGACCAGGAATAATGCCAGCTATTTCCTTCCGTAAAGGCATCTCCCCACTTCAAGGGTGAGAAAGGAGCCTGGAACTGTCCATCTTTATTGCGTCCACGCATCAACAGGCTTTCCTTATCGAACACATTTTTATAATTCATAGCACGGTCAGCAAAAAGCTTCAGTTCCTTCTTCGGACGGTTCAGAGCTTTTGCCATCTGGTAGATACACCAGTCATCATAAGCATATTCCAAAGTGCGGGCAGTGTTCTCATTGATTTTCACATCGTAAGGAACATATCCCAATTCATTATAGTATTCATAACCGAGGCGACCGGTAGAAGAAACTTCCGGATGCACATTCTTTGTTCCGTGGATAAGACCTTCGTACAAAGTAGTTACATCATCCACTTTAATACCTTTCAGATAAGCGTCGGCAAGTATAGAAGCGGAGTTATTACCGATCATACAGCCGCGATGTCCCGGACTTGCCCATTCGGGAAAGAAGCCACTTTCCTTATATGTATTGATAAGGCCTTCCTGTATCTGTTTGTTTACTGAAGGGTACATCAGGTTGAGGAAAGGGAACAGACAACGGAAAGTATCCCAAAAGCCTGTATCAGTATACATATATCCGGGCAAAACTTCTCCGTTATAAGGACTGTAGTGAACTGGATTTCCAGCCTCGTCAAACTCAAAGAAAGCACGTGGGAAGAGTACTGAACGGTACAAGCAGGAATAGAAAGTACGATACTGATCAAGGTTACCTCCATCCACTTCTATTTTTCCCAATACCTGATTCCAGGCATCTTGTCCTTTCTGAACCAAAGTTTCAAAACTGTCACTCCCCAGCTCTTTCAGATTTCTGTCTGCTTGCTCAAAACTGATAAAGGAGGAGGCTACACGAGCATGTACAATTTCTCCCTTACGGGTTTTGAAACCGATGATGGCTCCCGCATGTCCTGCTGTTTGTTCACTCTGGTTTTCAACCAAAGCGCCGTCAGCAACAGAAGCCTGATAACTGAAAGGCTTATCAAATTCTATAACGAAATAGTTCTTGAAGTTATCAGGAACTCCACCGCTGTTACGGGTGGTATATCCGATTATCTTATTTTGTTCAGGAATGATCTTAATATAAGAGCCTTTATCAAAAGCATCTACTACAACATACGAATTCTCGTTCTCTGGAAAAGTGAAACGGAACAAAACGGCACGCTCTGTGGGCGTAAACTCCGTCACAACATCGTGCTCGGCAAGATACACCTTATAATAATAAGGTAATGCGACCTCTCCTTTGTGTGAGAACCAACTGGCACGTTTGTCTTCATCAAACTCTGGTTTGCCTGTTACAGGCATAATGGAGAACTGACCGTAATCATTAATCCACGGACTGGGCTGGTGGGTCTGCTTGAAACCACGAATCTTATTAGCAGTATATACATATTGCCAGCCATCTCCCATCTTTCCGGTCTGCGGAGTCCAGAAATTCATACCCCAAGGGCGTGCGATAGCCGGATACGTATTTCCCGTAGAAAGTTCAAAAGAAGACAATGTACCCATCAGCGGGTTGACGTATTGCGTAAAATCTTTGGCTTGAGCCCAAAGAGCACAGCCTAAACAGCAAATCGATAAAAGCAGTTTCCTCATATTATTATGTTTTAAGATTATATACTTCCGATTTTTACCTATTTCTTTGAAGACAGAAATACACTATTTCCCACAATTTTATATTCAATGGGAAGCGCATTCGTACTCTTAATCAGATTCAGAGTCTCCTCGACATTATCTTTCTTCTTTAATGTACCGGAATATGTCTTTGTAGCATCCATATCAGGCGCCAGAATAATCTTCACCCCATAAGAATTCTCCAAAGTACGGGCAATCGTAAATATGTCAGCCTTTTCAAAGACAAACTGATTATTATGCCAGTTTTCAATGCCTGTATCCACCTGTTTCACTACCAGACGGCGAGTTACAGCATTCAATTCCGCTTTTTGTCCCGGAGCCAATACGATCATGCCTTCTTCGTGATTACCTTTCACTTCAATCTCTCCCTTTATCAGTGTAGCTACCGCAGAACGGTTAGTCTTGTCACTCTTTAAGTTGAAGACTGTTCCCAAAACTCTTACCTGCATGGCTTCACTGCGCACTATAAAAGGCTTCGCCGTATTTCGCTTTACTTCAAAATAGGCTTCCCCTTCCATATACACATTCCTTCCCTTTTCTGAGAATTCACGTGGATATTTTAAAGTAGTATGTTTGTTCAGCCAAACCTTAGTGCCATCAGGCAACATTAGTTCTTTCACTTCATCACGGGCAGTGACAGCAACCAATTTGCTCTCTTCACTTTGTGACTGATAAATATGATAACTCAAACCGGATATAAAAAAGATACCTATGAACATAGCAGCATACCGCATCCAGGCATTCAATCTTCTCACCTTATTTCGTTTAGCTTCTTCTTGTGCCAGCCGTTTGAACAGCTGCTTTTCAGCTTTTTCTATCTTCTTTTCATCCGCAAATTCTTCACTCTTTCCCAGATGGTATATCTGCTCTATCCTGAACAATTCACGAGCGTTACCATCCGATTCGTTCAGCCATGCATTTACCTTACAGAGCTCTTCTTCAGAGCATTCCCCCATAAGGAATTTGGCCATCAATTCTTCATCCAACTTATTCATTCCTTCTTTCATCATACTATTAAAACAACCGTTTCGATAAAAACACTTATACCTTATCTAATAAAAACAGGACTAACATAAAGTTCAGGTAGCCCAACCTCTCACGCAGAAACTTCAGAGCTTTATACATATGAGCCTCCACGGTCCGCAATGATATCCCCATAGTATCTGCTATTTCCTTATTCTTCATATCATGCAGATAGCTGAGTCTAAAGACCGTCTTACACTTATCCGGCAATTCATTTATAGCCTCGGAGAGTTCCTTTCTGAGTTCACGGTCTTCTATCCTCTTCACGACATCATTACTGTCCGGCTGATAAAACTCTATTCTTTTCTGGTTGATCTCCGTCACTACAGCTTCATAAGTATTCTTGATATCCCGGTGCTTCAGTACATTCAAAGCACGGGTATACACCGCCCGATACAGAAATGCCTGTATCTGCTCTCCTACCGTTATCGTATCTTTCCGCCGCCACAATTCTACAAATACATCTTGTACTACGTCCTCCGCCTCTTCATCACCCACGATGCGCGTGGCATAGAAAAGCAGATTGGCGTAGTACTTACGGAAAAGGAGTTTATAAGTCAGGTCAAAGTTATCACTCATAATCCCACAATTATATTATCTGGCACCATCCATCACTCTATCACCCTATCACTCTATCTCATACCACACTTTACCCGGTTTATTCCCCATCTCAAATTCAAAGATAGAACCATTCATTATTTGCTCATGCGTGATATAACTTTTATCATAAGGTTTTCCGTCGAGTTTTACCGACTGGATATAAATATTCTCTTTGCTGACAGCCGGTGCCAATATCGTAAATGTTTTACCGTTAGCCAGATGCATCTTCATCTCAGGATACATAGGAGTACCTATCTCATATTTGCCGCTAATCGGGTCTACCGGATAGAATCCCATTGCACTGAACACATACCAGGCAGACATCTGACCACAATCTTCATTCCCGCACAAACCGGCAGGTGTATTCTTATATAACTCATGCATCACCTCAGCTGCATACTTCTGAGCCTTCCAAGGTTGCCCTATGGCATTAAACAAATAAATGACATGGTGACTCGGTTCATTACCATGTGCATACTGCCCGATCATTCCAGTACTGAAAATAGGCAGATCTTCATCCGCAGAAGGATTGTAAGTGAACATACTATCCAGTTTCTGGGCAAAACGTTCCTTGCCTCCAACCAGACTGATCAGTCCATCAACGTCTTGTTGCACAGACCAGAAATATTGCCAACCATTACTTTCGCAAATATGCGGAGTATAATCATCCGGACTGAAGTCCTCAATGAAGGATCCTTTGTTATTCCGCGGTTGCATGAAGGTTGTCTGAGAATTATATACATTCTTATAATTCAGAGAACGCTTATAAAATTCATCTGCAATTTGCTTTTCACCCAGTTTCTCCGCCATACGGGCAATACAATAATCATCGTAAGCGTATTCCAGGGTTTTAGAAAGTGACCAGTTCTCCGAATTATAGTGATCCGTTACATCGTAAGGCACATAACCATATTTTTTATATAATCCTATTCCACGATATTCATCGATATTGGCTGTAGCTACACATGCGGCCAAAGCTTTCTTCGGATCAAAATCCCCGATCCCTTTCAAGTAAGCATCCACTATGACGGGAACTGCATGATAACCTATCATCATATCCGTTTCACTTCCATAGAAATTCCATACCGGAAGACGTCCGTTCTGTTCGGAAAAGGCAAGAAAGGATTTTACCATGTCATTTACACGCTGTGGTTCAATATAGGTATAAAGGGGATGAGCGGCACGGTAGGTATCCCATAATGAGAAAGTACTGTAATTGGTCCATCCGTCTGATGCACTTGCTTATCAGGACCATAATAGGCACCATCCATATCGCTATAGATAGTAGGAGCCAGCATGGAATGATAAAGGGCTGTATAAAACTTAACTTTCTCATCAATGTCATTGCTCTTGATTTCTACTTTGGAAAGTTGCTCGTTCCAGTTTTTACGGATAACAGCCAGATACTTGTCAAAATCATCTGCCGGAGCTTCAGCAGCAAGATTGCGTGCTGCGCCTTCCATACTTACCCCCGAAATAGCGGTGGTAACAAGAATCTGTTCCCCTGCACTTGTGTGGAAATCAAAACGGGCAATAGCAGAGCTACCTATACGCTTACCGTCTTTGATGACAGCAGCAGTATCTAACTGTACGGATGCAAACGGTTTAGAAAAACGGGTACGGAAATAAATGTGCTGGTCGCGTGCCCAACCATCAGAAAAACGGTATCCTTGAATAGTTACCGAATCGACTACTTCAATACGGGTATCATTCGTAAAGTCCCAGTTCATAGCTTTCCGCAAATTGAGGAATATAGCTGCGTCCGCTTCAGGAAAAGTATAACGCTGGATGCCACAACGTTCGGTTGCTGTCAGTTCCACGTTGATATCATAATCTTTCAGCCGCACCTGATAATATCCGGCACTGGCTGTTTCTTCATCATGGGAAAATAAAGAGTGAATGCCCAACGGCGCATCTGCTTCTTTATAAGGCAGAGTTACAGGCATAAAAGATATATCATATAAATCACCGGCTCCCGTACCCGAAAGATGAGTGTGACTGAAACCTGCAATCGTGCTGTCCGGATAGAAATAACCGGAGATGCGATCCCAGCCGGGAAGACCATTATCGGGGCTTAACTGCACCATACCGAACGGGGCCTGCGCTCCGGGATAAGTATTTCCTGTAAAATCAGTACCAATAAAAGGATTGACGTACTCTGTTGCATAACACTCAGTTTCCGCATCCGGTTGTTGGGATACACACGCTGAAAAAGAGAAAAGAAGCAAAATCCCAAAAGATAATTCTGATAGTTTCATAATATTACATAGTTAACGTATGTATGGAACAACTCAGCGCAAAGAAACACTTAGCAGTTTTTAAAATAAATTCATAGTGCGAACAAATATAGTCAGAAAATTCCAATTAATTTATAACTTTGCCGCAAAAAGCGACATGGGCTATACGACTTATCTCTTTGACTTTGATTACACGCTCGCAGACTC
>OMFQ01001066.1_pt1 | contig 11878 bp, 6 predicted proteins | sample 1645671 | NCBI WGS metagenome assembly OMFQ01 (sample SAMEA103958119, study PRJEB25191) | human gut metagenome | biome: human-associated habitat [ENVO:00009003]; feature: intestine environment [ENVO:2100002]; material: feces | place: Germany | collected 2013/2015
TGATGAGAATGGAGAAGTTGATATTCTCCTTTACGTATACGGAAAGGTTGTGAGCCCCCAATACAAAGAACACCACCAAGCCCAACAACAGCAATACCAATGTAGTACTTATGCTGGATGTGACGAACTGCATATCAAAATAGGATACCGAATTACGTTTAGCTTTCATTAAATCACCTTTTTTTTACGAAACACATAAATCATGGAACTGCTGCGCTCTTTCCTTACCAATGCATGGAACCATGCCAATGTACCGGTAATCATACCCCGTATGAACGGACATGAACGGCGCATATTTTTCTCTGTCAGCATGGATACGTAGAACGCGTCAAACGGCATGGGATGACGCTCCGCCAAAATAAAGCCATGCCTGGAACCCAGCCGCTGGATAGTGCCGGGAGTGAAATGCCACAAATGCCGGGGCACATCGTAGGCAGCCCAATAAGCTCCGTATTTCCTGGCGTCGTACGAAGAGCAGTTGGGTACGGCTGAAATCAGCACCCCTTTTTCCGTCAGCAACGAGTTCAGCGTTTCCCAAGTCTCATTCAACGGTTCAAGGTGCTCCATTACGTGCCACAGCGTAATGACATCAAAACTATCCGGTTCAAAATCCTTCAAAGCCGTATCGGGCTTTACCTCCAAGCCGAAATGCTCCTTGGCAAAAGCGCGTGCATGGACGTTCTTTTCAATGGCTTCCACCTGCCAGCCGCAACGCTTCATTGTATCGGCAAAATAACCGGTTCCCGTGCCGATGTCCAGCAGACGTCCTGTTTTACGATGCGCTTCATGCGCCACCAAGCGCGCCTTGCGCTTCAACATATAGCTGCGCACCCAATGGTATACGGAGTTCATCACCCCTTTCTTCGTATCTGAATGGGATATATAATCGGGAGTTTCATAATAGCGTCCGATTTCCGCTTCCGCGGGAAAATCCTGGGTCAATATAAAACCACAGTCCCTGCAACGGCACAAGTGGAATACTTCACCCGAGGCATAATGGTCTATGCAGGTCAAGGTACGCTCCAAATGCGTTCCTCCACATACCGGACAAGCTTTTATAGTGAGTTTATTCATCGAACGTTTACCGATAAGGAAATGCAGCCTGAAACGGACAGACCGCATTAATCCTAAATTTGGTGCAAAATAACAAATAAAAAGTGATTTACAAGGCTTTCATTAAGGAGATTTAATACTAACATGAAATAAAAGTCCGCCCTACTGCAACCCGATATTGAAAAGACAGAGAAATCCAAACTCAGATTTTCTTCACAAAACGGACCGGTTATCACCTTTGTGTCCGTTCTTAGGCGGACAACTGTCCGATAATGAACAGAGATAAAAACAATAAATACACTGTTAATCAAATAGTTAATCTATTGGCACGGTTATTGACTTTTATAATGCGAAGACGTTCGAGAAAAAAAGACGGAAAAAGCAACTTTTTATATCGGCAATCACGTCTAACGGTAAAACAGGAATAGTAACAATAAAAAAATAAAGATTATGAAAACTACAAATTTATTCAAAGCAGTCGCATTCGTAGCAATGGTTATCGTAAGTATCATGAACTCAGAAGTCAAAGCTCAGGACAGATTCATTACCAATGAGGAAGTACAGAATGACCTGATAGTGGCAAAAACCATCTTCAAGCAAAGCGGAACTTATCTCTACAATCACATGCGTTATGAATTTACATACGACGATGAAAACCGCCTGACAAATAAAACCGCCTCCAAATGGGACGGCGTCAAAGAAAAATGGATGCCTTATTTCAGGATGTCCTATCAGTATACCGACAATGAAATCACCTTATCCTACGCCCGCTGGAACGAAAAGCATCAGTCTTATGATAAAGATATGAGCAAGAGCGTGTACGAAATGAATGCAGAGAATATGCCGGTTGCCTACAAAAGCAACAGCATATACCACACGGTAAACCTATTGACAATGACAGAATAGTGAAAAATTAAAGTTAACAATACATTAATAAGGGGAGTACGGTCCGTGAGGCTCGTACTCCCTGTCTTTGTACCGTACTCAGAGTTCTTTTACAAAATAAGTCAAAGTAGGCAAATGGTCACTGTATCCGTTCTGGAAAGTGGTTCCGGAGAAAGTGCGCAACGGATAGCCTTTATACTTTCCTTCCTGCTGGATAAGGAACGGACGGTTAAAGACTTCCGATTTCCAAAACTTCAATGTACTGCGGTCCTTTCCTATCAGATTACCCGAAACAATCTGCTGGTCGAACAAGTTCCACTGATTCTGGTAACAGAGCGAACCGATGCCTTGCTCAAAGAGCTTCCAGGTAGCATTATAATAACCGCCGGGCTTCACTTCCCTGATGTTCTTCACAGCTCCCAGCACTTGGCTGCAACTCTTGTTATCGGGGTCGTCATTCATGTCGCCCACAATTATCACCTTTGCCTGCGGATTATCGGCATGCAGCGAGTCGGCTATATGGCGGGTGATACCGGCTGCAAACTCGCGCAAAGGTGATGATTTGGAACCGCCAATGGTTTACAATCATGTGAAAAGGCTCTCCTGCCAGTATACCGCTCACCAAAAGCTGGTCGCGTGTTTTATAGCCCGGCATGTCGGGCTTGGCAAACGGATAAGTACGTGCAGACACAAAAGTAAACAGTCGCGGATTGTAAAGGGCAGCCACATCGATGCCACGGTGGTCGGGACTCTCGAAATGCACTATCCGGTAGCCCAATGAGGCGATAGGCTCTGTCTTTACCAGGTCCTCCAGGACTTTTTTGTTTTCTACTTCGGAGATGCCGATAATGGCAGGTCCGGCAGGACAATAGTCACGCGCCAATTGTGAAATCACCTTGGCAACATTCTGCAATTTCTGTTCGTATTTGACCTGTGTCCATTCGTACTTACCGCCCGGAGTAAAGTCATCATCGCCCGGATTATCCGGATTGTCTTCCGTATCCCACAGATTCTCCAGATTATAAAAGGCGGCAGCATATACACCCAGCTTGCCCTGTGCGAGCAAGCCGGTGGACAGGCATAATACCAAAAAAGCTGACAATATGAGTCGTCTGTTCATAAAGCGCAATTTTTTAATTACCGGTAGGAGTAGGTTCGATAACTGTTCCGCCGTTACCGGTATTGCCACCTTGACTGCCGCTACCGGAAGCGGAAAGCTTCACGCTGAACAGACGGAGACCGTATGTATTATCGGCAGCTGTAGTATAGAACTCTAATGTATTACTTTCGGAAAGAGCTACATTTTCTACAATTACCTCAAAAGCAACATTACCTTCTTGCTTGCTACTGCTTACAACCTTACTGGGTATTGTCAGTTCATTACCGTTACATTTCACCTTCAAGGTATTAAGGTCTTGAGTCTTTACAATATTATTTCCTTCATTTTCATAAACGCTCACATTTGCTCCTACCTTGTAGGTCAGTGTTGCTACTGAAACACCTTTATTTTTAATATCCTTTATTTTCAATGCTACATCCCAACCGGTAAGAAACCATACATTTGCCATTTTATTTACCTCGCGCACGGACAATTTACCAGAAGGAACGTCCTCGAACATTTCCTTTGCATTATCAAAATCCGTATAATCCTTGAGATAAGGCCAATAGTTACCGTTTTTCTTCGGTGCTCCAAAACTTTCAGAAAACAAAGTTGTTTCACCCTCCGGCTGTTCCGGCGTCTCATCTCCCCCCGGAGTTTCCGTAAAGTCCGCCACATCATCTGCACTTCTTACCGTAAGTTGCCAGCCTCCTTTGAAACGTCCCAGGATACCGGTTACGCTTCCTTTTCCTTTCGGCAGCTGATTGGCTGCAAAGTTGGCATACGAGCTGGTACGTATCATAATGACATTCCCGTGGCTGTCCTCTATGTTCTCTTCCCCATAGTCATCCTCCGGAGCAAAAGTGCCTTTTCCGCCATTTTGGAATGTTACGCCGGTAAATTTCACCAATTTGAACTTATAGCCGTTCACATCGGCATTCACCTTGCTGATATCATCTATTACAAGCGGAGTCACATTCTCCGGATTTGCCCAACTGTCTTTCTTCACGTGTGCCTGAAACTCTTCCCACGGTGTACGGTAAAGATACCCGTCGGGGTGTCCCAGTTGCAACTCATCGCCATACATGGAAAGGCTCAATCCTTTCAGGTCGATATAAACCGTCTGTCCTACGGGATAGTAATTATACACGCTGTTCTGGTCCACTTCCATTTCGATGGCGCCGGTTTCGTCCTGCAAATAAATCTTCTTGAAGATATTTCCCGACTCGTCATTGGCAGTGATAACGGCTTTCATCACTTTTTCCTCGCCAATGGTATAGGGAGCATCCTCCCCTACTGTTGCCCCCATAGCACGCAGTTCCTCTATCGTGGTATTGGCTGCCGGACCATCATACTTGGGCTCGTTCAAAGGCGGCGCATCATAATCGCGCTCGCAGGCTGCGAACACAAGAGAAGAGATAAGCAATAAGCTGATTCTATTGAAAAGTTTCATATTCTTATAATTTTTCTGATTATATAGGATTGGTTAAAAACGATAACTTACGTTGAGGAAACAATTCAGTCCCTGCATATAGTAATACTTGCCGCCAAAACGCGTAGGATAACTCAGGTCGGAACGGCCCTGTTCATAGCCGCCCGTACATATATCCTTCTTGTTCAGCAGGTTGTTTACCGAAAGGTTGAAGTTGACAGACTGGCGTCCGGGCAGATAGAATATCTTACCCACCGAAATGTCCACCGTATAAGCTGCCGGAAAGCGTTCCTGCGTAGTCAGTGTACGGTAGGCCTCCATCTGTTCCGGATTGTAGGGATTGACGGAAGCATAGTTGGACGACAGGCGGCGCAACGGTGCAACCTCGATATAATTGCGGGCAAAACCGTTGACATTGGCTCCCAGGAACCAGTAGTTCACAAAGTAACGCACACCGAAAGTGCCGGCAAACTGCGGCATTCCACCCACATAAACATCTTTCATGTACACCTTTTCCTGATCCGTTATCTTACCGTTTTCGGAGTGCTTCACACCGTCGGGGTTATTGCTGTAATAATATTCGGAAATGGTTCCTGCAAGGTCGAAGCTCCAATGGTCGTCCAACTTGTAGGTAGCCCCCAGTTCCAGTCCGCGGTGAATGCGGTTTACACCGTACAACACGTGATTGATGAATGTGCCCTCTATGCCGTCGTAATAACTGTTACGCTCCATCTGGTCGTAGAAATTGGTTTGGAAAACACCGATACGTCCAGCCAGTTGGGGCATGGAGAATACATAGTTGAGGTCGGCGCTGAAGATGCGTCCGCTCTTCATGTTGTCGATTGTGCGGTCGGTGATACGGGGTGAGATATACGCCTCATTGGGCAGCGGAGCTTCGCTGCCGTAACTGATGTTGGCGGTCAGCATATGGCGTCCGTTAAACTTATAAGTGAGACCGCCCTTTACGGTAATATCGGTAAACTGATGACGGATACCCTTGCCGTAGGAACTGTCTGGATAGCGTCCGTTGCGCATCTTTCCGTCGCGGCGGAAATTGGTATAAGTCAGCTTGGCTCCATAGTAGTAGTCCCAGTGCCGCGAAGTATAGCGGTTCACCGCCCAGGCATTTGCCGAGTAGATGTTCAGATTGAAATTGTAACCGAAGATGCCGTCCTTATACACTTTACGGTCCGGACGGTTCAAGTCGTTCTGCAACTTGTCGTGGTCGCCCGAAAAATCGCGTTCGGCAAACTTGTCGATATCCAGCACATAGTTGCTGCCCAGCAGGTCGTCTACCGTCTTGAACTGGCGCGACTGCGTAAAGCGCGCCCCTACTCCCGCCGTCAAACCCAGATGACGGTTAAACTGCTTGTTCAGTGTGGAGTTGAACGAGGTCTCCAACAGGTCGCTGCGGCGCTCTTCCACCATATATACGGCAGCACCGTTACCGGCACGCAGGTTATTGGCATTGGCCAGATAAAGGTTGTCCCAGTTTATCTGGGTGAAATCGGGACGTCCGCTACGCCATAAGTCACGATACTGCATCTGCATATCCTCGTCTTCAAAATAAGAGGGCAGGTAGCGATAGTAGTCGGGACGCGGGTCGGGAGCGTTATACCAGTTCAGCGCCGTATTGCCATAGCGTGCATAATGCGCACCCACACCGGTGGTGAGCGTTGTAGTATCGTCTATCTTCCAGATATGCGAGATAACGGCGGTCGGGTCGAATGCGGTCACTACTTTCGCATTGCGTTTCTTGCCATTCTGGTATCCCCAATTAGGATTGTAAAGGTAGTTGTCGGTCAGCTCGTAGACCTCACGGTATGAGTTACCTTGCTGTCCGCGCTGTACGGGCGATACGAAAGCGGTCATCGAAAGGCTGTGCTTGCCGCCCTGCCACTGCTTCTCGGCAGAGAAAGCAAGAGCCAGATTGTTGTAAAACGTACCGTCTATGTTTCCCTCGTGCGAATAGCGGCCACCTGCCGATGCGGTAAACGCCCATCCTTTTTCGTTGAGTCCGGTGGAATAGGTAAACATGCCCCGCAGGTAGTAGTTGCGGTTGGTATAGCTCACGGTAGCCTTGCCACCGGGAGTATAGGACGATGCACGCATATTTATATTTTCGGCACCGCCCAGTGCTCCGAAAGTAAAGGTAGAGGGTGCGGTGAAGTTGGTTACGTCACCGTTGCGGGTCATGTCATTCAATGCTCCAACAGAGGCATAATTAAACACTCCGCGGTTCTGGTCATTAAACTCCACGCCGTTGATGTATTTCAGTTCCTGCAAACCGGTATAGCCGCGCGGCGAGAAACGGGCGGGCGACAACTGGTAGGCGGCGCGGTTCAGAAAGACATCGTTAGAGAGGATTACAGTGGAGCTCACATCCTGCGAAGCGTTCTCCACATCGTCATCCACCATGCCTGCATCTATCACGCCAATCATGGAGATGTCTTCGGTGGCATTCAGCTCGGTCACCTTAATGGGCTCGAGTTCTGTAACGCCCAGTTTTTCCACTTCAATGGTTACACTCTTCGGAGTAATCAATACGGAGTTGAGCTGTATGACATGGCTTCCCGGCTGCAAATTACGGAGAATGAAATTACCGTTTGCATCGGTAGTAACCTGTCTGTCCTGCCCGGTCAGAGTGACGATGACTCCGGGTACAGGCTCATTGCTCACTGCTCCGACTACACTGCCTTTCACCGTACCTGCACTTTGAGCAAAGGCGAGACAGGGGAAGAAGAATGTAATGAAGAACAGTAATTTTAGTTTCATACGTTAATTGGGGTATAATAATGAGTGATTTAAATCATAATTTGTGGGTGTGCCGAAAGTCTGATAAACCTTATATCCTATCATTCTGAATAGAGTGAAGATTCTCTGAATGACCGAATGTAAAAAATTATCGGTATTTTAACACACCCACACAACAATGTGAATTAATCGCTTACTTCAAGCAATACTAATAAAATATCATTTTGCGATACCTGTCAGACTAACATTATCAATACGATAACCAGAGGTATTAGTTGATTCTTCACTGGTAAACTGAATATAAGAAGCCCCATCAGGTATTGCCAATGTAACAGATTGGTACTTATTTTGCTCAACAATAGGCATATCGGGTACATCTACATCACCCTTATCTGTTAAAACCTTAATAATATTTTGATTTCCTGCCCCATTAGCAGTTATTTCATATTCTAATTTTAGACCTGTATAATCAGTTGCAAAACCCTCTATCTTCAATGCACTGTTTTTTCCTGCTGCAAACCATACATGACCATCTAATGTACTTGTAGAACGTACACTTGCATTACTATAAGATCCTGACATTAATGGGTCGGTAAACACGAGATTAGCATTTTCCCATCCCTTATAGACATCTACAGAAGGCCAATGATTACCTTTTTGAGGCGTTCCGAATCCTTCAGAGAACAAAACGGTTCCTTCACCGGGTTCCGGTTCCGGCTCCGGTTCAACAGTGCCTCCACCTTCACCATCAGCTACCACTTTCACTTCATCTATTTGCCAAGTAGGAGCACCATCAGCAGTACTTATATATCTGAAAGCTATTTGCTTATTCTTTCCTGTATATGCACTTAAATCTACAGTGGCTGTCACATAGTTATAATCATTACCTGTTCCATAAGTCGGAATCTCAATTTGAGTCCATCCCGTAGCATCGGTTGTAACTTCCGCTCCTTCATCAGCAATCCAAAGCGTCATTTCTTTGGCTTTATCCACTCCGTATTTATGAGCATGACTAAATGTTAAAGTAGCTTTCTTAGCAGCAGATAAATTAAGCACGGGAGAAACCAGCCACCCTTCGGAAGGTTTATTTTCTTTATTAATAAAAGCACTGGCTTTCATAAATTGCTCCGATTCTTGAGTTACCTTATCTGTGTACTCAGCCCACGCCCAAACACGATTACCTCCTACGGGTATAACAAGATTCTTTATAGCAAATGCTCCTTCATTTGTATCGAACTTCTCATCCAACAACACCTTTTCTCCTTCCGGCTTCTCACCGCCACCTTCACCAAAGTCCACATTAATATCGCCACCAGGCTGGTCTGTCCACGATTCAATGCTTGCTCCGCCCATAGTAACGGCAGGTTTACCGTTTTCCGTGGACAAAGTAGCAGTGTACGTGTACTTATATCCGGCCTCAAAACCGGCACCGCCATTTACGGAAACAGGCCATTCGAAAGTCTTACCGTCCAGCACGAATGTCATCTTGACGCCATCCAGTGTAGTGGTAGGCAAGATAATCGCCTCAGCAGTAGTGCCATCGGCACTGACATTCATCTCGATATTGGCTTTACTCTCTTTAGCTGCCAGCGTACCGTCAGCCAGATTAAAATCGGCTTGTGTATTCATTCCGGAAAGAGAGATTTTCAATCCGCTTATATCGGGAAGAGTCTCATCGCTACCGACAGCAATCACAATCTGACTCAGTTTATGTTTGAAAGCCAGGTCTACAGCCTCTCCGGCAGCAATTGCCTTAGCATTATCAGAATAAAGCAAGTCTACTTTGGCAGGGTCTGCCTGATTATCTACAGACACGGCTAAAGTCTTACCGTTTAAAGAGGCGGAATAAGGATAATAAGCAATGAAACTTGCCGTTCCTTCTTCCGGATACCTCAATGTCTGTCCCGGAGCAGCCGTAAGCGTACCGCCGTCCGATGCAACATATTTCTTGTTGGCAAATTCAGCAGTTTGCGTCGTCATAAAGATACCTACCTCATCACCATTGCTCCAAACGTCTTTGGAAGCTTTGGTCTGCAGGCCGTCAATGCGGGAATTGAAAGTAACGCTGTTACTGTCCAACCATTCACTATTGTCATCATTGTTAGTACATCCCGTAAAAACAAGGGCTGACAATGCGCCCATAATCAATAAATTACTGACTCTCATAATGATTTGTTTTTGAGATTGGTTTTGTTTTTATGTTGTCTTAATTGAGTACCTTTGTACAGTAGGATTATTGCCATTTGGATAAATCCAATTGGCTCTTTGTGCTCTCATCAAGTCCCGGGAAGAACTCAAATCCGGTATTCTTTTCCAAGTCACTGACGGAAACCGCATATTTCATATAGGATTGAGAATCTGTATAGTCCCTATGTTGCATCCAGAAAGCAATCGTATGATACTTGCCGCCTATCTTACGCGCCACAGCCTTAAAATAATAGGACGGAATAGGAATATCCTTGCCATCATTATCCTTTATAGATTTTTCTTTTATCCAAGTAGCATCATCTGAAGGCGGTACTGCACCGGTCACAACATAAACTGTATCCGAAGCCGTAGACCAACTATTAATTCTATGTTCCAAATTCATCCAAATAGCTCCGTTAAATTTGTCTTGTCTTTGCGGAGTCTGATTGGTAAAATAAAATGTCTGATTATTCATCTCCATGGTAGCTACACGGTCATTACTCGGTATTTGATGTCCTCTTCTATAAATCTTCCCACCATAGGATTTTGAAACCACAGCTTGAAATTCATTCTCCCTCACAAGAGGATCAGAAACCCAGTTATCCTTTCGCTCTACATTTTTCTCAGTATAGCACCGATGCAAAGGATAAGCCACCCAATGTGCCATCTTCATCTTTTTATCATACAGCATACTATAATTACGTATCATCTGTCCTTCCATATCCGGTCGGGCAGTACCCTTATATTTTTGCTCCGTATTATGAGTAACATACATCAAATCATGATTTTCCATCTGTGCTTTCGTTATAACCGGTGTCTCAAACCACTTGGCATACTTAGGCGCTTCAGGGTCTACCGTTGTATTTCCCCCTGTATTACTGATTCTCAAATTAAGCGTATACCTTGCTCCTGCCTCAATATTTCCCGCTATATTTGTTTCAATCTCCTTATCTTTCCCGTTGACGGATAATGTAATTTTCAGTTTTCCTTCAAAGGATTGCGGTATCAGCACAGCATCCGCCTGCGTACACTCTTTATTGACGCACATGGAAACAGCTTTTTTTTCATTTCCCAATTCAATGTTATCACTCTCTTTCGAAAGGTCTATGGTAGCCTTGCTTATCAGTGGCTGCACCGTTGCTTTGATTCCCGTTAGCGAACTGCCGTCGGCACTGCTCAGATTCAGCACCAGTTTTGCCAGCAAATGGCGGAATTGAAGATTGCCGGTAGGGGAGGTCGCAGTTCTGCCTGTCAGGTTAACAGCTGCCATCAGGTCTATATCCTGCTGACGGCTCTGGTCTGTCACGTCAAGGACATACTGGGTATGGTCCGTCACTTGCTCATCATACGGATAATAAGCAATGAAATCCACCGCCGTTCCGTCTTCCGGATAATAAACGGCATTGCCCGCTTTTCCCACGAAATTGCCGTCACCCCGTGCAGTGACATACGCCGCATTGGTTTTAAGGACACTTTTATCGGCATTGTCGAGCATAAAAAGACCGATCACATCATTCGCTTCCCATGAAGCATTGACCGCTCTCGACATCACCCTGTCATCTATGACAGATGTAAATGTGGCTTCCGCAGCCTGATTACCCTGCGGCAATTCAGCAAATTTACTTTCACAAGCCTGAAGAACGATAAACAAGGATAGAAATCCGATTGCACTTTTAATTGTCATACTGAAAAATATTAAATATCTTACAATTGTTTTTATTGAACTGTTTTCTGTTTTTTTAAAATAAGTGCATAAAATTATAAAATAAAATACACATAAATAAAGACCCGGAACAAAATCTGCATAGCATACAGTAAAAAAGTCCTTTTTTACCAAAAATATGACAATAATATGAAAATATAATGTCAAATATAAACCCTTCCCATTATAGACCCAACGGGAAATAAACAAGAAAATAAAAAGAATAGGATAAAAACAACAACTATACAGGTTAGAAATATCAAGTAAAAAAACAGAGCATCAATAATAAAAAATCCATTTAACAATAAAGATAGCGTCAATCGAAATATCTAAAAATGAATAACCTGTAGTTTGTTTTTGAAAAGTGAATTATTTTAAAAAAAAATGCCGTGAGTTTGCTCCTGAAATGCCAGGCATTTCAAACACAAATGCCGGGCGTTTTCATGACAAACACACGGCATTTCGGGAGTAAACTCACGGTATTTCGGAAGCAAACCCGCGGTATTCCGGAAACGGACCTTGCAGGATAGTAAAATTGCGTTTTTTACGCTTCAAACCGATCAGTATTTATACTGACTGGTATTATTATATTTATATATATTATATATATCACTTGCGGTAATATTACCGGTAAAATTACCGGCAATATTACCGCAAAATCACACTTCTTCTCCTTTCAGCGTTGCCGAACTGCTTTCCGTGATTTTCACATTCACAAAATCGCCCACGCGATGCGTACCCCTATCGAAAACCACTACCCGGTTCT